>Ga0066835_10000048_pt1 | contig 22111 bp, 21 predicted proteins | sample ETNtaG_3_FD_67280 | JGI IMG/M metagenome (GOLD analysis project Ga0066835, IMG submission 67280) | Marine microbial and viral communities from oxygen minimum zone, Eastern Pacific Ocean - ETNP201302SV84 | ecosystem: Environmental > Aquatic > Marine > Unclassified ... | reverse complement strand
TTGAAGTAAAAAATAAATCTGGGCTTAGCAACAAAGCATGGGATAAATCGATCAAATCTCTTAGAAAACATGAACTTGTTAAAGTTGAAAAAATCGAAAACGATATTTATATTTCAAAAATTAATTAACTATATTTATTAAAATTCATTTCATGAGAAAATTTTTATTCAGCTTTATACTTTTAGTCTTTGCTTCGAATTTTTCATTTAGTTCTAGCGATTATAAATCAATTGAAGAAGTTAAATCGTTAAACTATGAACTGTTTGAAGAAATTGGGCTAGATGAAAATAAAATAAATTTCGTTAGTCGAGTCATTTACTCAACATATAAAAAAGCACAGTATATGGCATCTGAGGGGGCTTCTCCTCAAAAAGCAGTTTTTCTCGATAAAGAAGCTGAGCAAATGTTGTTAAGGGTTTTAACCCAGGCAGAATTAAAAAGTTTTAACTCCGTAAAACATAAACTAAAATAAGAGTTTTTGTTGAAAATTGATCTTCACGGATTTACTTATACAAAAGTAAAAGATATATTGCCCGAATGGCTAATTGCCAATTATAACAGCGGAATAGATGATTTTGAAATAATCACTGGAAACAGCGAGCAAATGAAGCAAATTGTAAAATCAATTTGCTCAGAAAATGGATTTAGAGCTGAAGATAATTGGAATGGAAATTCGGGCTCTTTACTCGTTACTATTAATAGACTTTAGGAATACTTTATTAACAAAGGACTGTTAATTTGTTCTGTTAACCTTAAGTTTTTTCGACTAAATTTTAAAGTAATTTTGGATTCAATATTTAATATTCAAGATCATCAACAGAGTTTTGGTTCAGGCTTTAATCAAACAATCCTCACTGGTCCACTACATTGATTACACCAAAACGTTGATGACTTGAGTATTATTTTTTTATAATTATTACTTGCCCAGTAATCAAGTTATTGTTTTCCAGATTATTTAATTCTATAATTGCTTCCACAGGCATATTGAATTTTTTGGAAATCGAAAACAATGTATCCCCTTTTTTTACCTTATAGGGTTTATTTTTCTTCTTTAAGACAATATTATCATATTTATAAAGCTGATATCTCTGTATTAAATCGATCAACTTTTGTGGATATTTTGGATCGGTTGCATATCCTGCTTTTTTAAGACCTCTTGCCCATTGCTTATAATCGTCTTTTTTTAAATCAATAAAAAAGAATATCTTCCTCTGTTGGAAAGAAAGAGTGAATGATCTCTGTAAGAATACTCAGGGTTATCGTATTTTCTAAAGCACTCTTGTTCTTCGTCGTCATCATGATAGATTTTTTTGCCATTCCAATCGTGACATTTAATTCCAAAATGATTATTAGCCTCGACTGCGAGCCTTCCCTTGCCTGCTCCTGACTCTAAAATCCCTTGAGCTAAAGTTATACTTGCTGGAATACCAAACTGAATCATCTCATCCATAGCGATATCTGAGTAATATTTTACATAGTCCTCAGTGTTTAGAATTTTAGGAGCTATTAAAGTTTTTTTTGATTTTTTCTTTTTTGGCTTTTCTTTTTTGGCTTTTACCTCTTTTTTAGGTTCTTCTGATTTGTTGTTGTAGATGACTCTCTTAGTTCCACAACTAAAGGTTAGAAACAAAATGGCTAAGATTAAAGAGACTTTTTTCATTATAATAACCTATTGTAAAGATAATCGAAATTATTGTGTTTTAATTTATCTTTGGTACCACAATTGTTAATTGATAAAGCATAAGCTATATTTTAAATGAACTTTAAAAAACAAATTTTATTAGGCATTCCTGAAGAACTTCCCGTTAAAAAGGAGTATGACATAAGTGTAAATCACGCACCCATAAGAGAAAGTGTTCTGTCGTCTGAAGAAAAAAAGCTTGCTTTAAGAAATGCACTTAGATACTTTGATAAAAAATTTCATCAAGAATTGATTCCTGAGTTTAAATCTGAACTTGATGAATATGGTAGAATTTACATGTACCGATTCAGACCTAACTATGAAATTTATGCCAGACCGATTGAAGATTATCCATACAAATCAAAACAAGCTGCTTCAATCATGTTGATGATTCAAAATAATCTTGATAAAAGGGTTGCACAACACCCACATGAGCTTATAACTTATGGTGGAAACGGAGCTGTCTTTCAAAATTGGGCTCAATATCTGTTAACCATGAAGTATTTAGCTGAGATGACAGATGATCAAACACTTGTTATGTACTCAGGTCACCCTATGGGGTTATTTCCTTCAAATATCAATGCGCCTCGAGTCGTTGTAACAAATGGTATGGTAATTCCGAATTACTCAAAAAAATTAGACCTTGAAAAATTCAATGCATTGGGAGTTAGTCAATATGGTCAAATGACCGCAGGAAGTTATATGTACATTGGACCTCAAGGAATTGTTCACGGAACAACAATTACGGTTCTCAACGCATTTAGAAAAATCAAAAAAGAGCCCAGAGGAAAAATATTTGTTACATCAGGCTTAGGTGGTATGAGTGGAGCTCAACCAAAAGCTGGAAATATATCTAAATGCATCACAGTTTGTGCAGAGGTTAATATAAAAGCTATCGAAACGAGACATTCACAAAATTGGGTAGATGAAATCATTAATGATTCCTCAGAATTAGTTGAAAGAGTAAAAACCGCACAAAAAAATAATGAGATAGTTTCGATTGCATATCATGGAAACATTGTTGATGTCTGGGAATCATTCTATGAGAATAACATTATGGTTGATATTGGTAGTGATCAAACCTCTCTTCATAATCCGTGGTCTGGAGGTTATTATCCTATTGGTTATTCTTTTGAAGAAGCCAATAAATTGATTTATGAAAATCCAGAAAAATTCAAAGCTGAAGTCAAATCAACACTAAAAAAACACGTTGAAATTATAAATAAACATGTAAAAAAAGGAACCTATTTCTTTGATTATGGAAATGCATTTTTACTCGAAGCATCTAAAGCTGATGCAGATATCGTCAAAAAAGATGGTAGCTTTAAATATCCGAGCTATGTTCAGGACATTATGGGGCCGATGTGTTTTGATTATGGTTTTGGGCCATTCAGATGGGTATGCTCGTCTGGAAAACAAGAAGATTTAGATATTACCGATTCGATTGCATGTGAAGTATTAGAAAAATTAGCAATTAATGCACATGATGACACTAGACAACAAATGAAGGATAACATTCAGTGGATTAAAGCAGCAAAAGAAAATGATTTGGTTGTAGGTTCGAAAGCAAGAATACTTTATGCTGATTCAAACGGAAGAATTGAAATTGCTAAAGCATTTAATAAGGCAATCAAAGAAGAAAAAATCGGTCCAGTTATCTTGGGAAGAGACCACCATGATGTTTCAGGAACGGATTCTCCGTACAGAGAAACTTCAAATATTTATGATGGTTCACAGTTTACAGCTGACATGGCAATTCAAAATGTTATTGGAGATAGCTTTAGAGGTGCTACCTGGGTTAGCATACACAATGGTGGTGGAGTTGGTTGGGGTGAAGTCATCAACGGTGGCTTTGGTATGCTAATTGACGGCTCTGAAAAAAGTGAAAATAATATTAAATCAATGTTATTTTGGGATGTAAATAATGGTATTGCAAGAAGAAATTGGGCAAGAAATACTGGAGCTATTGATCAAATTTCTAGAGCAATGAAAAAAAATCCAAAACTTCAAGTTACTTTACCTAACTTAGTAGATGATAACTTATTAAAGAATTTATAGTATGAAAAAGTTTACAATTTTAATTTTAGTTTTATCAGTTTTTCTTGCCTGTGATTCAATTCGAGTCAGTTCCGATTACAATGAGAATATCGATTTTTCAAATCTTAAGACATACGCTTTTTCAAAGCAGGGTATTGATCAGGTCAAAATTAATGATATTGATAAAAAGAGAATTTTAAAAGCTATTGATGTTGAATTATATAATAAAGGTTTCAGAAAAAGTTCAATTGAACCAGACTTAGTCATAAACTTCTTTACAAAAACAAATCAAAAAGTTAATTATTATCCATCAACCAATTATTATGGTTCAATGATCCAGAGCCCATATGCTGGAATAGGACACTATGCTGGTAGTTGGTACTTAAATTCCTTTAAGTACAACGAAGGTGTTCTGTTTATTGATATAGTTGACAATAAAAAAAATGAATTAGTATGGCAAGGGATAGGTAAGGGCTATATTTATAGTGATCTACCAGAAAAAAAGGGTGAAAAAATTAGTGCAATGGTTAGTAAAATTTTACTTCAGTTCCCCCCGTCTAAAAACTAGCTCTTAACATCTAATAAGTCCCTCAAAGAATTTCCAAGTATCATAAATGAGCAAACTAGTAGCATTATACAAAGTCCAGGGATTATTGCTAAAAAAGGTTCACCAAGAATAATATAGTTATAATGATCTTTAATCATTAGCCCCCAACTAGTCATTGGAGGTTGAGCACCAAGTCCTAAAAAACTAAGCCCGCTTTCAATTAATATTGAGGCTGCAAAGTTAGCTGCTGATATTACAATTAATGGGGAAACTATATTTGGTAAAATATGCCTCGTAATAATTCTAAAATCATTAAAACCCATAACCTTTGCGGCAACTACAAATTGCCTCTCCTTATATTGTTTTACCTGTCCTCTAACAATTCTTGCAACCTCAACCCACATAGTTAATCCAACCGCTATAAAAACCTGCCAAAAACCTTTACCTAGTGCTAGTGTGATTGCAATAACTAATAACAGGGTAGGTATGGACCAAGTTACATTTATTAACCACATTATAATTTTATCAGCAAAACCAGAATAATAACCAGAGATAGATCCTAAAATAACTCCGATGCATAATGATATAAAGACAGAAACAAAACCAATATAAAATGAGATTCTTGAGCCAACTATTATTCTACTGAGCACATCTCTTCCGAACTTGTCAGTTCCAAAATAATATTTTTTGTCAATTATTTCAGCATTCTTTGACTCAACTGTTTTAAACTCTAAATCATTGGATGCGTGAGGTAAATAGTAAATTAAATCATCCTTAATTTCATATTTGACAATTGGAATTTGATTTATTTGTTCTTTAGAACCAAAAAAGATTGACTCTAAGGAAAACTTTTTTCTTTCTTCCCCTTTAAGATTAATCATTAGAGTTTTAAAGCCTGGCTTTTTTGAATGAATTGAAAGATTCATCGTGTTAGCATTTCTAGTCTTGTCAGGGGCAATTACATAGGCAAATAAGGAAACGAAAAAAATGAATAAAATAAAACTTAGACTAATTATTCCTAAAAAGTTCTTGTTGAGATCAAAAAACTTTTTCGAAAAGGTATACATAATTTAAGAGTTAATTCTCAAGATACGAAAATCTTAAATCAGAAAGAACATTTAATGCTTCATCGATATAAAAGTCTTTATTTAAGCTTTTATGCCATCTTTCTCTTTTTACTCCAAGAGCAGAGTCTTTTTTAATAAGATCAACTTCATAAGGCAGTGACCTAAAAGAGTAATCCATTGAAAAATCATTTAGAGCTTTAAATTTTTTTGTTTCATTGGAATTTTCTTCAAGCTCTTTTTTGAACTTATCATAGTTTAGATTAATGAGCTTATCGTCCCTTACGGATTTTATCCATTTGGCATTTTCATCAACTAATTTCAAATATTCACTATTAGACATTCTATCTTTACTTTTTTGAATAGCCTGTTCAAAATCAAAGTTACTTTGCCATGTTGAATACTCAACATCATCAATCTCATCCCACTTTAACGGATTTTCAGAATCTTTCTCTCCAAAATCCAAGTATTTATATCTGTATGGAACGTTAATATCGCTTTTTACACCCTCTAATTGAACGGACCCACCATTAATCCTATAATACTTTTGGGTTGTATACCTTAGGGCACCAAGATCTCCATTGGTATTTCCTCTTACCATTCTGTTTAGGGGAAATACATTTTGGACGGTTCCTTTACCCCAAGTTTGATTGCCTCCAATGATTATTGCTCTTTTATAATCTTGCATAGCTGCAGCTAATATTTCAGAAGCTGATGCAGAACTCTCGTTTACTAATATAACCAGGGGTCCAGTCCACAGAATAGCCCTGTCTCTATCACTTGGCACCTGCTTTTCTTTGTCAAAATACTTGACCTGAACAACCGGACCATTTTTTATAAACATACCAGCCATATCAACCACTGTTTTAAGGGCACCTCCGGTATTATTTCGAAGATCAATTACCAAACCTTGCATTCCCTCCTCTTTCAACCTTTCTATCTCAGTTCTAAGATCTTTCGCAGCATCTCTATTGTTCTGATTATCAAAATCAATATAAAATTTTGGGATATTAATTATACCATAACTATTGTTGTCTTTCTCAACAATTGAAGATTTAATGTAGGTTTCCTCAAGTTGAACAATATCTCTTTTCACGGTAACTTCAGAAATTGACCCATCATCTTTTTTTACAGTTAAATGTACTTTAGTTCCTTTTTTACCTTTAATTAATTTTACAGCCTCACTGAGTCTCATTGTTAAAATGCTTACAGGCTCTTGTTCATCATCTTGTCTAACTTTCAATATTGCATCACCTTTCTCTAAAATATTATCTCTCCAAGCGGGACCCCCAGAAATAACTTCAGTTATCTCAACTTTATCAATTTTTTTCTGTAATCTAGCTCCAATGCCTGCATAATTTCCAGACATATCAACATCGAATCTATCTTTGGACTCAGGATTGAGATATGAAGTATTGGGATCGTATTGGGATACGAAAGAATTAATATAAACTGAGAGCCAATCTGTTCTTTGCATTTCTTCTGAAACGAACCTATAATTCTGGGTCATTGTTTCACTTAAAGATTCTCTGGTTTCTTTTTCAATTACTTCAAGATTTCTGATTTGAAATAGACTATCCTTTTCAAGCTTTCTTTTATCGTCCTCAATTTCATTGTGGTAGTTTTCAATTACATAAATTTTGAGAAGTTTTCTCCACCTATCATATAATTCATCATTGGTCTGAACATATTCTAAAACATCGAAATCACACTCACAAACTTCATCCTTTGAAAAATCAAAAGGGGTTGATAGAACCTTATTAAATATTTTTTCAGACTCTGACATCCTCTCGATATATCTAGAGTAGACTAAGTCAAAAAAATCGAAATTTGGATTTTTAAAAGCATCATCAATTTTATACTTATATTTTGAAAACTCTTGAATGTCTGAGGCATAAAAATATCTTTTATAAGGATCTAAATTTTCAAGAAATGTGTCAAAAACCTTTTCAGAAAAATTGTCATCAATTTCTTTGTCAAGATAATGGGCCTGATCTAGCACATAAGTGATTAATTGAATAACAAGACTGTCTTTGTCACTTGTGTCAAAGTCCTTAGATACAAAACTGCAGGATGCTAGGCACATTATAAACGCAATTAGTGAAGTAAAAAGATTTTTTTTCATGAGCAATAAAATTAATCAAATTCTAAGCCAAAAAATATGAGCTTATTTATAATTTTTTGTTAAAGTGGTTAAATATTTATTTGTGTAATTTTGTGTTCATATATTTAAATATGAAAAAACCTCTAATTCTTGTTACAAATGATGATGGAATAACAGCTCCTGGCCTTAGAACACTAATTCATGTCATGAATAAACTTGGTGAAGTTGTTGTAGTTGCTCCAGATAGTCCGCAAAGCGGAATGGGTCATGCTATTACAATTAGCGATACACTTTATTCAAAAAAGGAAAAAATTGACGATGGTCCACAGACTGAATATAGTATTTCTGGAACTCCTGCTGATTGCGTAAAGTTTGCAATTCGTGAAATCCTAGAAAGAAAACCTGATTTATGTGTATCCGGAATTAATCACGGAGCTAACTCATCAATTAATGTTATTTACTCAGGGACAATGAGTGCTGCAATAGAGGCTGGTATTGAAGGTATTAAATCAATAGGTTTTTCTCTGCTTGATTACAGTTGGGATGCGGATTTTGAACCATGTAAAAATTACATAGAGAAAATTTCTCAGAATGTTTTAAATCAGAAAAAATCCAACCTCATATTAAATGTAAATTTCCCGTCAAAAATAAAACAGTTTAAAGGAATAAAAATTTGTAGACAGGCAAAAGGGTATTGGCAAGACACGTATGACAAAAGAACTAGTCCGCTGGGAAAAGAATACTATTGGTTAACTGGAAGTTTTATTAATCAAGATAATAGTGAAGAAACAGATGAGTGGGCTCTTGAAAAAGGATATGTTTCTGTTGTTCCAATTAGTTATGATATGACCTCACACGATGATTTGGATGAACTAAAAAAATGGAAGTTCAATTGAATAAAAAAGAAATTTTTTTTGGATTATTAAGTGGTTTCTTAGCAAACTTTTTGGGAGTGATTATTTTAATAATTGTTTTATTTAAGGAAACCAATATTTTGAAAATTATCAATGATTCATTTACATACGATTCAATAACTAAATTTATTAGTCTTGGCGCTATTTTAAACCTTATTGTGTTTTTTATTTTTTTAAAATATGACTATGAGGAAAGAGCTAAGGGAGTTCTATTGGCTACATTTGTAATAGCTATATTAACCATTTACATAAATAACTTTTAGTGAAATATTATATAATAGCAGGTGAAGCCTCAGGTGATTTACATGGTTCAAATCTAGTTAAAGAGATTAAAAAGTTAGACCCCAACTCAAAATTCAGATGCTGGGGAGGTGATCTGTTAAGAGAACAAAGTAATAATCTTGTAAAACATTACAAGAACTATTCATATATGGGTTTCTATGAAGTTTTTATGAACCTAGGAAAAATATTAAATAATATTTCAATTTGTAAGAAGGATATTTTGGAGTACAAACCAGATGCAATTATTTATGTAGATTTCCCAGGCTTTAATATGAGAATTGCAAAATGGGCAAAATCTAAAAACTTTGTTAACCATTTTTATATATCTCCTCAACTTTGGGCATGGAAGGAAAATAGAATTAAAACTATCAGAAAAGTTATTGATCAAATGTTTGTAATTCTCCCGTTTGAAAAAGAATATTATAAAAAATTGAAATACGATGTGGTCTATGTTGGACACCCTTTATTAGATGTTCTGAAACAAAATGGAAAAGAAAACTTAAGTAGAGAAAAGTTAATTGCCCTACTACCAGGCAGCAGAGATCAAGAAATTAATAAAATATTACCATTGATGCTTGGCGTAACAAAATATTTTAAAAACTATCAATTTACAATTTGTGCTGCTCCATCAAAAAATAAGTCATTTTACGAAAAATTTATGCAAAGAGGTGATTATAAAAATGTTGATATTGTTAATGATCAAACCTACAATATTCTTGGAAGATCATCAGCTGCCTTAGTAACGTCTGGGACAGCAACTCTGGAAGCTGCACTAATTAAAACACCTCAAATTGTTTGCTATAAATCAAGCTGGATTTCAATTATTATCGGAAAATTTTTACTAAGAAATCTAAAATTTATTTCTCTAGTTAATCTTATACTAGATAAAATGGCTGTAAAAGAGCTAATTCAAGATGATTTAAATACTAAAAATATGATAGAAGAACTTGAAATAATTCTCAGTAAAGACGGAAAGGACAAATTAATTGGATATTATAATGAGTTAGAAAATTTATTGAATAAAAAGGGGGCAAGCAGAGAAACAGCAAAAAAAATAATCAATTATCACCTGGATCCAAATTCGTAAACAAAAGACTCAAAAAACTGATTAAATTCTTCTTGAGAATTATAATTTTTATAATTATCATCAGTAAATAGTTTTAAATAAACCTCTAGCTGTTTCGGGGTTTTATAACCTCTAAGCTTGTGCAATAGATTAGATGATTTATCTAAAAATACAATAGTAGGAAAAGCTTGGATTCTAAACGCTTGACTTAATTGATGACTACTATTCCTTCTATTTGCTTTTGCAGGGTTATAATTAGGGTTTTCAAAAGTATATCCTTTAAAATTAACAATATCGTTTCCTTCGGCATTAAATTTAACCGCATAGAAATTTTCATTAATATATTTCGCGACATCTTTATTAGAAAATGTATTTCTGTCAAGCAATTTACATGGGCCACACCAGTTGGTATACATATCAATAATTATATTTCTAGGAGCAGCTTCTTGAAGGTATACAGCATCTTCTAATGATATCCACTTTATTTCCTGTGAAAAAAGAGAATCAACAGAAAAAAAACAAACTAATATGATTTTTATATACAATGCTAATCTCATGCAATTTTAATATTTGACAAAAATAAGAAAAGAAATTTATCTAATTCCGTGCATTGATTTTTTAATCAATGGGTGTAATAAGAGAGAAACTACTCCAAGACCTATCGGGATTATAGTAAATATTAAAAAGAAACCAGATAAACTATACTCTTGTGTAATTTTATCAATATCTCCTCCAATATAATGAGCTAACTTATTTCCAATGGCAACCGCTAGATAATATACTCCAAACATGAAAGCAATCATCCTCGCAGGGATTAGTTTACTCAGATAGGAAAGTCCCATGGGAGATAAACATAATTCACCCAGAGTGTGAAATAAATATGCTAAAACTAACCAAATCATACTTAAACTAGCGCTATCTGCACCTGATGGCACATTTCTGGCACCAAAGGCTAAAAATCCAAATCCAATACCCAAGAGTGCTAAACCTAAAAAATATTTAACCGATGCTGGGGGATTGTAGCTACTATCCCACCACTTAGCAAACAGTGGTGCAAATACAATAATAAAAAGTGAATTTAAAATCGCAAACCAAGTAATTGGAACCTCGGTGGATGTTGCTTGTGACTCATTGTATATTTTAAATATTATGATTCCCCAAACAATTATAAAACTTAAGCCTAGAACTAAGTTTGAAAATAGAATTTCGGAAAAAGTTTTTTTGAAAAGGCTTATTAAAACATAGGTGATGATCAAAAGCGGAATGACCGTAACCGAAATGTCCACAACTTTAAAAATTAGAGCTGAGTTTCCTTCTAGAAAACGGTCAGTAAAATCCCTTGTGTATAAGGGTAAAGAACCTGCACCTTGCTCAAATGCGGCCCAAAAGAAAACAGTGAAAATGCAAAATATTGTAAACACAATCATTCGATCTCGGACGATAGGTGTGTATCTTGGGATTCGCACTAGCAATAAGGCTATAAAAGCTATAAATGCAATAAGTGCAAAAAACAATGAGTTTTCCATCCCAAAACAAGTGAAATTTAAAATATCGATACCTCCGATTTTACTTAGCGGATCATTTATAATGAATATAAGTGCGCTTACAACAAAAGTTAAAATCAATAAAATATCTATTGGTAAAAAAGGATTTAGTTTCTCTTTTGTATCTTTTTTAATTATTACCTTTTCATCAGATTTAGATGGGGGATCGCCGATTTTACCAAATAATGGTTGAGCAAAATAAAACTGAATCATACCCAGTAGCATAAATATTCCAGCTAATCCAAATCCAAATGACCAACCTACTTTCTCACCAACCCATCCACACAGCATAATACCTAGAAAAGCTCCAGCGTTAACACCCATGTAAAATATATTGAAAGCCCCATCTTTTTTATCATCTCTTCCTTCGTACATTTTAGAAATTATGGAGGTGATGTTTGGTTTAAAAAAACCAGTTCCCACAACAAGTAATGTTATACCTATGTAAAGAAAAGTAGGGGTTTCAACAGCCATTGATGCATGGCCTAATGTCATAAGAAATGCACCTATAACAACAGAATTTCTATAACCAATTTTTTTGTCTCCTAACCACCCACCTGCAAGAGGAGCTAAATAAGCAAACATAGCATATGTGCCAAGCAAAGATAATGCGGCGGATGAACTCCAACCCCAACCAGGATTGTCTTCAAGAATAGCACCCGTAAGAAATATGACAAGAATGGCTCTCATTCCATAATAAGAGAATCTTTCCCACATTTCAGTGAAAAATAAAACGAATAATGCTGCAGGGTGCCCTATTACCGTTTTACTAAAAAATTGATCATTATTATTCATGATTAACTATCGATTTCCTCTGCCCCGTGTGTAAGTCTTTTAAGAGGCTTTAACAGAAGTAAAACCAGTATTCCAAATAAAGTACAGAATATAGCGATACCTGTAAATACCTGAAATTCTCCAGCACCTTCAGAGAGCTGTCCAACAGCCCCAGCAACTTTATTACCTAGACCTGTAGCTGCAAAATATGCTCCCATCATAAAGGCAGCATATTTTACCGGTGCTAATTTTGTGATAAATGATAAAGCAACTGGTGAGGCACATAACTCACCAATTGTGTGAAACAAATATGCTAATACTAACCATATCATAGCAGATTTTTGAACAACTTCATCACCTTCCATAACAACCTCTGTTGAAGCTTTAGTCATAAAGAAAAAACCAAAAGCCATTATAATTAATCCGATGGCCATTTTAAACAAAGAAGAAGATTCCTTACCCTTTTTTGCCCAATCACTCCAAAACTTTGCAACTATTGTTGCAAATATTATTATAAAAAAGGCGTTAATGGATTGAAATATTGCTGCAGGCACCTCATTTCCAATAAATGGTAATGAAACAGAAAGCGTTCTGTCTGTTTTTTGTTCAGTATAAAGACTCATTAGTCCACCTGCCTGCTCAAAGGCTCCCCAGAAAACAATTATGATTAAGAATGACAACAATAAAACAATCATTCTGTCCTTTTCAACTCTCGATAAAGGTTTATTCATTAACTCTTTATCTGGAGATTTATCACTTCCAATGAATTCACCAACACCCTCCAAATACTGAAGACCATAAAAATATACTAGTTGACCAATTGCCATTCCAATACCAGCCAATCCAAATCCATAGTGCCAGCCATATTTTGCAGCAACAGCACCCACAGTTAATGCACCAAGAAAAGCACCAATATTTATACCCATATAGAAAATATAAAAACCGGTATCCCTTTTATTATCGCCCTTCTTATATAAACCACCAACCATTGTCGAGATGTTAGGCTTTAAAAATCCAACACCCACTACAATAAGTATTAAACCAGTAAAAAATGCCCACTCAGTGTCTATCGCTAAAACTCCGTGACCAAAGCAAAGTAAAATTCCACCAAGCATTACTGCCTTTTTTTGTCCAATATATTTGTCAGCTACCCATCCACCGGGTATTGACATCAAGTAGACAAACATTGTGTAGGTGCCATAAAACGAAAGTGTTTCGGCATTTGTCCATCCAAAACCCGATTGAGGATCACCCATTATTATGGGAGCAGCAAGATATAGAGTTAAAATTGCTCTCATACCATAGTATGAAAATCTTTCCCACATTTCTACGAAGAATAAAATGTATAATCCTGCTGGATGTCCAAAAATTGTTTTTTCCTGTGTTAGTGAATTGGTTGTCATAATTTATTTTTTAGATTACACTAAAATATTATATTTTACCTAATTATATTAATTTAATCATTAATAAATTATTCGTAATAATTTAAAGTCAAGTGTATTATCTTTGATTTGTAAAGTATCCGATAATGTCTGAAGAAATAACAGGTTTTTCAAAACTATCAAAAGATGAAAAAATTGAATGGCTGACTAAGACATGCTTTCAAGATAGTGATTCAGCAAAAAACGTACTTACTCAATATTGGAACTCTGACAGCAAACTTCAAAAGTTACATGATGAATTTTCTGAAAATACAATTTCAAATTATTATCTACCGTTTGCAATTGCCCCTAATTTCCTAATTAATGAAAAAATTTATTCTGTTCCAATGACCATTGAGGAAAGTTCGGTAGTTGCAGCTGCTAGTAAAGCTGCAAAATTCTGGATGAAGCATGGCGGCTTTAAAGCTGAAGTGATAAATGAAGAAAAAATTGGTCAGGTACATTTCATTTTTCACGGAAATAAAAAAATAATTAGTGAATACTTTGATTTTGTAAAGCCAATATTATTTAAAAACTCTAAGGCTTTAACCAAAAAGATGGAATCAAGAGGGGGAGGTATTAATGATATTAAATTAATAGATAAAACATCTGATTTAAGTGGATATTATCAGCTTTTTAGCACATTTAATACGGTTGATGCCATGGGTGCAAACTTTATAAATTCGTGTTTAGAGGATTTTTCGAAAACTTTTTGTAATTCAATCGCAAAATTTAACAGAAAAGAGTTAAAGGAGAAAGATATTGAGATTATTATGAGTATTTTATCAAATTATGTCCCAAACTGTATTGTTAAATCCTCCCTAAGCTGTAGTGTTTCAGAACTGAACAAGCTTGAGCCTGAAACCAAAAATTTTGCAAGCAGATTCGTTAAAGCAGTAGAAATTGCAAATAATGATATACACAGGGCTGTAACACATAATAAAGGGATTATGAATGGGGTTGATGCCGTAGCAATAGCTACTGGAAATGATTTTAGAGCAATTGAAGCAGGTGCACACGCTTATGCATCAATAGGAAAATACAAAAGCTTATCAAATGCCTTTATTGAGAATGAAATATTTTATTTTGAATTGAAATTGCCATTAGCCATAGGAACTGTAGGTGGTGTCACTAATTTACATCCTTTAGTTAAATTAGCTCTAAACATATTAGAAAATCCAAATACCAAGGAGTTAATGAATATAATTGCCTCCGTTGGACTTGCGCAAAATTTTGGCGCATTAAGATCCCTGGTTACATCTGGAATACAAAAAGGGCATATGAAAATGCATTTGACTAATTTATTGAACAAACATAAAGCATCTGAAAACGAAAAAGAGCAAGCCCTTGTGTATTTTAAGGATAAATTAGTGAGCAGCTCGAGCGTTGAAAATTTTATAAAAAATATTCGATAAATGTTATTTAAAAGTAACGGCAAACTCTTGTTGAGCTCTGAATATTTAGTTATGGACGGAGCAAAATCAATTGCATTACCTGCAAAACTAACCCAAGATTTATCAGTTTCTAAATGTGATGAAAATACTATTGAATGGCAAAGTTTTGATAAGCATGACAATCTATGGTATGAAGATAGGTTTATAGTAGAGAATAATGATCTTGTAAATCTGGGTAAAGAAAATATAATTTCTGAAAAAATTATATCACTACTTAATCATATTATTAAAAAAAATGATCTAAAAAGTATTTTAGGAAATAAGTTTGTTGCAAAACTTAATTTTGATAAAGAATGGGGATTAGGATCGTCTTCAACTTTTGTAAATAATCTTGCTAAATGGGCAAATGTAGATCCTTATAAATTATTGTTCTCGACATTTAAAGGTAGTGGTTATGACATTGCGTGCTGTGATGTTAATCATCCGATCATTTATAATAAAATGGGAAATTCTATTTGTATTAATAAAGCGAATTTTAATCCGCCTTTCATAGAAAATCTGTTTTTGATTTATCTTGGGAAAAAACAAAATACACAAACTTCCATTGAAAATTATTCTAAAAGTCAATTCAATAAAGTTGAGTCAATAAAAAAAATAAATAGAATTTGTGATGAATTTTTGAAATGTAATGATTTGATTCACTTTGAAGAACTTATACAAGAGCACGAGTCAATAATTTCTAAAGCTATCTCAATAAATCCCATACAAAAGTCAACTTTTATTGGATATAAAGATGGTAAAATTAAAAGTCTTGGTTCCTGGGGCGGTGATTTTATTTTGGTAACAACCAAAAATAAGGACCTAACTTATTTTAGAAATAGAGGATTAAATACAATAATTCCCCTAAAAGAAATGGTTTATTTAGGTTAGTAAAAAGTCCCCCTAAAGTCTTCAATTTCAGCTTTTTCTTTTAATGCATTATAAGCTTTATTTCTGACATTACTTGATCTGGTAGAACTGATAATATTAATCATGTTCTGATAATTAGCCAAAGAAGATGCTTTTCTTCTATCGGTTACATATATATAAAATACTCCACTATTTCCGATAATTGCCGCTGATGTAATGTCTTTATTTATACCCATTGCATATCCTACAACAGCTGGTTCATTTCCAACTCCTGAGATGACAGGATTATTAATATTTACAGATAATGCCGTTTGAACTTCAACATTGTTCTGAGTTGCGATTTCATCAAGTGTTGTTGATTTTATACTTTGAATGATTTTTTGTGCTTTCTTTTGATTTTTCACTTTAGGCAATGCCGTAATTGATGATTTATCATATGACATCATTCCGTTGTCATTTATGGAGGTTAACATAGCAATTACATAACCTCCTTTTTGTAGACTGAATCTTTTAATATCACCTTTATCAGTATTTTCATCATAGGCCCATCTTACGATACTTCTTTGTTGACCTAACATGGGTATATTCTCATCCAACTCACCAATATTATTGACTGGGTTAATTTTAATATTATTTTCTTTAGAATATTCTCTAAAATTTTCCTCGTTAACAGCAATTTCAAATTTTGAGGTAATATTATATACGCTGTCTCTTGTTCTTTCCGATGGTTCGACCTTGACTGCAAGATTTCCCACCTTGACTGCCTTTTGCTTTTTACCCTGAGATAGAATTTCAATTACATGAAATCCAAAGTCAGTCTCCACTACATCAATGGATCCAACTCTTTTTTCAAAAGAGAAATCCCTAAATTCAGGTGCAAATCCATCAACGTATGCAAATTCAATAATTCCTTCATTTTCATTACTTACCTGATCAGAGGATAAGCTTAGCAAAGAATTAAATTTACCCCTATTTGATTTTAAAACCTTAGAAATACTATCAGCAGTCTTTTTTGCCTGTTCTTTTGATTTAGTAACGTCAGGACCGCTTCTGAAAGAACCCGAGTAAGGAATTAATATGTGTCTTACCTTGGCAGAGTCCGCTATAAATTTTGAATCAATTAACTTAGTTGCTTTAACAAATCCATTTTCGTTATAAGGACCATAAACCTCACCTTTATTTAGATTATAGATATTTTCGGCAAAAGAGGGTGATAAAGATGATTTAAATACATACGAATCAAAAAATTTGATAGCAGAATTAATATTTAAAAATTCCTCATTATTTTTTGTGTTTTTAAAACCTTTATAGGTGATATTTTTTTGAGAATTTGGATCATACTCTTCTCTATCCTCTAAAAGAGAATTGAGACTTGACTTCGCTTCAGATTTATCTAACCCGGATGGGTTTTCTTCAAACCTGACAAAGATTAAATCTCTGGAAGGATCGGAAGAATAATTATTTTCGTTTTGGTTAATATAGTCTGTTACCTCAGATTTTGAAACTTTAATATCATTATCTGAAACTTTTGTAAATGGAATTTTAACATATTTAAAGTCCACAACATCATTTGAATTAAAATAATCTTCTTCACCCTCAAATAATGCTGTATTAATCCCCGCATCAACCAATCTATAGTACATCTCCTCTAATCCGATTGCTCCGATATTTTCTTCAAAGTTGTTCCATGACTCGTAATTTACTAAGGAACCTTGTAATTCCATTGTCTCAGGGGATATCTCTTTAAGATTAGAAATGAATTGATTTAACTTCGATTCATCAAATTCGCCATTACTATCTTGAAAGTCCTCAAAAGCTAGCAGATTAGTCTTTAAAAAATCCCTCATCATTTCTCTTTCAATTTGAACACCAATCTTCTGATATTCAGATTGTAAAACAAGTTTTTTTAGCTCCGAATTCCATATTGAATTCATAGCTTGAATTGATGAGCTAGAACCCCTATTCTGCTTTTCAAGATTATCAACCTTTTGCATAAAATCAGCCCGATCCATCTCAATTCCGTTGACAACTGCAACACGACTCTGATTAAATTCATCTCCTTTGAAAACATCTGTAACGGTACCTGTACCTGTTGAAAATACAAATGCAAATAGAGCTAATCCAATAACACTTATTAAGGCTACAGGACCAAGAGCTCTAATTTTTCCTAAAACTGCCATATTTTTTTAAATAAAAGTAGTGGCCAAAAGTAGTATTTTATTGTCAATTAAAAAAAATAATTTTTAATCGGATTAAAGAATAGATTTAATTATAAATCTAAGTTGTTAGTCAAAATTAATCTTCAAGGGATACAAACCCATTAACCTTTAGAAACTTTATTTTGTCAAAAGACTTGTCCGAATCAAAACCTTTCCCGTAAATGTCTTTGTCTGATGATACATATCTAAAGTCAAAATTTGTAAATAACCATTCTTCACCTCTGTCATAGTATAGTTGATCTGAAATTAATGTATCCATAAGATGTGTTGATACAATAACATTTCCTCTTAAATCTATCAAATCACTATTTGAGTAAGAAATTGCATAATCTGCAATAATTTTAGTTTGATTATTATTTTCATCAAATAAAATTACCTCAATCTTAGTAGGAAATTCAAAATACGGAAAATTAGCATTACTAAAATTTAACATCTTGGGGCTATTTAAGATACTACTAACTATTCCTGAGTCGGTATGAACTGTATTTATTTCCAAAGCTGAGGAAATTGGTATGTCTGCAGCCCTTAAAAAAGATGTTAGATCCTTTTCTCCATTGCAGGATAAAATTAATACAAGGAAAATAGAAATTAGATATTTCAAGGACTATAGATTAGGTACTTTTACAGATCTACCAATCCAACAAGAAATTTCTATTACTTCACCCTCTCTACCTGATGAAAAGATTTCAGATTTTTGAGGTGCTTTTGCTTCGTAATTTCTGGAACTCTTGAGAGCGGCACTTTTTAAAGTACCGTCAACTCTGGATGCCTTCATAGCTTCCTTAGATGCAAGCCAATAAACTGCTCTTTGACTAAAGTTATCTGCACCGCAATTTTTTGCACTAGATGCATACATCTGGGCAATTGCTAAATATGACCTTCCCATTGATGGATTAAACCCTAGAGCTTGCATGTAATATGATCTTGCCCTTGAGTAAAGTCCATTCTTTCTAAAGTTTGTAGCTATTCTAAATAATATCTTAGCTTTTTCATAGGAGTCGGTTTCCAATTCGATTGCTTGATTGTAGAATACCAATGCTTCTGATGAATTTCCTTGTTTGTCTTTAATAGTCCCTAAATAATAGGCTGTTGATGCATTGGGTTCTAATTCATTTTTTTTCTGAACAATTTTGACAAATAGTTGAGATTCATCACATTCCTTGCCATACAATCTATTCATTGCCCTACTTAACCATTTACCATCGCTTTGATTAGCATCAAAATTATTTTCATAAAGTGGTATTAAATTTTCACAATTACCTCTATCGCCTAAATCTTTTTCCATTCCCTTAGATATCTGGTCATATGCCTTTAAAAAACTATTGTACGATTTGATACGTCTCTGGTCTTTAGATGAAATAGAAACTTCTTCATCAGATTTGCCAACAAATTTATTAACCCTATTGGTATAATTCTTAATTTCTTTTTCAACTTTTTCAGAAATCTCATCATATTTGGTAAACAAATCCTCCGCACTTTTTAGATTTTCATCATAAAGTTGAACAATTAATTTAAAATAGGTGTATAAATTTTTAGGATTATTGAACGAACTTAAGTCCTCGTTGTAGGCTCTATCAAAATTTGAATAAATTTCAGAGTTACTTAGACCAAAATCATTCTTATTATCATACTGTAATTGTGCAGATTTAGCTAAAATATCGCCAAGAGGGGTCTTGTTAGGAAAATGTTCTCTTTTCTCTTCCCATAATTTCAATAAGTCATTTAAATAATTTACTTTTTCCTCAGAGGTTGAATTTTTAATTTTATGTTTTAATATCCTCTCTCCGTAAACATATATGGCACTATTAAACTTTGGACTTCTTTCCCTGAGTTCCATCCAGGGTTCAAATGCAGCATCATAATTTTTAGCTTTAACATATTCACTGAAAATTGATAAAGCATTAATATCTTGTTCATTGGCTTGTGAAAATGCATTGGCTGATATGAGCAACAATAATAAAAATCCTAAAAATTTCTTCATAATTAATTATATTTTCTCTTAATAAACCACCTGTCATTAAGTGATAAGCTTAGTTGAAAATTAACAAAATTTTCTTCAACCAAATCTTCATTTGTGGTTCCTCTTTTACCAAATTCAACTGTTGTATTGACATTTGAAAATAAACCACCTGCCGGTATACCTAGTCCAAATGATATGCCAAATTCATTTATGGATTCATTGTTAATGACCAATCCGGTTTTTTCAGAATAAAATCCAGCCCTGTAAACAACTCTGTTCCAAAATTTACTAAATGATGCATAATCAGGGATGTAAAATCCACCAAAAGATATTTTTGATGAGTCTTCAAATTCACTGTTTTCAATGCTAATTAAATCATTTGAAAAAACACTACTAGTTATAGAGGTGTATTCGGCTCCAATAAACCATTTTTTTGGATTACTAATTCCAAGTCCAAAAATTGTTACAGACGGCATTAATAAATCAGTCTTATCTAACCCCAAAGTCTCTAGATCAACATTTATTTCATTAACAGGGAACTCAATCTGTGTATTTGGATTTATCACAACCGAAGCAAATGTTCTACTATTCCTTGAACTTAAATTGTAATCAGGTGAATGTGCGAGTGATGCATGTAATTCAAGATTTTCAGTTATCCCTCCTCTAAATATTAAACCAAAATTGAAATTAACTCCACTTAAATCAGACCTATTTTGTTCTCTCGCCTGGTAGTCAAGAGGTAAAGATTCATCATCATATAAATATTCAAGTGCTGAATTTTGAATATTACCAAAGTTATATTTTGCATCAAAACCAATAGCTAGGTTGTCAGAAAGCTGGTATGCAAATCCCAAAAAAGCTTTGTTTAAACCTCCATTTCCAGAGTATTTATACTGAAGTTGGTTTTCAACATTTGACGATTGTAATTTATAACCAACAGACGAATAAGGAATTAACCCAAAACCAAAACCAAATTTACCCATTGGAACATTTAAGCCTAGATATTCGAAACTAGTATTAGTAGTTTCAGAACTATTTGTTGAAGTTTTAAGGTCGGTTTCTGAATGTCCTAATCCAACAGTAAATTTTACAAGTCTACCCTCATTATTAAATGAAAACATATTTTTTCCGGTGTATGAAGCAGGGTTTCTGAAATTCATATGAATACTATCATTATACACGCTAACGCCTCCCATTGCTCTACTTTCAGATGTACCCTTAAAATCAAGAGAGCCGATTCCATAGAAGGAATAAGGTGATGAGGTACTATTTTGTGATTTAACCGTTAAACACGCAAAGACAAGTGAAAATAGTATAGAAAATATTTTATTCAATTAATTTTTATTTAGGTTTAAAATGCTATTGAGCCCTTCTAAGATAAAATTTTGATTCGCAAATATGGTAATTTTTAATGTTTTTGACAAAATTTTAGCATCTCCACCTGTTAATATTACATTCACCTTATCATTTCTTGAATTTATTTGTTTAATAAATCCATTTATCTCATTAGAAACACCACCAATAATACCAGCATGTATTGAGGCATTAGTTGAATCTCCTGGATAATTAAAGTTATTTTCATTTTTTAATAGAGGTAGGTTTGCAGTATAATGATTTAGTGAATCATATCTCATTTTGACTCCGGGAGAAATTGAACCACCAATAAAATGATTATTATTATCAATAAAATCAATTGTAATACATGTTCCGGCATCTATGACTAAATTATTAGAGTTTGGAAATAAAATTGTTGCGGCAGCGGCTAAAGCAAGTCTATCATTACCAAGGGATTCAGGGGTCTTGTAGTTTAATTTAAAAGGAAAAATAAAAGTTGAATCTAATTCATAAATTTTAATATTTAATTTATTTAAAATATCATTAATTTTTATCGAAGAAACATTGGAGATCAGAGCACTGGTTATTTTGCTGTAACTACGAATAATTTTCTCAATTTCTACATCAATTTTATCATTTTTATCAAAAAAGCTAAATACTAAATTAGAATTTTCAAAAATTCCTAGTTTAAAAAAATTATTACCAATGTCAACTACTAAGTTCATGCAATCTTGTAACACCTCAAATTTACAAAAGCATTTTTATAAAATAATTTTGGGAATAACAAAATTGAATCTATCTTTGACGCGCTCAAAAGGTACCTTAGCTCAGTTGGTAGAGCAACGGACTGAAAATCCGTG
>Ga0066835_10000046_pt1 | contig 23421 bp, 4 predicted proteins | sample ETNtaG_3_FD_67280 | JGI IMG/M metagenome (GOLD analysis project Ga0066835, IMG submission 67280) | Marine microbial and viral communities from oxygen minimum zone, Eastern Pacific Ocean - ETNP201302SV84 | ecosystem: Environmental > Aquatic > Marine > Unclassified ... | reverse complement strand
CGCTCAAAATGGAAATGCGGATCAGAAATCGCGGATCCTCCCAAAGGTATGCAGCGGCGAGTGGATTGGATGCATGGCAATGAGTGAGCCGGATCATGGAACAGACGTCCTTGGTATGGAGACCTCTGCTGTTCAAAGGGACGATGGAAACTGGGTGATCAATGGGAGAAAGATGTGGATAACCAACGGCTCTTTAGATGACGATGGAGGAACTGCAGACATCGTTTGGCTATATGCCAAGACAGGAACTGACGATAGAGGAAGGGCAGAAATCACCACCTTCCTAGTGGAAAAGGGTACCGTTGGATTTTCCGTCGGCCAGAAGATTTTCGACAAACTCGGGATGAGGGCAAGCAACACTGCAGAGCTAGTTTTCGAAGATTGCGTTGTGCCACCGGAAAATGTAGTCGGTTCACCCGGAGAATCCATGGTTCACATGATGAGAAATCTAGAGCTGGAGAGGCTCGGCTTAGCAGCGATGGCAGTGGGAATCTCCAGAAGGTGCCTCTCTGCAATGAACAGCTATGCTAGCGAAAGACAAGCCTTTGGAAGGGAAATCAGGGATTTTGGGCAGATCCAGAGACACATAGCGGAGTCATGGGCGGAATACAGGGCGATGAGGGCCTATGTCTATGACACTGCGAGACAAATCGACCTAGCCAAGTCAGGAAACAGATTGGACTCAGATGGAGTCAAATTATTCGCAACGACAATTGCCAAGAACATTGCGGACAGGGCGATACAGGTACTTGGAGGGTATGGATATGTCGGGGAGTATACCGTCGAGCGTCTGTGGAGGGACGCCAAATTATTGGAAATTGGAGGAGGCACCCTCGAGGGGCATCAGAAGAATATCACTCGAGACCTTAAGGTCGATCATGACGCCATAGAAAGATAGTGGTAGTCCCGCCCGGATTCGAACCAGGGTCCCCAGGACCAAAACCTGAGATGATGGACCACTACACTACGGGACTCCGGGCTTGTGGCGCGTACTATATGATTTGGACTTGACGGGCGAGAGTGCACTAGGCACGGGGCCGGCAGAATGAAAGAACCGCCTTCTCACGATGTGTCATGGCTCAACGTTCAGCTATGCTCCTAGTCTGGCTCATGTTGATGCAGACAACCTCCGCGTCAATGGGGTTCGAGGCAAATGTCGGACACGTTGATCAGAGTTCTGACCAAGAGCATCCAGACCCATACTCAATTCCCCTCGAAGAAGAGCTAGAGCCTTGGGTCGATCCTTCGCTCATTGACGATTTAGACGGAGACAACGGTAGATCTAGAGTCACCGTTATCACAAAGTCGCTACAGAATCTCGAGTTCTGGCAGTTGGAGAATGGGGCCCTTGAGGAGCAGGCGAAAGCATCAAAGGGCGAGGTTTTGATACACCAAGAAACCACCGATGGAGTAATCGATCACAGAACATTCTGGGTTTCTTCTCAACTAGTTCAAAAGATTCCTGGGGTCGAAGGAGTAATAGCGGTTATTGATGCAAAGAAGGCCCCAGAGCCTTATTCAATTGAGCCATTCCAGGAGCCTCCCGGTATCGATCCTAACACCGTCAAGACTGGGGAGATTCATGGCGCAACGGAAGCATGGCAAAGCGGATACTCAGGCGATGGCCTCATTGTCGCCGTAGCAGATACTGGCGTGGATTTCGCTCACCCAGATTTGAATGGGACTCAGGCACGGGTCACATTTGACGACTCACCTTACAATGGCTGGCCACTAATGTTAGACCACAATAGCATGTACAACTGGATGGTTCATGGTGAGGCATACCCTGCTCGATCTACATGGTACGCAGATACCTCAACAATCGATAAAGACAACAATTCAGACGGATTACTAGATGTCTCAGGTCTGAATATTTCAGGCGTGAACATGTCTCTCTCAGGTGAATACCACATAGGTGAACACCCCGACTCAACGCTCAGGTCTAAGCAAGGAGGAGACGTGCCAATTCTAGTAGTTGATGATATGGCTTCAGGCGAGTACAAGACCGTTTATGCTGATTTGGATAGGGACGGTGAGTTCGGAGACGAGGTCCCAATGCGTCCTGGAGAGGAGACATCTGGTCTTGACACCAATGGAGATGGCCTGTGGGATGTTTCAGGAGGTCTGGTATACTGGGTCTCGGATGGAGCTTTAGGAGTGCCTTATGGGGACACATATGCCGCAAGGCACGGATATTCCGACAGAGTCGCTGGGCCAGGCAATCTCACTCTATTCATGCTCGAGTCTGGCAATCATGGCACACTCTGTGCAAGTGCCATATCTGCACAAGGGGTCGTGAGCGATGGCAAGGTTCTGGGAATGGCTCCCAATGCCACTATATCGGCCATTGGTAACCACTACTCAGGGGGACACTCTCTCGATGCTTGGAGGTTCATAGCCGAAGGTTACGACGGATTAACAGACACTCCCGATCAACCCCACATAGGGTCTTTCTCCTTTGGCTATTCCTCTGTGGATGAAGCAGGGGCAGATCCGTATTCCCTCTACCTGGACTGGCTAACAAGATTCTACAACAACAATACTTCGTACGCGGTGGCCATTGGAAACGGAGGGCATGGTTTTGGCACTACAAAGTCCCCAGGGGCGTCCAATGGAGTTTTCTCTGTGGGTGCTTTCAGTAGCAGATCAAGCGGCACCTGGGGGCAGATTGCACCTTGGTCAAATAGGGGTCCGAACGCGCTTGGAAGGATGGATCCCGATATAGTAGCCGTGGGATGGTCTGCAACTGGGGATATCCCACTTAATACTAGAGATGATGCCAATTCCGCATGGAGGACATGGGGGGGGACCAGTCTGGCTACTCCAGTAGTAGCAGGCCTAATGGCGTTAGTAGCGGAGGCTTGGCAAGAAAATCTTGGGGAATACCCCGCATCTCAGGAATTTAGGGATCTTGTGATGTCTACTTCTGACGACAGGGGATATGAACCTTTCACTCAAGGCGGAGGGTGGTTTAATGCATCAACGGCAATACGGACACTGGATGGGAATAACGGGAGTTGGTGGGCCACCCCTTCTCACTGGAACAGTGGCTCATTTCAGGGCCAACACAGGGTAGCAAACCTGAATTTATTGAGGCCTGGTGAGACCCAGATAACAGATATCGATTTCACCAATACTGGTCAATCCGAAATCAGCCTAAGTATTGATGCGACTTCCTTCTCCCCACTTTCTCACGACATTAGAATATGGAATAGTACAGGGAACGGTACAGATGAGGGTGAGAACTCCACATGGGATGGACATCAAAGTAGTAGGCCCGATCTACTAATCCCGATACACATAGATGCAGACCCAAGTCTCCAACTAAGCCCTGATACGAGACAATTTAGAGCGAGGGCTACTATTGAATACTCCCACTTCGATGTGAATCAGGATAGGAGCTCAGAAGAACGTGTCTTCCTTGAGATAATGAAATGGGAGGATGAGGATGGAGACGGCATATTCGTCCTAGATCTAGATAATGACTCGATGGTTGACTCTGAAGACTGGACGGAGGAGAGCGAGTTGAAAGAAGTAACATACTGGAGGTCCGATGGACCGAATGCAGAGGTTCGGATGGGTAATCCATTACAAGACTCAGGTGACGGACTCATGTTGGCTGTTTGGAACTACAACGGCCAACTCTCGGATGAACCGGTTAGGATTGAGATCGACTGGACCTCTTTCGGTACTAACCCAGACGAGTGGATATCCGTTCCCTCAGAGGTCATTCTACAGCCCAACCAGACTACTTCCGTACCCATGATTGTATCTGTCCCCTCAGGTTCAGAGCCAGGTCTTCACCAACATGGATTGCTCATAGAATCCACTGATTTAGATTCTGATGGCTCTCCCCTAGAATCCGATTCCAATAGGAGCTGGACCTTACCTGTGGTAACAAATGTACCTTGGGTGGGACCGTTCTCAATTGACGCTAGGCCCATTGACGGAAACGTAACCAATCAGACCCTGTACTCAGAAGAGTGGATTTCTGGTGCAACCAGATGGGATTGGAGAGCTGAAAGCGGTGACTGGAGATTCCTATCGATCGAATGGCCAGATGAATGGGCCACTGGGGGAACAGCAATAATCGACGTGGATTGGGATGACAACCCGTACACGGACATAGATGTCATGTGGCTCTCAGAGACGCCACATGGATATTCGTACGAGGACTCGACCCCATATGGAAATTCAACGTTCCACATAGAGGAGAGATCCGTGAACAACTATGCGGGCTCCGGATCTCACAACTGGGGAACATACACTGGAACCTCCCGGGAGGTGTTCACAGTTCCCGTGACTCCTGGTGTGCACCAGTTGGCATTGCACACAGCTCTGCATGGAGTTGGCTCGAATGATAATCCTCTGAACATCTCCGTGGGATATATAGCGGCTGAACGATCAGGCTTTGAGAAAGTAGTCTCAGACTGGAACGAAGGAAGTGGTGTTGAGGCTGTACATCTGGTATCAACGGTTCCACTTTCAGTGGATAATGTGACGTCATACGGGTGGTCCCAACCCATATTCCTCCCCAATGAAACCGCCCAAGATGATGGTAGAAACAAAATGTCAGCCTCTTGGTGGAGAAACATCACACTGAACAACTCCAAGTCGTTGTCAATTGAGATAGATGTGGCATCCGAAGACTCTCTGTCTGATGACTCAGATATAGATTTGTACCTCTTTAGGGACCAAAATGGTGATGGAGATTTCAGTAGCGATGAGGAGATCGCAAAGTCGACTTCATCTGACTCATCCGAGAAGATAGAACGATCTGACCTAACTGATGGCCTGTACGGAATAGCTGTCCTTGGATACGATGTCCCGGGGGGCACCATGAACTTCCAGATAACAATCCAAGAGTTCGGAGGGGATGATTTGAGAATCACAAACCAAATCAGCCTTTCAAAATTTGAGATCGACTCAATATGGCCTGATGGGTCAACGGCTCTCGCAAATGAAGACCCTACAGCTGCCGTGCAGGTCAGTCTGGAATTCGACAGGCCAGAGTCTGCGGGTACATGGCAAGGATATGTAGAGATTGAACTGAATGGCTCGATAAAATTCCAAGTACCTTACGTATACGAGCTACTCGAGCTTCCACCTGTGGTGAACTTCTCAAGTCCCGAAAACATGTCATACCACAACAGCTCGACCCCAATAGAAATCTATGCTATCGATACTGGGATAGGCTTCAAGCTAGACCAGGTCAAATGGCTACCTAGGGACAACAAGACAATCATACCCAATGCCAATTCAGTACATGCTCTGGATACACAGGGGAACCATCACAATTTGACAACCCTATGGAATCATGGGAATCACTCCGCCATACCAGAAAATTTCACTCTGAGGGAGATCTGGATTAACTCATCATTGCCCCAAGTCGAGCAGTGGCATGATTACGTCCTAATAGTTACAGACCACTCTGGTTTCTCGTCCCAGGCCTTCCTCTCGTTGTCATTTGATAGCACTGCCCCCGATGTCATGATAAGTCAGATTCCCGAGATAACCAGCAATCAGGTCATGACATACAGAATATGGACGGAGCCCAGCGCTACCTTCACTCACTCTGGGAGTATCGTAGAACTAGATGAGGAGGGATTCGCAGAACACTCATTCCTCCTTCAGGATGCCGAGGTTGGCTTTGATGAGGCAACAGGGATGCCGTACTATTTTGTCGAGGGCACCAGCATTTTCCAGGTGGTGGTTTCTGATGTCGCAGGAAATACTGTCTCAAGACAATTCCAAGTTGTCTACGACCCCGAACCTCCGGATGACGTAGAGTTCGATACGCTTTACGATCAGCAGGGAAATACCTACCAGTCATCCCATTTACTAGAGCCAGTAAACTTATCCAGTGGTAATTTGGTCCTGAAGATACCTTCCGATACAATGCATTGGTGTCTCTCTATCAACTCCGTATCCGATGATTATTCGACAATAGAGTGCGATAGTCTAGGCTCACGACCAGCAGTATTCAACACCACAACAGGACATCCTGAATCGGATGAGAAGGGAGGCGCACAGGAGAAATACACAATCTCACTCCCCTTGGGGACCACCGGACTCCCCGATGGAGAATATGATATCAACCTGGAATTAATGGACTGGACGAACAATTCGGCATCTCAATCTTGGCCGATTCATGTCGACAAAACTGTTCCTTCAATTGATTGGAGCCTCAGTATGTCCAACTCTCTAATCTTATTCGAACATAGGCAGGATTTATCCTGGTCCTCCTCCGAGCCAGTCACTTTCGAATTCACCATGAATGGGGAGATTCTGACTAGTGGACTTTCCTCTTCTGGGACTCACTCATTCGAGATTCCCAGAACTGGTAGCCATGAGCTGTGCCTGTACGCGGTAGATGGGACATTGAACAGAAACAACAACAACCACGCATTGGACTGCAGGACTATGTCATTGGATGAGTCGATCTATGACACCTTGGTACTGGCAAATTGGAACGGTGGCATTGTTTCCTCCATGGAGGTAGTGGCAACCATACAGCTCGGTCCGGGGCAGGAGATAACTTGGTCAAAGTACGCATCCGGGGAAACGAATCTTCTGATGCCAGAATCTGACGTGGAGACAATATCGTTTGAATTGGAGGAGGGTGAGAATAGATTTACATTACTTGTCGGCTCACTAGATCAGAAAGATGCTTACGAACTTTCAGTAGTCAGGGATACAATTCCACCAGCCATAAATATCGAAGAAAGAACAAACCGGACCTCAACCCTCTCAAAACTGAGAGTCATAGAAGGAACTTGTGAAACTGGCACGAACACATTAGTTTGGAGTGACGTAGACTCATCCTCTATTGTATGCCCTTCAAACGGCTCGTTCTCAGTACAGTTGGAGATCCTGAACACTCCAGGCAATCACATAATCTACGTTATATCAACGGACTACGCAAACAACGAGGCCAGCGCACAAATAGAGGTCCTGATGCAGGAATGGCCAGAGTGGGCAATTGATGATGCTAAGAGCATGGGCCCCATGCTAATCTGGTTCTCAATCGCGGGGTTGCTGATTTTCACTTCGACCATCCTGGCAGTGAGGAGACTTTCCCGGGGCAGAAAAGAAATAGATACGCCCGAATATGGAACTGAGATTGAGACAATTCTAGAACAGATCGGCCAAAAATGACCAGTCCATGTGGAGGGTCTCCATCAGGCAACTATAATCGCCAGCTCCCCCTCAGCAATACATGGAAATACAGAGTTTAGCGGTCCTAGGGGCCGGTCAGATGGGTGCCGGAATCGCCCAAGTAGCTGCTTGCGCTGGCTACCCGGTGGTAATGATTGACATTGAGCAGGAGTATGTTGACAAGGGGCTAGCAACCATAGAAAAATCCCTTTCCAGGATAGTCTCGAAGGGCAGAATGTCTGAAGAGGAGGCCGAATCAGCAATCAACCTAATTTCCACCTCAGTCTCAAGAGAATCAGCGTCCGGTGCTGATCTCGTCATAGAGGCCATACCCGAAGTCCTGAAACTGAAGGTTTCAGCATTTTCAGACTTGGATCGAATATGCAAGGAAACCGCCATACTAGCCACTAACACATCAAGCATATCCATCGACGAGATAGCGGCATCTACCAATCGCCCGGACAGGGTCATTGGAATGCATTTCATGAATCCGGTCCCGATAATGAAACTAATTGAGATTATAAATGGAAGCCAGACCCTCCCAGAAGTCACCAGAGCTATATTAGAGGTGTCGGAGAGAATGGGAAAAACCCCCCTTCAGTGCAATGACTCTCCTGGCTTCATCAGCAATCGCATTCTTTGCCCGATGCTAAATGAGGCGATCCTAGCACTCCAAGAGGGAGTTGCCGAACCTGAGGCCATTGACGGAATAATGAAACTAGGGATGAACCACCCAATAGGGCCTCTCGCACTAGCCGACCTAATCGGCCTAGACACGGTTCTGCACATAATGAACGTACTCAGAGACGGCCTAGAGGAGGAAAAATACGCCCCGGCGGAACTACTGGTAACCATGGTATCAGAAGGAAAGCTAGGACGTAAATCGGGACAGGGATTCTACAGTTATTGAGAATTTAGCTAAAGCAAACCACTCAGCTACGATTTAAGTCATCCGCCCCCTACGGTAAAGCATGATTGACACGGGTAAAACACGACCATTCGCCTCCAAACAGACGTCTGTCTCCATTATATCCTGTATTTTCTTGATTTCTTTGCTCTCAGGGTCAGTATTGGCGAATGACGCGGGATCAGGATCGGACGCTGGAGGCAATGCATCTAGCGCGACATACCTGCCTGCAAACAACTCCACTTACTACGGGAACCTAACTCAAGGGTCTGACACAGACGACTACTATGCCGTCAATATGTCGTGGGGGACAGGAATAGCTGTCACGATTAGCATACCCGCAAACTCCGATTTCGATCTCATTCTACAATCATCAGGGGGCGCACAAATCGACTCAAGCACGAATGGAACCGGACAATCTGATCATGTCACTTCCAATGGGACTAGCGTTGGAGGAAGCACCGTATACATCTGGGTGGACCAATATCTGGGTTCGGGACAATACACCATGCAAATCGAGATATTCTCAGCAGGCAACGGCTCTGGAGGGATCGGAAATGATGCTGGTAGCGGACAAGACGCAGGTGGGTCAATGTCGAATGCACTGCCCTTGACCCTGTCCAACGGGACTACCAACGCAACAAACTCCACCACATTCCAAGCTAACCTATCCTCCGTGAACGACGACGACTGGTATTCAATCTACGTCCCCACTGGGTACGGGATCTACGTTGAGATGTACCACAATTCAAGCGCGGACTTCGATATGTGGCTTTACGACTCCAACGGGACGGAGCTGGACGAAGCTTTCACAGGCAGCGTACCAGAGACGGTAGGAAGTAACGGGACGGACATAGGCACATCAACGGCTTACCTTGAAATCAAAGATTGGCCAGTTTCACCCTCTTATGGGGCATACAACTTCACTGTGAACCTATTCTCCATAGCAGGAAACCCTGCGTATTCACAAGATGACGGCCTATCAGGAGGCGATGCTGGCGATGACCTAGGTAACGCTACGAGCCTACCAATTCCACAGTCTTCCAACAGCACTAGATCCTTCACAGGTTGGAAATCAGCCAGTGATGATCCGAATGACTGGTACTCTTTCACAGTTCCAACTGACTACGGCGTGGAGGTCAACATGTCATCCACGAACGTCACAGGATATCTCATATTATATTGGGAGGCAAATCTCACACTGATTGACTCGTCTTTGAACAACAACGGAGCCGAATACGTTACCTCAGATGGTCCCGAGGTCAGTGGCCAGAATGTATTGTTGAGGGCAATGGCGATAACAGGGGAGGGATTCTACAACTTCACAGTGAACGTTTTCACCCTAGACACCGATAACGACGGCTGGCAAGATACAACAGAGATTCAATGCGGAACTGACCCCGAAGACTACAACTCCACACCCGCGGATTTCGATTATGACGGAATCTGTGACGCAATGGATCCAGACGATGACAACGATGGCACAGACGATGTCGATGATGACTTCCCCCAAGACGCCAATGAGACTACAGACACTGACAACGATGGAATCGGCAATAACGCCGACAATGATGACGATGGGGACGGATGGGACGACTCTGAAGAGGCCGATTGTAATACGAACCCATTGGACTACAACAGCCAGCCATCAGACACAGACTCCGATGAACTCTGCAACGAACTCGACGACGACGATGATGGCGACGGATATCTTGATTCCAATGACGATTTCCCACTTGACGACTCTGAATGGCTGGACACGGATAATGACGGAACTGGGAACAACGAAGATGCCAATGATGATGGCGATGGTTTTTCCGACGCGGATGAAATCCTTTGTGGCTCAGATCCCTTATCATACGCATCAGTACCCGTTGATACGGACACAGACGGTATCTGCGATATCATGGATACGGATGACGATGGAGACGGATTCTCAGACGATATTGATGAATTCCCGAATAATCCGCAAGAATGGATTGACACTGACTCTGACGGCCAAGGGGACAACTCAGACTTCGATGATGATAACGACGGCGTCTTAGACGAATTCGATGCGTTTGACACAGATCCAAGCGAGCAGTATGACTTCGATGGCGATGGCCTCGGGGACAACTACGATACTGATGATGACAACGATGGTTGGTCGGACTCGGACGAAACAACCTGCCTATCAGATTCGCAGGATAGCGAAAGCATCCCAGCCGACTGGGACTCAGACCAAGTCTGTGACGTCATGGATGACGATGACGATGGCGACGGATACCTAGACATTGATGATGCCTTCCAATACGACGTGGACGAGTGGGTCGACACAGACTCCGACGGAATAGGGGACAATGAGGACACGGATGACGATGGAGACTCATGGGAAGACGCGATAGAGCCCAACTGTGGTGCCGACCCCCTCGATGTCACATCGACGCCCATAGACACAGACTCGGATGGAACTTGCGACTATCTGGACCCAGACGATGACAATGATGGGACAATGGACGCTGATGACGCCTTCCCTGTTAATCCAGACGAACAAACCGACACTGATGGAGACGGGATCGGAAATAACGAGGATAATGACGACGATGGGGATAGTTGGACAGATTATGCTGAGTCAATGTGCGATACTTCTCCACTTTCCGACACATCCACCCCGGTGGACACGGACGACGACGCTACTTGCGATAAGCTGGATCTGGATGATGATGGGGACGGCGTCCCAGACAGCGGGGACAAGTTCCCCCTCGACAGTTTGGAGTGGGAAGACCTCAACAATGACGGTATGGGTGACAATGGAAACCCACTCTCCATCGTAGACAAAATGAAGCTAAACCCCGGAATCTCAGCATTAGCAGTTATCGCAGTTCTAGCTTCTGTCGGAGCGGCGGTATATGCAAACATGTCCAGGAACGGAGGCGCACTATTGTCCAATTTGAAATCTGCCAAGGGGAGATCCGAGAGTGGCGATAACATCAACATAGGACAAAATCAGGAGACTTCCTCACCTATGCCTCCAGGAGAATCAGCAGATGACCCCTCCGAAGGATATGCAAAATCATGGGAGGAACTCCCACCCGGTGGAGAGTACACGGATACAGTTCCCATGAGATATGAGGGGTTATCCTGCGGGACTTGGGTGCAACAGGAAGATGAAAGCTGGGAGAGGGAGACATAATATTTCTAGCCCAAACTCAAAATTACGGTACTACCCGAACATTCCACACCTATTTCCCGATATTGTAGACTGCTTGCCCAGAAACACACCATTAAATGGTGGAATTTCCATATCAGAGTATTGAGGAGCATCTAACGGTATTGTTATATCATTCATATCTTCTCATGAACGCCAGTGACGCCCATGCGAAGCGATGTAGCCCGTTCGATTGCCCTAGTAATGCTAATGATTGTCTCGGTACAAATGCCGATGTTCGATAACGCGGAAGAGCCCGTGGAATTGAAGGAAGATCCGATTATGGAAATGGCCCCGGCCAATCCGTGTCAGGGTTATGACGCATGTCTAGGGTTAGATGCGGGAGGGTACAACAATAGGAACGAGATTTGCGTCGGTTCCTCCACAGCTGGATCCTGTCCCGTGGCCAACCTAACATCCTACGTGGATTATGGCTCGATCGCGACCTCGACCACCTTCTACGGTTACATGGACGGATTCTCCAGCTCGGGCGCGCTTGACGATGATGACGTCTACACAATGTGGATACCCTGGGGCTACGGGGTCAACGTCACAATCTCCTGGAATCACACCGGTATGATGATGTACGGCGCAATAGGGGCCGCAGGTCTATCTAGCACCTATGGTGGATACGACAGCTTTGGTTACGGTAGCTCCTCAGGGGTTACTTTGTCAACTCTGGGAACGGACGTGAGCGGATCTGCCTTAGACATATACCTCGATTGCTACAGTAACTATTGTAAGGCAAACATGGGGTATTCAAGTGACTACGCCATGACAATTACAACATGGCCATCCGACGGAGGAGGATATGGTGACGGGACCCAACAGTTTGGCACTGGAACTTCTTCCTGGGACGACGGCCGAACGTACGTTGGCATGTGCGGACAATATGGGGGATCGTACTGTGAGGTTCAGCGTGGTTCTGGTGGAAATGGCAATGATCAGGGCACCAAGACAATTGCTTCAGGCGAGTCCTTCGGTCTCTTCTTCAACCATGACAACTACGCTAACAGTGAGTCATCCATAACAGTCACTTGCACTTCGGGTGCCTCATACTCGAACGCCAGATACAGTGGCACAGTGTCCTCTGTAGACGCATCCGGTGTTTTTGCTCAAACCTTCACTGGACCAGACGTTTGCACAGCGACAACTACTGATTCACTATCCGATGGCGGATACGAAGTATACTGGGCTGGACTGACACCCGCAGTGAGTGGACTTCTGACCACTACACTCGCAAACCCATCAGTCTCATCCTACGGAGCAGTTGGAACAACGGATGCCTACGACGTTTACGCGGCCATCATACCAGACGGCTCATATGCAAATGTTTCTTTGACTTGGAACGAGAACGCCGATTTGGACTTGAGAGTGTACACAAACAGTGCACTTACCACTCTAATAGGGTCCTCAGCTGGCTCCAGTAACCCCGAACTCGTCGATTTGGGAACATTGACTGACACGACGGTTTACATCAAGGTAAGCTACTTCGGAGGCGCTGCTACAGGGGTCGGGTACAAGGTTTCCCTTAACCTGATACCTGCAGTTTTCCCCCCATGCTGGTTCCAGGATGACGGGTCATCCGTGGGATCTGGAGTCTATGATGGCTCAGGGAGTGGAGATGCAGCAGATGTCTGGAACGCAAACCCAATGGATATGACTGGAACTAACACCTTCACAGGCATGCTCTGTGATGTCTACGATGAGGAGGACTGGTATACCATAACAATACCAGCGTATCACGGCGCCTATGTCAGGCTAACCTGGGATCAGACAGTCTACACTGACGATATGAGGCTCTATCTATACGTCGACAGGGGATACTCCTCCCCCTCAATAGTATCGTCCGCCACATCCTCTGCATTGGACGGGGCAGCTGTGGCTACCACCAACGAGTCATACCTCTGGACAGGATCATTTTACGGGCTATGGGGCACGCCCACGGATTTGCTGATAAATGTCGACACGATGGGACTCACTTCTGATTTGGAGTTCAACTACACGGTAGAATACTCCATTTACAACCAATCAGGCGACTACTGGGGTGGGCCTTGGAACGATGCCGGATCTGGTACAGACGCTGGAAACAGCTCCTCGTATATCACCAACCCAGTCCAGCTGGTTTCCATGAACAACTCCTACACGGGATACGGGCACGATGACCTAGACATGTACGACCAATATCAGATATTTGTTCCAACAAGCTACAGTCTGAGAGTCCAACTGGACGCGCCAGACGGAAATGACGTGGACTTGTACCTCAGAACGGGCTCCGGGAGCTCGTACATGACCCTAATCGACTCAGACACCGGATACGGTGACAAAGACATCTGGATGGAATTCGGGAACGATGATCAGAACGTGTACATAATAGTAATGACACAAGTTGGAGGAGGGGCCTATGACCTAATCGTCACAATGGTTACAACAGACAACGACCCAGATCCAGCTGACGATTGTGGAATTGGAGTTGACGCCAGCGATGTCATGTTCCCATCCTTCTGGAACGAAATGACCTGGCTCAACGGCTCAACACAGATTGATGCTAACGGGGATGCCGATGACGTCGGAGGAACGTGCACAGCTTGGATCGACAGGGAATGGGACCCTCAGGACCACTACGCCGTCCTGGTGCCCGCTGGGAAGTACATGGTGTTCAACGTAACCTGGACCCCACAAACCACAAGCGCTACCTCTACCGCACTGCGGAATTTGGACGTGACAATCTTCACATTCGCTGGTCCGCCAGCCACTTCTCTGACCTATGTATCGCAACAGGACTCTTCCAATGGATACTCCAACGGTTCTTCTGGCCTCTGGGTGACCCAGGGTGGGTGGTTGTACATCCAAGTCGGTACCACTTCCACTGGAATGGAGATGCTAGACTACACCATGACCTTCGAATACAGGCCTCTGAGCGAGCTCAGGGGCGGCGTCCAGAATGACGCTAACTCCAGCTTTGATGCAGGAGCACAATTGAGCAGCGCTATTCACGTCAACACATACGTCAACACATCGGTCAATGCAACAACCGGACTGACTGAGCTAAGATGGTCAGGCTGGAACGACCCGCACGCAGACACCACAGACAGGTACACTTTCGACGTTCCTGCAAACCACGGATATGTTGCTTGCACCGAACACGATGACCGACAGTACCCACAAGGCTACGGATCAATCGGAGGCGCACTGGTCATAATGGACCTCTATGGTTCGACATCCTCTCCGACTGCCGCCAACACATACGTCTACTACAACCTGAATCCGATGTGTTGGACAACTAACAACACCGGAGACTACTACGGAGACGAGGTCAATTCGATAGGTGTCAGGAACTGGTTTGCTTCAGCCTACGCCATTTCTGATGGGACTAACTACAACGTTACAATCACCTTCTTCACGCTAGATGCTGATGGGGACGGATGGTACGACGACATGGAGACCGCCTGCGGAACAGACCCAAACAACGCAACCAGCGTACCAGGGGACGTTGACGGAGACGGGATCTGCGATGCACTGGACAGTGACACAGACGGAGACGGAGTGATAGACTCACAGGATGCCTTCCCAGACGACGCAAGTGAGTCTACCGACCTGGATGGGGACGGCGTTGGGGATAACACCGACATGGACAGGGACGGCGACACGTGGAACAACACCGACGAGACAGCCTGCATGACAGACCCGGACGATGACACTTCTACCCCTACAGACAATGACAACGACACGATATGCGACTACTTGGACACGGATGACGACAACGACGGCTATGACGATCTCACAGACGAATTCCCACTGAATTCCTCCGAATGGTCGGATAACGATGGCGACAAGATCGGAGACAACGCCGACTTGGACGACGACAATGACGGCTATGACGACGAGACCGAAATATCCTGCGAATCAGACCCAATGGACTTGGGATCGATCCCATCCGATCAGGATCTCGACGGTACCTGCGATGCACAGGACACTGACCGAGACGGTGACGGATACGACGACGATGTAGATGCTTTCCCACTCGACCCAACGGAGTGGATAGACACCGACGGAGACGGTTTCGGAGACAATATCGATACCGATGACGACAACGACATAGTGTTGGACGAGGACGATGTCTTCCCGCTGGACTCCAGCGAATGGGTGGACACAGATGGCGATGGAGTCGGTGACAATGCTGACCTAAATGACGATGGAGACGCATGGACCGATGCCGAGGAAACCTCCTGTGGCTCGGATCCCATGGACCCATCCTCTGTACCTGTTGACTACGACGGGGACGGCATCTGCGACAAGGTCGACACTGACGACGACGGAGATGGAACTCCTGACGTATCCGATGCCTTCCCATATGACGCAATGGAGTATGCAGACTTCGACGGAGATGGGATGGGTGACTTCACAGACACCGATGACGACAATGACGGATGGCAGGACATCGAGGAGCCAAACTGTGGCACTGACCCCATGAACGCGCTATCAGTCCCAGCTGACAACGACCGTGATGGACAGTGTGACATCGTAGACCAGGACGACGACAACGATGGAGTGATAGACCTCGACGATGAATTCCCAATGAACCCTTCGGAGACCAAGGACCTCGACGGGGATGGTATCGGGGACAACACCGATACCGACGATGATGGTGACGGTTGGCTTGACGTGACTGAGGACCTTTGCCTCAGAGGAGTCGACGGCATAATAGGAACAGCCGATGATGGATTCGGTAACCCGAATGATGCCAACGAGATGCCTATCGACAACGAGACTAACGTCGGACCAGACGGTATCTACGGAACCGAGGACGATTTCATCGAGGGAGACCTCCTATGTAACTCGCTGGACCCCGATGACGACAATGACGGAGTTCCAGATGCGGCTGTCTACACACTCGTGGACGGTGTCTGCACTACATGCGAAGATTGGGAAGATCACTTCCAGTGGGACCCAACAGAGCAGTTCGACGCAAATGGGGACGGTAAGGGAGACAACGCTAACGTTCCGTCATTCCTGGACAACGTGCAGGCGGACACCCTTCCATTCGCTGGAGCAGGTATCGGCATCATAGCGATGCTCTACCTTGCCTCAAGGCAACTTGGCGGAAGGTCTGAGACAGACGAAGAGTACGAAGAATATGACGAGACAGAGCAATTCGAGGACGATGAGGACATCGAAGATCTCGCTGAGAGTCTCGACGAAGACGAGGACTGATACCAGGACTCGACGAAACCGGGCGTCGGGCATTATGCTCGGCGTCCGGACATTTTTCTTGATAACTATGGTTTATCAGCCAGACATGGTTCACTGAATCTTTGTATTTAGTCCCTGATTTGCGATCAAAATATACAATTTCAAGAACCTTTACTTATAAATCAAAATGTTAATTTCCCTATCCTGAGTATCGCCTCCAGCTCTCGTCAACTGTATTATCGACCTCCTGGATCTCTAGAATATATGTGCCGATTACAATTGAAATCTAGGCAGGAAAAATCACCAGTTTAATCAAAGCCTGCATTGTTGCTGATCCGCCTGAAAGAAAATGCACCCCGCCAAAATCAAAACACCACCAAAACGCTACACTCATACTTATTTCACTCTTGAATATTATCAGCCATTTTATCCTTATTCTAGCCCGTATTCAATGTTTGAGCCACGATATCGCTAACATTTGCGGTCAGAATTACAGGAAGTTACCCTAAAGGGTATCTTCCGCAACCTTCTAAATGCTTACATGCCCTGCCAACCGTCATGGTTGCAGCCATGCCGCACAAAGATGCGAAGACGACAAGCAAGATGAACCTGACAACGAACGACCTAAGGAGCGTCGCGATCGGCCTAGCCGCCGCGGTTGCCATAGTCATGCTAGCAAGTGCTGTGACCAGCGATAGCGGTAGCGTTAGCGCCGCGGAACTAGGCGAGGAGAAACAGGTCCAATACGTCTTCACAATAGACAACGGCCAGAGCAATGCCATAGCGGAAAATACCGCGGCAGGGCAGACAGCCCTAACCACGGCTATCACTGACGGCCCTGCAACCGGCTGTTCTATCGCCAGTGGTAATACCGACGTCGATGGTGACGGCACCGATGCCTTTGCTATCTCTGCAACCTGCGTCATTACCGTGGCTGATGCTGATGACATGGACTACGAGGACACAAACTCATGGACACTAACCCTACTTGCCAACGACAACAATGGCGCCTCAGATGTAGGCACCGTTGCCATAACTCTCACGGATGTTAACGAATTTGACGTGTCAGCACCAAGCGACAGCGACGCTACCACCAACACCGTAGCGGAAGATGCCGCTGATGGCGCAACAGTGGGTGTAACGGCACTATCATCCGATGCCGACGGCACTACCAACACAATCACCTACTCTGCCACCGCCAACTCCTGCACAGACGACGATAATCATGCAGCTTTCGGCGTAGACGCGAACACTGGAGTTGTAACTGTCAACGACAGAGCTGCCCTGGACTATGAGACCGCTCAGACGTGCACAATTACCGTTAGAGCTACCAGCCAGGACACTAGTACCGCAGACACCACATTCTCAGTGGCCGTCACTGACGTTAACGAGAATCCGGTTGGAGCCCCCTCGGATTCCGACAACAGTGCCAACACTGTAGCTGAGAACGCGGCAAACGGTGCTACAGCCGGTGTGACCGCACTCGCAGTAGACTCCGACGGAGCCGACTCAATCTCTTCCTACGCAGTATCAGCACAATCCTGCACAGGTGCGTTCGCAGTGGACTCAGCCAGCGGTGTGGTAACCGCAACCGGATCAGGCTTGGATTACGAGACAGCACAATCCTGCACAGTAACCATCCTCGCAACAAGCACAGATGGTAGTACTGCATCTACGCAGTTCACTATCGCCGTAACGGACTTCGACGAGTTCGATGTATCTTCCCCTACAGACGCCAATAATGCCGCAAATACCGTGGCGGAGAATGCCGCCAACACGGCATTAGTCGGCCTAACCGCATCAGCAACTGATGACGACGGTACTACCAATGGGGTTACCTTCTCCATATCGTCCCAAACCTGCGCGGGAGCGCTCAATATAGCCGCAGACACCGGTGTTGTCGCTGTCGCGGACACATCCACGATCGACTACGAGACCGCAACAACTTGCGACGTTGTGGTCTTGGCAACAAGTCAAGACGGCAGTACCGCTTCGACGACTTTCTCCGTAGCTGTCACCGACCACGACGAGGCCGACGTAACAAACCCAACAGACACTGACGCAGACGCCAACACACTTGCAGAAGACATCGCAAACGGAGCTAGTGCTGAAATCACCGCACTAGCAACTGATGCTGATGGGACAACCAACACGGTCACCTACACGATCACCGCGCAATCCTGCGCCGGGGCGTTCGCCGTGGATTCGTCATCCGGAGCAGTCACCGTCGCAGACACAACAGCTCTCGATTACGAGACTGCTAACTCCTGTACACTCCAGGTCACCGCAACCAGTGCTGACACAAGCACTGGCGCCACAACCTTCACCGTAACACTGACTGATGTTGACGAGTTCGACGTGACAGCACCGGCAGATACCGACGGAGGCGCAAGCACTGTTGCTGAGAATGCAGCGGCAGACACCACAGTCGGCGTGACAGCATCCTCGTCAGATGACGATGGTACAAACAACGCAATCACATACAGCATTTCAGCTCAGACCTGTGCTGGTGTTTTCGCGATAGACTCAGCTTCTGGTGTGGTCGACGTCGACGACAACACAAACCTCGACTACGAAAGTGCAACACAGTGCGACGTTACTGTCACTGCCACCAGCGCTGACGGAAGCTCTGCTTCAACCACATTCCCTATCACTGTAACCGACGTTAACATAGACATTACAGCCGGCCAGGCTGCCAATGTGGCGGAAAGTGCCAATGTCGGTACTACCGTCATGACCGTCGCAGTTACCGGGGACTCTGACAACAACGACTTCGCCATAACAGGTGGAAACACAGGCACAGCGTTCGCTATTGACGCCAGTAGCGGTGTAATCACCACTGCTGCGGCTCTGGACTACGAGACACTCACATCATACACATTGACAATCTCCGTCTCAGACGGAACCAACGCAGCAACAACCGAGACCGTTGCGCTAACTATCACAGACGCCGGTGTCACGATCACTGCCGGCCAGTCTACTACACTAGCTGAGGACGCAGCAAACCAGGCTGCAGTCATGACTGTCGCTACTACTGGTGACACAGCAACGCTCTACGTGATAAACGGCGGGAACGGTGACGGTATATTTGCTATCAGCAATGCCGGAGCCATCACGGTAACGGACAACAGCAATCTGGACTATGAGGGAGGCACTCAGAGCTACACCCTAACGATAGTCGCATCCGACACCTCCACATCCGACACAGACTCAGTCACAATCACAATCACAGATGTAAACGAACATGACGTAAGCGCTGTTACCGATACCGACAATGACGCGAACACGATTGCAGAGAATGTCGCAAATGGTGCTAGCGCTGAAATAACTGCAAGTGCCACAGACTCCGATGGCAGCAACAATGCAGTAACCTACGCAATAACTGCCCAGTCCTGCGCAGGCGCATTCACTATTGGCCAGGCCTCAGGAGCCGTGACAGTTGCAGATACCTCTGCTATTGACTACGAAGCAGGCAGTACTTGCACTCTGACTGTTCAAGCCGCAAGTGCGGACTCAAGCCTATCAACAGCACAATTCACCGTCACACTCACTGATGTTAATGACAATACCCCCGCATTTAGCGATGGAGACACTGGAACAGCTTCCGTGGCCGAGAACGTACAGGCCGTGGGTACATTCGCCGCGACCGACGGTGACGCCAACGCTGCTCTGACCTACTCAATTGTCGCAGCAAACGACGATCCAACGTCCGTCGACCACGACCTCTTTTCAATAGTCGGCGCTACAGGAGCTCTTACCTTCACAAACGCACCAAACTTCGAGGCACCAGGTTGCGGAGCGGGCAACGATGCCAACACGTGCGTAGTCGTGCTTTCGGTGACGGACACAGCTACCACGGACACAATAACCGTCACAGTGACTATCACCGATGATGACGAGTTCGACGTTTCCACACCTGCTGACTCCGACAATGCCGACAACACCGTTGCAGAAGGAGCAGCAACCGGAACAGGCGTTGGGTTGACTGTATCTGCATCTGACCAAGACGGCTCGTCCAACACTATTACCTACGCGATAACCGCACAGTCCTGTACTGGTGCTTTAGCAGTCGATTCCTCGACTGGAGTGGTAACCGTTGCCTCAGGAGCTGCACTCGACTTCGAGACTGCAAACTCTTGCACAGTCACCATCTCAGCGACTAGTGCTGACACGAGCACAGACTCAACACAATTCACGGTCTCGGTGACAGACGCCGCGATCGACATAACAGCCGCCGCCTTCTCCGTTGACGAGACAGCCGCTAATGGAGCAGCTGTGGGACAGCTCGCCTACACAGGTGAGACCCCTACTGCCGCTGGATTCACGATTTCTGCTGGTAACGCCAATGGTGCTTTCGCTGTAACCGCAGCAGGGGCCGTAACAGTCCTTGACACTACTCAAATTGACTACGAGACGGCTCAAAGCCAGACCGTTACCTTCACAATCACCGACGGCTCTAACGCCGTGACCGAGAATGTCGTAATCACCATCAACGATGTCGCAATAGACATCACAGCAGGACAGACAGGGAGCCTTGCAGAAGGAACAGCATCAGGCACCACTCTCGTTACAGTAGCCACAACTGGTGACTCAATGTCTGGGGACAGCTTCCAAATCACAGCAGGAAACGACGGAGGACAATTCGCCATCGATGGAACTACTGGTGTAATTACCACTACAGGAACCGCCACCGATTACGAATCAGACGCCACTCACACCTTGACAATCTCAGTCGGTGACGGAACAGCCGCAACTACAGAGACAGTCAGTATCTCGGTCACAGACGTTAACGAGCATGATGTCGGCGCCGTTACCGATTCTAACAACGCTGCAGACACAGTGGCAGAAAATTCCCTTGCAGGGACAGGAACAGGAGTCACGGCCTCAGCATCCGATGCTGATGGAACCACGAACACGATAACTTACTCTGTTACAGCACAGTCCTGCTCAGGCGTGTTCGGAGTAGACTCCTCCAGCGGAGTCGTCACAGTTGCTGACAACACCAACTTGAACTTCGAGGCAGCAGCCTCCTGCACAGTAACTATCACCGCGACCAGTGCCGATACGAGTACCAGCTCGGAGACTTTCACCGTCGCAGTAACCGATGCGAACGATGCTCCTGAAATAACAAGCACAGCTGTCACATCCGCAACTGAAGACTCCGCTTACGCATATACAGTAACGGCGTCTGACGCTGATACATCAGACACCCTAACGATGGCAGGTACAACAGTACCAGCTTGGCTATCATTCGATGCTTCTACAGGGGCCCTGACAGGGACGCCAGCAGGTGTCAACGTCGGAGACCACAACGTAGTGATCACTGTCACCGATGGCACAGCATCTGTCACTGACAGCTTCACAATCACTGTCTCTGACACCAACGACGCTCCCACATTCTCCAGCGCCGCCGGAACTTCCGCGACTGAGGATACCGGATACGCGTACGTAGCGACCGCCACAGATGAAGAGGGTCAGGCTATCACAATTACAGGGACAACCATCCCAAGCTGGACGACTCTAGTCGATTTGGGAACTGGAACAGCAGTGCTTTCGGGAACTCCAGACAATGACGATGTTGGAACACACAGTGTCGTTCTAACCGCTACTGACGCCTCAGGAGACTCATCTACTCAGAGCTACACCCTGACAGTCGCCAACTCCAACGACGCACCTACAGTCGCAACCGCATTGACCGATGGATCGATTGCTGAGGATGCAGCATACAGCCTTGATGTCAACGGAATGTGCACTGATGTGGACGCAAGCGATACCATGGCATACTCAATTAGTGGCGCACCCAGCACCATAACAATCTCAGGTACCACAATCTCCGGAACCCCCGTAAACGCTGATGTAGGAACACACACAATCACAGTAACTTGCACTGATTCGGGCCAAGCATCCGCATCCGACGATTACGACCTAACAGTCACCAACACCAACGACGCTCCAACGATTTCCAGCACAGCAGTCACTGCAGTCGACGAGGACGCGGCTTACAGCTACACAGTCGTTGCTGCTGACGTTGATTCTGGAGACACGGTCACTCTAACAGGAACTACCGTACCAACATGGATGACATTCGATGCTACAACAGGAGCCTTGACAGGGACCCCTACTAACTCTGAGGTTGGCAGTCATGCAGTAGTCATAACAGCAGCTGACGTAGCAGGAGCCTCAGTAACGGACTCCTTCACAGTAGTCGTGGCAAACACCAACGACGCTCCAACAGTGGCAACCGCACTAGTTGATGCTACAGTAGCAGAAGATTCATCCTACAGCCTGGACGCGTCTGCAATGTGCACAGATGTCGATGTTGGTGATACGCTAACATATACGATGTCCGGAGCTCCATCCACTCTTTCAATTAGCGGAGGAGTCATTACTGGAACTCCAGTTAACGGAGATGTCGGTGCTCATACAATAATAGTCACGTGCACAGACACAGCTAATGCCGCTGCCTCAGACACATACGTGCTGACAGTGACAAACACCAACGACGCACCTACATTCACTAGCACAGCAGTCACTGCAGTCGACGAAGACGCAGCATACAGCTACACTGCCGCGGCTTCTGACGACGATGGTGACACTGTCACCCTTGCCGGTACGACCATACCAGCATGGATGACCTTCGACGAAGGTACGGCTGGCGTAGACAACAACGGCGACGGAGACTTCGATGACCCTGGAGTAGATGCTAACGGAGACGGTGACTACACCGACGAAGGTGACACACTACCAGATGTTGCTCCTGTCGCAGCCACTTACGCGCTCACAGGAACACCAACTAACTCTGAAGTTGGAAGCCACACCGTGGTTATCACAGCAACAGACACGAACAGCGCATCCTCGGCACAGACCTTCACGGTCGTTGTCACAAACACGAATGATGCGCCTGTGGTCACTAGTACCGCAGTCACTGCAGTCGACGAAGACGCCACTTACAGCTACACTGTAACAGCCTCGGATG
>Ga0066835_10000045_pt1 | contig 23530 bp, 21 predicted proteins | sample ETNtaG_3_FD_67280 | JGI IMG/M metagenome (GOLD analysis project Ga0066835, IMG submission 67280) | Marine microbial and viral communities from oxygen minimum zone, Eastern Pacific Ocean - ETNP201302SV84 | ecosystem: Environmental > Aquatic > Marine > Unclassified ... | reverse complement strand
GAAGCAGCAGAAGAAACTCCAGCAGAGGAAGAAACTCCAGCAGAGGAAGAACCTGCAGCAGAAGCAGCAGAAGAAACCCCAGCAGAGGAAGAACCTGCAGCAGAGGAAGAAGAGGTTAATGAAATTTCTTCAGAAGAAGATTCAAAATCAGGTACAGATACTGAATCATCACCAAGTGATAAATAAAATTATTAAAGAATCCGATCTTATCTGTATAGCATCAATTGGAAAACCAAAAGGTCTAAATGGAGAGTTTTTTATAAACTCCTTTTGTTTTCCTCAAGAAAACATTCAAAAATATGATATTTTTTACATGGAAAATAATGTTGCATCATATTTTCAAATGGATTACATAAAGCAACAAAATTCAAAATTTGTTGCTAAATTTAAAGGTATAAATAATAAAGATGAAATTAAAATTCATACCAATACAAAACTTTTTATAGTCAAAGATTTACTTCCATCTCTTTCTTCCAAAGAAATTTATTGGCATGAACTTAAAGGCATGACTGTCATTAATAAAAAAAATGAAATTTTGGGAAAAGTATCTGAAATTAAAAATTTTTCAGAGGATAAAGCTGGAGACATTCTAATAATCAAACCATCTTTGGATTCTATTGATAAGAATTTGAGAAATATTCCATTTTCATCAAAAATTAAGATCAAAAAAGTAAATAAAGAAATTTTTGTTGATTGGGACAAAGATTGGTAGATCTAATGAGATTTAATGTAATTACAATATTTCCCGAAATTTTTGATTCTCTAAAATATGGAGTTATTAGCAATGGATTTAAAAAAAATATTACTTCAATCAATTTATTTAATCCAAGAGAGCATGTGGAGACTGAATATGGATCTATTGATGATTCACCATATGGTGGTGGAGAAGGCATGGTAATGATGCCTGAGCCTCTAAGTAAAACAATTGAGTCTATTCCAAATGTAGGTTTTAGGATCTTATTATCTCCTCAAGGAAAAATAATTGATAACAACCTTATTAAAAGCCTTGCTAAAAAATCAACTTTAACTTTAATTTGTGGAAGATATGAAGGGATAGATGAGAGATTTATAGATTCTTACGTAGATTTAGAAGTTTCAGTTGGTGATTATATTTTAAGTGGTGGAGAATTTGGGGCACTATGCATTATTGATGCAATTTCAAGAATTATTCCAGGTGTTCTTGGGAATCCTGACTCTATTAAAAATGATTCTTTTGAATCAAAGTTATTGAAAGGACCTATCTATACAAGACCTAAAAAATTTCATGATAAAAATGTACCTGAAGTTCTTTTGAGTGGAAATCACAAAGAAATTGAAGACTGGAGACTCTATCAATCTTTAAAAAGAACCTTAGAAAGGAGACCTGATCTGCTTGATGATGTAAAATTATCAAAAAAAGCAAAAAAAGTCTTGGAAGATTTGCGTTCTAAGCTTATCCTATAGCACTTTTAGAGACTAAAATGACAGATGACAATAAAAAAAATAAACCAAGTTTTTTTTCTCGGCTGTTTGGTACATCAGACAAAAAGAATGCAAGTATAGATGTCAAGGCAAAGGAGTCTAAAAAGGAATCTCCTTTAACCAAAGATATACCTACAAAATCAACAGTTTCTAAGATGAAAAAGGCTGACATAGTTGAATTAGCCAAATCACATGGTCTTGAATTAGACATTAAATTAACAAAAGCACTCCTTTTAGAGGCATGGGTTAAACATTTTGAGGAGATTAACTCCACTCCATCAAAGAAATCTCCCGAAGAAGAGTCATTATTAGATGAAACTCCAGTAGAAGGCGAAGCAGCAGAGGCAGTTGAAGAAACTACAATAGAAGCAGTTAAGGAAACTCCAACAGAGGAAGAACCTCCAACAGAAGTAGTAGAAGTAGCAGCTGAAGAAGAGACACCAATAGCAGAAGAACCAGCAGCAGAAGTAGTAGATGAAGTAGCAGCTGAAGAAGAGACCTCAATAGCAGAAGAATCAACAGCAGAAGTAGTAGATGAAGTAGCAGCTGAAGAAGATATCTCCTCAGTGCAAGAACTAGCATCTGAAGAAGATGCTGTTATAGAAGAATCTGCAGATAGTTCAAATGTTGATAATCAAACAGATACAGAATTGCAAAATGAACCTCCTTCTGATGTTGAGCACTCAGGATCTACAATTGTTGAAAATTTTGAAAAAAAGCAACTAAACAATTCTGTTCCTAGTTTTAGACCTGGAGATACACTTGTGGTATCTGTCAAAGTAAAAGATGGTCAAAGAACAAGACTCCAAAACTTTGAGGGTGTTGTAATGTCTATTAAAAAAAGAGGCCTTAATTCTTCATTTATTGTTAGAAAAATTTCCAGTGGTATTGGAGTGGAAAGAACGTTTCAATTACATAGCCCTCTGATTGACTCAATTACTGTAAAAAGAAAAGGTGATGTTAGAAAAGCTAAACTTTTCTACTTAAGAGATAGATCTGGAAAATCTGCAAGAATTAAAGAAAGACTCGATTAAGATGAAAAATAATCTTAAGAAGGATAAAAATGTTATTTCCTTCTTAAACTCATTGCTATTTGAAAAAAATTTGTCCAGACATACAATTTCTGCTTATGAGTCTGACCTTTATCAGTTTCTAAATTGGTCAATAAAGAATCATGGTGTTTCTTATAAAACAATTAAGAAAGTTCATCTAAATAATTTTATAAAATACTTATCATCTTTGAATTTGAAAAGTTCAACTATCAATAGAAAGATTTCCTCTTTAAAAGCGTTTTTTTTATATCTAGTAAAGAAAAAAATAATTAGTCAAAATCCACTTACTGATCAGCTATTGCCTAAAATGGAAGCATCACTTCCAAAATCTATTTCCGAACAAGAAGTCGATCAACTTCTCAATAGCCCTGACTTATCAAGTTTTACAGGTTTAAGAGACAAGGCAATGCTTGAATTATTATATGCAACAGGTATAAGAATTTCTGAACTGGTTAATATTGAATTTCCAGATATTGATATGGATCGGATGGTAATAAAAGTATTTGGGAAAGGATCCAAAGAAAGACTTGTACCCTTCAATGAGACTGCACATTCCTCTTTAGTTTTTTATCTTCAGGAAAGACAAAAGAACAAAAAGTTTTCTGCAATTAAAAAATTTTTTGTTAATGGAAGAGATGCGGGCATAACGAGACAAGGACTTTGGCATAGAATTAAATTTTATCTTAAAAAGATAGATTTAAGTTATGATGTTTCCCCTCATACCCTGAGACATGCTTTTGCCACTCATTTACTTAACAGAGGTGCAGATTTACGATCTGTTCAGATTTTGCTTGGACACAGTGACTTATCAACCACCCAAATATATACTCATATTGCTAAACAAAGATTGGGTGAGTTGATTAAAAAACATCATCCTAGGGGTTAATTATGAAAAATTTGTTTCTTGTGTTTGCTTTCATTGCTTTCGGCATATTTGCTGAAAAAGATGATATGCAAGATCTAGTAAATAAGATAAATCTAATCCTACCTGATGGAATTAAAGTCCAGGATATCTCTTTTTCAGATGAGAGGAATTTATATGTTATAAATGTTGGAGATATTCAACCTATTTATATGCTCCCAGATGGAGAACATGTCATATTGGGTGATATTTTTAATATTTCTGAGGGTGAAGCTCAAAGCACCACTGAAAAAGACAAAGATATTTTTCGAAAGAATAAATTAAATATATCAAATTTAGAAACTATTGATTTTTTGGCAAAAAAAGAAAAATACTCTTTGACTGTTTTTACTGATGTTGACTGTGGTTACTGTCGAAAGTTTCATAATGAAATTGATCAATATAATAATCTAGGAATTTCTATAAAATATCTTGCATTTCCAAGGGCAGGAATTGATTCTGAATCATATACAAAAATGGTTTCTGCCTGGTGTTCTGATCAAGCTGATTTATCGATTACATTACTTAAAGATAATAAGTCAATTCCCTCAAACTCCTGCGAAAACTCAGTTGCTGAACAGTTCGAATTAGGAAGAACATTAGGGATTACTGGTACACCAGCTTTAATTACTCAATCAGGAAAATTACTTCCTGGATATGTACCTGCCCAAGAATTATTGATGCTACTACAAAAGTAAAATGAAGAAATTAAAGATCGGAATTTGTGGTTGGGGAACCGTAGCAACTGCTCTATATAAATGTATAGAAGCTAATTCTGAAAATATACAACAAAAAAAGAATTTAGATATTGAAGTGGTGGTCATTGGAGCAAGAAGAGATAATCCAGATTGCGATCCAAAAGGTACAAATGTTGAAAGAGATATTTACAATGTTTTAAATCATGATATTGATGTTCTAATTGAATTAATTGGTGGCATATCCGATGCGAAAAAATTAATTTCTGCTGCTATGGAAAAGGGTATTCATGTTGTAACTGCTAACAAAGCAGTTATTTTTAGTCATGGTGATGAGCTAAGATCTATTGCAGCAAATAAAAAAGTTCATCTATTATTTGAGGCATCGGTCTGTGCTGGAACACCAATTATTGATTTACTTGAGAATCATCTTTCTGGAAATAAAATCTCATCAGTTAAAGGAATGCTGAATGGCACCACAAACTTCATTTTATCTGAGATGGAGGAAGGAAAGAGTTTTGATTCCAGTTTGGATTTTGCCAAACGAAGTGGTTATGCTGAAGCTGACCCATCATTTGATATTGACGGGATTGATGCAGCTCATAAAATAGCTATACTCTCAAGTCTAGTTTTTAATACTCCTTTACCACCATCAGATTTTTTTATTGAAGGAATAACCAATATCAATTCCGAGGTTGTTCAAGCTGCTGAGTCAATTGGATTCTCTATCAAGCATATCGCATCTGCTTCCAGAGAAAATGGAAATGTATTTATTAGGTCTAATCCAGCTTTGGTTAAAAAAGACTCATATTTTTCAAATCTAAAAAATATAAGAAATGGATTGGAGGTTGAAACTGAGATGATTGGATCTCTGAATTTATCTGGTTCAGGTGCAGGTGGTAATGCTACAGCAGCTGGAGTGATTGCAGATTTATTAAGAATTTCGCGAGAAAAACCTCGGCACTTCATCTCTAATAAATTACCAAAATTAAAAGAAAAATCTATTCAAGATATGGATTTTTGTTTTTTCTTTCTTTTGTCCTGCAAAAAATATTCAGATACAACCAAGCTACTCTCAAAGATTCAGGAGTTAGATTTCGATCTTGAAAATCTTACACTAAGAAATTTTGATTCAAAACATCAGATTTACTTTACAACATCCAAAATCAACATGATTAAGCAAATTGAATTAGAGTCAACCTTAAAAAATCTTGGATTTCAGATCACAAATATTATGAGAATAGAAACTTAATATGCTTTTCAGAAGCACAAGAGGGCAGGATTGTCATAAAACATTTGAAGAAATTTTACTTGCTGGTCTAGCATCCGATGGCGGACTTTTTATTCCGGAGAAGTGGCCACAAGTAGATTTGAAAGCAATTAAAAAATGCAAAAGTTTTGTTGAAATTGCCCATCACATAGTCCCTTTATTTACCGATTCTTCATACACACAAGAAGAAGTTAAAGAAATAGTGGAATCCACCTGGCACGATTTTAAAAGTAAAAATCTAATTGAAATACATAATTTTGATAACAACGTCTTTGTTGCTGAATTATTTCATGGTCCAACTGCAGCTTTTAAAGATTTTGGTTTACAACTATGTGCAGCATTTTTTAATACTGCCCTTAAAAAAAAGAAAAAGACAGCAATTGTTTTAGGAGCAACATCTGGTGATACGGGCTCAGCTGCGATTGATGCTTGTAAACATTATGACTCCATAAAAACCTTCATTTTATTGCCAAAAGGAAATATGACAGAAATTCAACGAAGACAAATGACAACGGTTGATCAAAGTAATGTTTGTGTAATTGATATAGACGGTACTTTTGATGACTGTCAAGATATTGTCAAGTATGCTTTTCAATCAAAACAATTCTTACGACCAAATCAGGAGTTATTAGCAGTAAATTCAATAAATTGGGTTCGAATTATTGGTCAAATTTGTTATTACTTTTTTATTGCAATGAAGATCAATCAATTTTCAAAACCATTAAGTTTTTCTGTCCCAACCGGTAATTTTGGAAATGTTTTTGCATGTTATTCAGCTTATAAAATGGGCTTGCCAATTAATAAAATTCTCATTTCCGTTAATAAGAATGATATTCTCCATAAGTTCTTTGACAAAAATGATTACTCTAAGACTAGTGTTCATGAAACTCTTTCTCCGAGCATGGACATTACAGTTGCAAGTAACTTTGAAAGACTAATTTTTGATTTTTTCCTGAATTCAAATCCAATCAAATGCAAGGAGTTATTTGATAATTTTCCAAATTCAAGCATTAGTTTTTCACACAATGCCTGGCAAAATGCAAAGCAACTTTTTCATAGTGTCAGCATTTCTGATGATAGGACGATATCAATCATTAGTAAAATTTATAAAGATTTTGATTATCTAGTTGATCCGCATACTGCAGTGGGTATGGCAGCTACGTCTCTCTTCACAGATGTGAACCTTGGAACTACTGTTGTTCTTGCAACTGCTCATCCAGGAAAATTCCCAGATACGATGAAACTTTCTGGCATTAGCAATATTCCAACTCATCATAAACTTTCAGGCCTTTTAGAAAAAAAAGAAAAATCTGTTTCATTGGAAGCTAACAAAGACAAGGTCTTAAGATTTATTGCAGACAATAATTTATGAAATTAGATATTTTTGAATATCATTCTTTTTGTTCCCCTGATTATCTCGGTAATCCAGCAGGTGTATGTTTTGTTGAGAAACTCAATGATATTCAAATGCAAATAATTGCAACTAAAAATAATTTTTCTGAGACTGCTTTTATTTCAAGACTGCCAAAAAGTAATGAATTTCGTATAAGATTTTTTACACCAAATATTGAAATTGATTTGTGTGGACATGCAACAGTGGCTGCAGCAAGATTTCTTTTTGAAAATTATGAAATAAATAAAGTTACTTTTCATGCAAATAAGACTCAGTTACTTTGTAATATTCAAGAGAATGAAGTCTCCTTACTGCTTCCCAAACAATCAATAAGGAAATCTAATCCAACAACTGAAATCCAAAATGTACTTGGTTCAGAGTGTATAGATTTTTACGAAACAGAAATTCATTACATTGGTGTGATGAAGTCGTTTAAGTCTCTCATCAATTGGAAAAATGATTTTTACAACTCTGGTCCTTATGAAAAAGATCAGTTAATTCTTACTTCAGAAAATAAAGATTATGATTATGCATTAAGAATGTTTGGATCAAAAAAACTTGGTGTTAAAGAGGACCCAGTTACTGGCAGTGCTCAACCTCCACTTTTTGAGTATTGGTCACAAATTAAAAATAAGAGTAAATACTTGACGGCTTACCAAGCATCGCATGAAGGAGGTATTTTAAAGGTTTCAAACAATATTAAAGGTATTCATATTAAAGGTGAGGTAAAATTAATAAAACACTTTATACAAAACATATAAATGGATTCTTCAGAACTTAAACTAAAACTTCAAGAACTAATGTCCACTCTTGAGGACATCAGGGGGTATCTTTGACGTTGAAAGTAAGGCAGATGAATTAAAAAATATTGAATTATCTCTCACCCAAGAAGAAATCTGGTCCAATTTAGAAAAATCTACTGAATTAAATAAAAGGAAGTCTCAGATAGAAAGATCATTAGAACCTTTTTATCAATCTGAGACACAAATTGAAGATTCTAAAATGCTTTTAGACATTGCAGAAGAAGAAAACGATATACAAACCATAAGTGATATAGCAAATGATATTTCTAAACTTGAAAACACAATCAAAGATTTAGAATTTACCAAGTTGTTCCGCAATAAAATGGATGCCTCAAATGCTTATATTGATATCCAATCAGGATCTGGAGGCACTGAAGCACAAGATTGGGCTGAAATGTTGAGTAGAATGTATTCAAAATGGGCTGATAGTAGGGATTTTAAGGTCTCAGTTGCAGAGACATCTCCCGGAGACGTTGCCGGTTTAAAATCATGCTCAATGCTGATTGAAGGTGACTATGCTTATGGGTGGCTTAGATCTGAAACTGGAGTCCATCGACTTGTTCGCAAATCTCCATTTGATTCAGGCAATAGGAGGCATACTTCTTTTGCATCCGTATTTATTTCTCCTGAAATCGATGATCAGATTGAGATTGAACTGAATAATAGCGATATTAGGGTTGATACTTATAGAGCTTCTGGAGCTGGTGGACAGCATGTAAACAAAACAGACTCTGCTGTCCGTCTTACTCATATACCAACTGGCCTAGTTGCACAGTGTCAAAGTGATAGATCTCAACATAAAAATAAAGAAAATGCATTGAAACAGCTCAAATCTAAGCTTTACGAGTTAGAATTACTAAAACAAAAAGAAGAGCAACAAAAATTAGAAGAGAGTAAATCAGATATTGGTTGGGGCAGTCAAATTCGTTCTTATGTTCTTGATCAATCTAGAATAAAAGATTTAAGAACTAATTATGAAACAGGCAATACTTCTGCTGTTCTCAATGGTGAACTTGATGAATTTATGAAAGCTTCTTTAAAAAAAGGTTTTTAAATGACTGATAACAAAAAAAATATCGAAAATACAATCTTAGAGGAAAGAAGACAAAAACTGGAACAGCTTCGTGATAAAGGTGATGCCTATAGCAACTCTTTCAAACCTAAAAATACTGCAAAAGCAATAATTGAAGCTTATGGAGAGAAGACAAAGGATGAGCTTGTATCAGAGAAAGTAAAAAATATTTCAATTGCGGGAAGGATCGTTCTCAAAAGAGTTATGGGCAATGCAAGCTTTGCAACATTACGAGATGGTTCTGGAGATATTCAGATTTATGTTTCTAAAAATAATATTGAAGAGTCGATTTATGCCGATTTTAAAAGTTGGGATCTTGGAGACATAATTGGTGTATCTGGCTCACTATTTAGAACAAAAACAGATGAACTCACACTTGAGGTTTGGGATTTAGAGATGATCACTAAATCATTGAGGCCAATGCCTGAAAAATTTCAAGGACTCAAAGATATTGAAGCAAGATATAGACAAAGATATCTTGATCTTATGTCTAACAAACAAACAAAAGAAACTTTTATCAAAAGAACTAAAATTATTGATTCTATAAGATCAAAAATGAATGAAAAAGACTATCTTGAAGTCGAAACTCCAATGATGCACCCCATTGCAGGTGGCGCTGTAGCAAAACCCTTTGTAACAACTCATAATGCGCTGGGAAGAGAGTTATATCTGCGCATTGCACCTGAACTTTATCTTAAAAGATTGTTAGTTGGTGGATTCGATAAGGTTTATGAAATTAATAGAAGTTTTCGAAATGAGGGATTATCCACAAGACATAATCCAGAATTTACTATGCTGGAGTGGTACGAAGCTTTTGCAAGTATGCAAGATCAAATGGATTTGACTAAAGAAATTATCGAAAATGCTGCTTATGCAATTGGAGTTGAAAAGATATTGATGTGGGGAGATTTAGAGATAAACCTTGAAAATTTCTCTTACCAAAAACTTACAGATTTAGTCTTGCAACATAACCCTAAAATCTCAAAAGAACAAATTAATGATAAAAATGTACTATTGAATTATACAAATGAATTAAACCTAAAGATTGAAGAAAGTTGGGGATATGGAAGATTATTATTAGAGATTTTTGAGTCAACTGTTGAAGATAAACTTATTGATCCTACATTTGTCACAGAATATCCCGTTGAGGTATCTCCTTTATCTCGAAGAAGTAATGAAAATCCAGATTTTGCTGACCGTTTTGAATTATTTATAGGTGGAAAAGAATTTGCCAATGGGTTCTGTGAACTGAATGATCCAGATGATCAAGCTTTAAGATTTAAGGAGCAGGTTGAAGCAAAAAAATCCGGGGATTTTGAGGCAATGGATTACGACGCAGATTACATAACTGCCTTGGAGCACGGCATGCCTCCAGCTGTTGGTGTTGGATTGGGCATTGACCGTCTGGTGATGTTACTCACCAATCAATCATCTATCAGAGACGTCTTACTTTTCCCACAATTAAAGAATTAGTTAAGGTTTATATTAAACTCTAAAATGTTTACGGAGTATTCTTGTCTAAATAAATCATCATTATATATAGATTTGTCAGGATATGTCTCAATACTTTTTGTAAATGCTTTAATTGATAAAAATTCATTATCATCATAAATTTTTATTCCGTTTACATAATTATTTTTATCAAGATTTAAAATTGAAAGTGAGTTTTGATTGCTTCCGTTTTGCATCATAATGGCTAATATTACTCCAGCACCCAGATAGGGCAAAAAGTCTTTAGCTACTTCATCTCCGGTATCCTTTATGTGCTCTAAAACAGGACAACTTCCACCTTCACAATGATCAGCAATAACAAATGAGGGCATTAAAAAAAGGCTTATAAGAAATCTTTTCATAATTTTTAAGACAAAAGCATATAAGAAAAGTTCACCACCTATATTTGTCAAAATTTTCTGGATTAGCCCAACCCTCAGGATTATTCCAGTTCCTTTTATTGTTATAGGTTTTTAAATTGTAACTAAAACAAAAAAATAAATCTTCATCAAATTCATTGACTAACCCTAAGCGCAACAGCATATCTCGTTGCTGAGAGTCAGTAGAAAAAATAACAAGTTTCTGTGAAAGAGTATTTTTTATTTTTCCAATATTTTCTGCAGTTGGATTTATATCAGGCAAAATTATAAAAATATCATGTGGGCACATGAAAGCGTTAATTTCAGGATAGATTGAAAAGTCTTCGAGTTTATTACCTAAAGTTTGTAATAATGCAGAAGCATTTAAACTTGTAATCAATCCAAGGGAATTAATTTTTTCACCCTCTATAATTGAATCGATAAAGTCAGATAAGTTTTTTGAAACAAATTCTGTGATCATTTTAAAGAAGATCTTGAACAGCAGATTTTTCATCAATCAACTCTTGTACCGATTGACTTAATCTTTGTTTGCCACCATCACTTAAAGATAAATCTCTGATAATTTCTATTTTACCGGTGCTTAAAGTCATTAAGGGAAAACCACAAATCAGTCCCTCAGGTACGTCATATGCACCATCACTTATAATTGCAGCACTAAAACAATCACCACTTAAAGTAGGGTTTTCACAAGCATGAATAGTATCAATTGCAGCTTTAGCTGCAGAGGTTGCTGAGGATGCTCCTCTGGCATCAATTACTGCTTTACCTCTTTGTTGGACTGAAGGAATGAAAGAATTCGAAAACCAATCTAAATCTGAGATTGCCTCTTTAACAGAAGAGTTTTTATATAAGGCATTCTCAAAATCAGGATACATTGTTGGGCTATGATTACCCCAAATAACCATTTTTGAAATTTCTGAAACATTACAGTTTATTTTTTTTGCTAACATCGATTTTGCTCTGTTTGAATCAAGCATTGTCATAGCCATCCAAGTTTGGTTTTTATTATTTGCCGCATTCATACCGATTAAAGCATTTGTATTAGCAGGATTTCCAACAACAAGAACTTTTGCTTCATTTGCTCCATAGTTACCAATTGCTTTTCCTTGATCTACAAAAATACCTCCATTAATTTTTAATAAATCTGATCTCTCCTCAATTTTTTTTCCTTTATAGACAATACCTCTAGGAATACTTCCCACAAGTAAAAACCAATTTCCATTATGTGAGGCTGCTGAAAAGTCGTCATAAATATCTATAGAGCCTAAATGGGGAAAATATGAGTCATCCAATTCCATTGCAAGACCCTCTAGTTTTTCAACAACTTGAGGTATTTCTACAAGTGAAAGATTAACAATAGTATCTTTAAAAAGATTACCATCAATTAATCGTGGTATTAGCGAATATCCTATTTGACCTGCGGCACCTGTTACAACAACATTAATCTCTTTTTTCATGAATTCCTCATTAGTAATATGACTAATATTATAAAACTTAAAATCATAATCAAACACAAAAAACTTTTTTCTTGTTAAAATTAACAGTGGAGGGAGTTAATGAAGAGTGATTTAGTTTTTGAATCAAATATTCATAGGGGATTCTTACCAGAAGAGCATCCACTAAAATACATAAATTATGACGTTAAAACTGAATTTCTCTGTGAAATTACAAAAGAATTACCAAAACTCTTACTGACAGGTTCACTTGCAAAGACTATTGAAAAAATCCCAAAAAACTTCTTTGATTTTTCAGATCTTATTAGTGCAAATGAAGAACAGAAATTACGTTGCCTTAATTCAAAACTTTCTTTTATTGCTCATGGGTATATTTACTCCGAAAATAAACCAAAAAGTATTTTACCTAGATCAATTTCTTCTCCATGGATAAAAGTTTCTAAGTATCTAGGGAGACCTCCAGTGTTGAGTTATGCAAGTTACTGTCTTGATAATTGGTATTTATTAGATTCAAAGCAACCAATTTCACTTGACAATGTTGCTTTGATTAATAATTTCTTGGGTGGTGTTGATGAAGACTGGTTTGTCACCATTCATGTATGTATCGAAGATGCCGCAGCTCCAGCAGTAAAATCAGCTTTTGAAATAGTATCGGAAACAAATGAAACAAATATTTTGCAACATCTTAAAATTATTCAGACTTCCTTAAAAAAAATGAATGAAATTTTTGATAGAATGCCTGAAAAATGTGATCCATATATCTATTATCACAGAGTAAGGCCTTATATTTTTGGTTGGAAAAATAACCCTGATTTACCTAAAGGACTTATTTACAAGGGGTTTTTTAATGCTAAACCGCAACAATTTAGGGGTGAGACTGGAGCACAGAGTTCAATCATACCTCTTTTGGATGCTTTATTTGCTGTCAAACATAAAAAAGATTCGTTAAGGGATTATCTTGAAGAAATGCTACTATACATGCCCCCATCTCACCGAGAATTGATTGCATCTGTGAAAAAAGATTCGAAGATTTTAGAATATTCTAATTCTTCACAAACTATTAGGAACAAAATGAATGAATGCTTGGATGAGATGACTAAGTTTCGCTCGCAACACATTAAGTATGCCAATGACTATATTCATGCACAATCGAGGAATCCTAAATATTTTTCATCAGGAGGATCAACTATTAGGGGGACTGGCGGTACTCCATTTATGAGGTATCTTAGGAAGCATAGAGATGAAACAAGAGAATCAATTAAAAATTAGGTAGGAGAATTATGTCTATAAGATTCGACGAAAAAGTTGTAATAGTAACAGGTGCCGGTGGAGGTCTTGGAAAAGAACATGCTCTTGAGTTTGCAAAAAGGGGTGCAAAAGTAGTGGTAAATGATCTTGGTGGATCTGTTGATGGAAGTGGAGCAAGTGACTCTGCAAACGAAGTGGTTGAGTTGATCAAATCCCAAGGAGGTGAGGCATTTGCAAGTGGAGCTAGTGTCACTGATCTAAGTGCAGTAAAAGCTATGATTGCAGAGACTCTAGAAACGTGGGGTAGAGTAGATATTTTAGTGAATAATGCAGGTATTTTAAGAGACAAGAGTTTTCATAAGATGTCTGTAGAAGACTTCAATTTAGTCATGCAAGTACATTTTGAGGGCACTCTAAACTGTACACATACTGTCTTTCCTATCATGAGAGAGCAGGCATTTGGAAGGATCATTTTTACAAGTTCATCTAGTGGTGTATTTGGTAACTTTGGTCAATCGAATTATGGATCGGCAAAAATGGCTATGATTGGATTAATGAATACCCTTAAAATCGAGGGACAGAAATATAATATTCATTCAAATGCCATAACTCCCGTTGCATTTACCCGCATGACTGATGGTTTAATACCTGCAGACATAGGCAAAAATCTTCAACCGGAGTATGTCACTCCAGCAGTTATCTTTCTTGCAAGTGAAGATGCTCCTAATGGTGCAATTATTTCAGCTGGAGCTGGTGTATTTTCTAGAATCTTCATTCATGAAACTAAAGGTCTTTCACTTGGAATGGGAAGTGACATGACTCCTGAAAATATTGCATTAAATTGGGAAGAAATTTCAGGTATGGAAGGTGCTCAGGCCCTCAATAGTGGGCCCGAACAGTCATTAAAGATTTTTGAGTTACTCAATAAAAGTGAATAGGATCTAGAATTCCAAACCACCACCAACTTGGTATTCAGTCACTCTGGTTTCAAAAAAGTTTTTCTCTTTCCTCAAGTCCATGATTTCTGACATCCAAGGAAAAGGATTTGTTACTCCTGCAAACTCTGGCTCTAGACCAATTTGAACTAATCTTCTGTTGGCAATGAATTGTAGGTACTCTTCCATTTGTTTTGCATTCATACCCAGAACACCTCGAGGCATAGTGTCCCTTGCATAATCTATTTCAAGAAGGGTACCTTCAAGAATCATTTTTGCTGCTTCAGCTTGCATTTCTTCATCCCAAAGATGTGGGTTTTCAATTTTAATTGCATTAATGAGATCAATACCAAAATTAACATGCATTGACTCATCTCTTAAGATATATTGAAACTGCTCTGCGGTTCCAGTCATCTTATTCCGATTTCCCATTGAAAGAATTTGAGTGAATCCACAGTAAAAGAAAATACCCTCAAGAACACAATAAAACGCAATTAAATTCTTTAATAGCAATTTATCAGTTTCTTCTGTCCCTGTTGTAAATTTAGGATCTTCAATCTCTTTTGTATATTTTAGTCCCCATGCAGCCTTTTTAGCTACACTTGGTATCTCACGGTACATATTAAATATTTCACCTTCATCCATAGATAGTGATTCAATAACATATTGATAAGCATGGGTGTGTATTGCTTCTTCGAATGCTTGACGGAGGATATACTGCCGGCATTCAGGATTGGTTATTAATCTATAAAGAGCAAGAACAAGATTATTTGCAACAAGTGAATCTGCTGTTGAAAAGAAACCAAGATTTCTTTTAACTATTCTTCGCTCATCATCTGTAAGCCCTTCTTCAGATTTCCACAAGGCAATATCGCTAGTCATGTTAACCTCTTGTGGCATCCAATGATTTGCACTACCGTCAAGATATTTACCCCAAGCCCAATCATATTTCATGGGCACTAGTTGATTTAAATCTGCACGACAATTAATTAGGGCTTTTTCATCAACCTCAACTCTTCCTGCCATTCCTTCAAGTTCTTCTTCTCCAGCAGTAGTATCTAATGCATCAAGTGACTTACGAGCTGCCTCTGCCCGACTACCTGCCTCTAATTTTGCCTTTGGTTGGGCTGGCTGTTGGGGTTGTACTTCCTCTTTAATTGATTCAACAACTTTCTTTTCTATTTCTTTTGAAACCTCTGGTTTTTTAACCTTGGTTTCTGTTTCATTAAAATCATCCCAATTTAACATTTTTTACTCCTTTAAAATTTTATTGACATGCCTCACAATCTGGATCATCTAATGAGCATGCAGATGGCACAGGAGCAGGTTCTCCCATACTTTGTGCATTAGCATCATCGATTTTAGCTTCCACTTTGTTGAGTGCTCTGTTTTCTATTGTTGATTTTTCTGTGGATGTAGCACCCATAGACCTTAAATAGTAGGTTGTTTTGAGACCTAATAACCATGCCATCCTGTAGGTAATATCTAACTTTTTCCCACTTACATTAGAAATATATAAGTTTAAGGACTGCGCTTGATCTATCCATTTTTGCCTTCTGCTTGCTGCTTCCACAATATATTTTGGTTCAACCTCAAAGGCTGTTTTAAACATTTCTTTTATATCATCTGGAATTCGACCAATTTGTTGCAGACTTCCATCTCTATATTTCAGGTCATTAATCATGACATCGTCCCACAGATTCTGCTCTTTCAGTGTATTGACCAAGTGAGGATTAACTATGGTGAATTCTCCTGACAAGTTGGATTTTACATAAAGATTTTGATAGGTAGGCTCAATGGACTGAGTTACTCCTGTAATGTTTGATATTGTTGCTGTCGGTGCTATTGCCATTACATTTGAATTTCTCATGCCTTGGTTTAAGACTTTCTTTCTTAGTGTTTTCCAGTCAAGTGTTTCTGATTCATCAACCTTAAGGTAGTCTTCACCCCTTTGTTCTTTTAGTATTCTGATTGAGTCTTTAGGCAAGATACCTTGACTCCAAAGAGAACCTTCATAAGTTTTGTACGAACCTCTCTCTTTTGCTAAGTCAGATGAGGCATTGATGGCATAGTAACTAATAAGTTCCATGCTTCTATCAGCAAATTCTACAGCTTCTTCGGAGTTATAAGAAATGCCTTGCATATACAAAGTATCTTGGAATCCCATGAGTCCGAGTCCAATAGGCCTGTGCTGAAGATTTGAATTCTCTGAGGTATCGACAGAGTAGTAATTAATATTAATTACATTATCAAGCATGCGAATAGCCGTTGTTACAGTTGCTTTTATTTTCTCCTCGTCTAACTTTCCATCTAACATATGCTGTTTAAGGTTTACTGAGCCTAGATTACAAACAGCAATCTCTTCTCCGGCAACTGTGTTAAGTGTTATTTCAGTACAAAGGTTGGATGAATGAACAACCCCTGTATGTTGCTGGGGTGATCTTAAATTGCATGGATCTTTAAATGTCATCCACGGATGACCGGTTTCAAAGAGCATTGTAAGCATTTTTCTCCACAAGTCAGATGCTTTTACTGTTTTATGTTGGTTTAACTTTTGTTCGGTTGCCATTACTTCGTAGGCAAGATATCTTTCTTCAAATTCTTTACCAACTAAATCATGAAGATCGGGTGTTTCTCCGGGTGAGAACAATGTCCAATCTTCATCATTTTGAACTCTTTTCATAAAAAGGTCAGGAATCCAATTTGCTGTATTTGTATCATGAACTCTCCTTCTGTCATCACCAGTATTTTTCTTCAGTTCAAGAAACTCTTCTATATCTAGATGCCAGGTTTCAAGGTAAGAGCACATTGCACCTTTTCTTTTGCCCCCTTGGTTTACTGCTACAGCTGTGTCATTTGCAACTTTTAAAAAGGGAACAATGCCTTGACTCTCACCATTTGTTCCTTTGATATATGATCCCAATGCTCTGACCGGAGTCCAGTCATATCCCAAACCACCAGCCCATTTTGAAAGCATTGCCATATCACCATAGGCAGAGAAAATACCCCTGAGGTTATCGGGCACAGTAGAGAGATAGCAAGATGAAAGCTGTGGTCGTTTTGTACCTGAGTTAAATAGGGTAGGTGTAGAACTCATATAATCAAAGCCTGACAAGAGGTTATAGAATTCAATCGTTCTTTTCTCTCTTTCTTTTTCTTCTATAGCAAGACCCATTGCAACACGCATGAAAAATACTTGAGGGAGTTCATATCTTATTTTGTTAGAGTGAATGAAATATCTATCGTAGAGTGTTTGTATTCCTAAATATGTGAATTGGTTGTCTCTTGTATGATCGATAGCTTGCCCTAGTTGTTTGAGATCATAGTTCTTCAATTCTGGATCTAGAATCTCAAGTTCAATACCCTTATCAATGTATTTAACAAGTGCTTCAGGGTAGTAATTTTCCATATCTGCATATGTTGCTTCTTCTGCTATGCCTAGAAATTCCAATGCCTCATTTCTAATTTGATCCATGAGTATACGTGCTGTAACGAATGAGTAGTTTGGCTCTTTTTCTACTTTGGTTCTGGCAGTCATTATTAAGCTGGTTCTCATATCAGAAACAGAAACTCCGTCGTAGAGGTTGCCTATTGATTGTTCTAAAACTTCCTTGGGGTCAACATCATCAAGACCTTCGCAAGAATCAGTAATTATCTTTGCAAGCCTTTTGATATCTAATGGTACTGTTGTTCCATCTTTTTTTGTGACTTTTAGATCTGTCTCTGTTTCGATTGATATCGTTGGCTTTTCAACCGGACCTCTTTTTTTTGCTCTTTCTTCTCTGTATAAAATATATCTTTTTGCAACTGAGTGTTCTTCTCTTCTCATTAACTGTAACTCAACCTGATCTTGAATTTCTTCTATGAATAATGTTCCTCCTGATGGCATTCTTTTTTGGTATATCTCCACAATACCCTCTGTAAGCTCTTGGACTTTTTCATGTATTCGTTCACTACTTGCTGCATTTCCTGATTCTGCTGCTAAGAATGCTTTAGTAATTGCAATCTCAATTTTCTCTTTTTCGAAAGGAACATTTTTACCATTCCTTTTTACAACTCTTAACTTTCCTGGTGCAAATATACTCAGATCTTCATTTTGCTCTGCTGGCATATTTATTGTTTTTTCCTCTTTTACTTCGTTTTTTTCCATACTTCTTCTCTTCCAATTAAGGAACTTTTTCTTATCTGGGGTGAGGTTAAGTTTTCTGTTATTTTTCTATAACCTGAAACCATGATAATCAATGTGGATAAGAAATCAAGCAAAAAAACACAATATATTGTGAATTTTTTCTATTTATGCACTATATGCTGTGTATACGGTGTTAGGGCAGTGTAAAAAAATAGTTGATAAGATGTGGATAAATGTAACAATGTGACAATGAAATACATTCTATCGGTCGATCAGGGAACAACAAGCTCGAGAGCAATAATTTTTGATGAAAATCAGAAAGTTATCGCAGAATCACAAAGAGAGTACAAGCTTTCATACCCAAAGGATGGTTGGGTTGAAGCAAATCCCAGAACTATATTGGACACTGTAAAAGAGGTTATAAATGAAGTGCTGACAACAACAGGAGTCAAGGTTGCATGTTGTGGCATTACAAATCAACGCGAGTCGGTTGTTGTATGGAATAAACACACTGGTGAAGAAGTTTACCCTGCGATAATATGGCAAGATAGAAGAACAAGTGAGTTTTGTCGGAGTCTCGCATTAAATAAGCCAAAATTTGAGAAACAACTCAGGCAGAAAACTGGGCTTTTACTTGATCCATATTTTTCAGCAACAAAAATTCAATGGATCCTAAAAAATGTTTCAGGTGCGATGAAATTAGCTCAAAAAGGGGACCTATGTTGTGGAACGATAGATAGTTTTCTAGTCTGGCACTTAACTGAAGAAAACAATCATCTTACGGATGTATCAAATGCATCAAGAACAATGCTTATGGACATCAGAAGTTGCCAATGGGATCAAGAATTACTTAGAGAGTTTGACATACCAGAAAGCATGCTTCCTGAAATAAAAAATAATGATTACAATTTCGGCACAATAAAATCTAATCACTCTTTTCCAATTACAGGTTTAATAGGCGATCAACAAAGTGCTTTATTTGGCCAAGACTGTCTTTCCTCAGGGGACATGAAGATAACTTTTGGTACTGGTTGCTTTTTAATGGTTAATACTCTTAAAGAAATTGTTTACTCTAAATCAAATTTACTTACCACAGTTGGTTATCAAATTGGAAGCAATAAAGAATCTACATTTTCAGTTGAAGGAAGTATTTATTCAGCTGGTTCAGCAATACAATGGTTAAGAGATGGTTTGAAGGTATTTGATAACACTAAACACAGTGAGAATTTTATTAACTCTAACTTCGATTCAGGTGGAGTAAAATTTGTACCAGCATTCACTGGTCTTGGAGCTCCACATTGGAACTCGAGCATACGAGCAAGTTTTCAGGGCATTCAAAGGGATACAAGCATAAATGATCTTGTTACATCTGTATTTAAATCAATATGTTTTCAAACACGAGAAATTGTTGAAGCATTAAACATAGACGGTATTGAGGTTAACAAGTATAGGGTTGATGGTGGAATGATAAAAAATAACCTTTTTCTTCAAATGCTTTCAGATACACTAAATAAAGAAATTATTATCCCAAATTTTGTTGAATCTACTGCTTTGGGTGCTTATAAAATGGCATGTGTTGGATCTAAAATTTCTCTTGAGGGCCAAAAGTCATATTCAATAACCATCCCAAATCAAGAAAGGGTTACTTTTATGGATATTGAGTATAAAGACTGGAAAAAGAACTTAAAAAACCTTATTTCAATTCAAGACTAATACCTTTGTTCTTGATTTTAATCATATTGATTTCTTCTAATGGAAAAGAAACTTGCTGATGTGATGCAACAATTACAAGTAAATTTTTCTCAAGTGCAGCATCTACGATAAGCTTTGAAATCTTATCGATATTTTCTTTATCTTGATTAGAGAATGGTTCATCCATTAAAAGAATTTGCGGCTTGGCTGCCAGTGATCTTGCAATAGCAATGCGCTGCTGTTGACCACCAGAAATAAGATGTGGATAAGTTTGAAGGTGCTCCGTAAGATTTAATTCTGTAACTAATTCTTCAACTTCTTCTTTTGGTAACCCAGGTTTAGCAAAGTGAATATTTTGCGCATTTGTTAAATGGGGGAAAAGATTCAATTCTTGAAAAACATATCCAACTTTTCTTCGGTTTGAAGGCACAAAATCAGAATCACTTACAAATTTTACTTTTCCAAATGAAATTTCTCCTTTACGAGGCTTTTCCAAACCTGCAATTAGATTAAGAAAACTAGTTTTTCCCTCTCCATTTGCCCCCTCTAAGTAATAAATTTTTCCGGAATCTAACTTTAAATTTACATCAGAAAAAATAATTTTTTTATCATAAGAAAAACTCAATGATTTAATATGCAGACTCACTATAGGACACTAATAAGATATAGTCTTATGATAAACTACTTTGCTTATTGCCTCTAAAAAAACATGTATAAATTAAAAATTTTTAATAATATTGCAGAAAACGGATTACACATTCTTCATGAGAGTAATTTTGTTGTTACTGATGAAAATCCAGATGCAATAATGCTGAGGAGTGAAATTTTAAAACCAGAATCTTTTAACTCTGAATTACTTTGCATAGCAAGGGCAGGAGCAGGAATCAATAACATCCCAATTAAAGAAGCAACAAAAGCTGGGATAGTTGTCTTTAATACACCTGGAGCAAATGCTAATGCTGTCAAAGAATTAGTTTTGTGTGGCATGCTTCTCTCATCACGCGGTATTCTTCAAGGATATAATTTTTTAAATTCTATTAGTACAAAGGATTCAAATGAACTAAATACCGAAGTTGAAAGTAAAAAAAAGGAGTTTAAAGGTTTTGAACTGCAAGGTAAGACATTGGGTATCATAGGATTAGGAGCAATAGGATCTCTTGTTGCTCAATCTGCTCACAACCTTGGAATGAATATAATAGGATTTGATCCATTCATATCAATTGATTCAGCATGGAGACTTCCAAAAGAGGTTGTAAAAGCTGACTCTATTGAAGAACTGGTTGGAAGTGCGGATTTTATTTCAGTGCATGTTCCATTGGTCGATGATACAAAAGAAATGATTAATGAAAATATTTTGAAATATTTTAAAAAGGGATCAAAACTTATAAATTTGTCTCGCGGCCCAATTATCAATAACGATGATGTGATTAATGCATTAAAAGAGGGAGTTATTGATAGATTCGTTACTGATTTTCCAACACAGGAACTTGTAAATCGCTCGAAGAAGTTTGGAGATGTAATTTTGCTTCCCCATTTAGGTGCAAGTACAAGTGAAGCAGAAATCAATTGTGCTGTGATGGCTGCAAATCAGACAAAAGATTTTATTTTAAATGGGAACATTATTAATTCAGTTAATTTTCCGAGAATCCGCCTGGGTCGATCTACAGATTACCGTTTGGTAGTAATAAATAAGAATGAGCCCGGGTTAATAGGAAAGATAGCAGATTGTCTTGCAAGTCATCAACTGAATATTAGTGATATGGTTAACAAAAGTAGAGATGGAATTGCAATAAACCTTATAGATCTTGATACCAAACCAAACATTCAAATTGAGAAAGAAATCAAAAAGATTGAACATATTTTATCAGTAAGATCTTGCTAGAAAACCTCCAAAAAGCTTTGATTTAACTGGAAATCCTAAAACTTTTAAAACAAAAAAATCTTAAATTTGCCCACATCTTTTTCATCTACTATTAGTTTCATGAATAATTGATCATTTACATAATATAAATTTCTACCTTAATTTTTGTAAAGCATTGATATAAGGTGTTATTTTATTTAACTGTGCAAATTTTGATCAATTCTTTATTTACCTTAGTTTTAAAGCTTTTTATATCACTATGTTAAAGTTATCCATAACTTTATCCACAGTTTCTGTGGATAAGAATTGATCAAAAATGACTACTTTGTATTTTGGAATGCATCCATCTTGGAAACCCCATTTAGAGACTTTTGTTGAGAAGGGATCCTTGCAAATAATTAAGAGTAAGTTGATAGAACTTGTGAATTTAAAAAAAACAATTTTTCCTCCTGCAGAAAAAATTTTCCGTGCATTGGAATTAACCAGTTTTGATAATTTAAAAGTAGTCATTATTGGTCAAGATCCATATCACGGCCCCAATCAAGCAGATGGATTAGCATTTTCAGTTTCATCCAATCAGAAAATACCACCCTCCCTTTTAAATATTCATAAAGAGATTTCGAGTGACCTTGATGAATCATTTAATTATTTTGGTGACTTATCTTTTTGGGCTAAGCAAGGTGTTCTCCTTTTGAATAGCTCATTAACTGTTGAACAAGGAAAGCCTAAATCACATTCAGACATTGGTTGGCAAAAATTTACTAATACAATAATCCAAGCTACTGATAAAAAGAATTCTATCGTATTTTTATTATGGGGAGCAGATGCTCAACAAAAAAAAATCCTTTTAAGAAATAAAAACAATTTAGTATTGTGTGCCCCACATCCTTCACCATTATCTGCTCACAGAGGGTTTTTTGGTTGTCAACATTTTTCAAAAACTAATGCTTTTCTTCAAGATAACAACCAAGAAATAATAAATTGGATACCTAAAAGTTAATTAATTTTTTCTGATACCAGAAGAATATAACCGTCATCAACCTGATTTCTTTGCAATTCCTTATATTTAGGATCTAGAAACTCATCAAAATCCAGAAAAATTGGAAAAATTTGCTTCGAAGATTTACTTAAATAATTAGTTCTTGCGATAATCTCTTGTCCTCTAAAACAACCTTTATCAAAGGAAACATGTGTTTTGTTGAAACCAACATCATGAGGCCTTTTTTTTGAAGTTGCATTTGTAAAATTGAAGAATGACATTAGACTTAAGTTAATTTGAGCCTGTTTTTCATCCAAGGTTTCAAAACGCCCCTCTTTTTTTGTAACAGCTAAACCCAATCCATTTTTTGAAAAAATTCTATTTTTAAGTAATGGTGAATTATTGAAAACAAATACTAAATCTATCTGTTCTTTAACTATGGAAAGATTATAAAAAGGCAAAAATTTGAGAATCTCAGACTCAAAAGCATCACTTAATGATTTTTTTATCATTATTTGAAAATTATTTTTTTTTGACAAAGTAACCAAGAAATCACATAAGATATAACCTTTTTCATTGCATAAGCATGATAAAATAAAGTCAGTATTTTCAAGTTTTTTCAGATCGGCAGTAATTTGACCTTGAAGGAGATCAAAAACATTTTCTAATTTACCTTCAAAAGATATGCACGACATTTCTTTGGTTAAGTTTCCA
>Ga0066835_10000044_pt1 | contig 23530 bp, 24 predicted proteins | sample ETNtaG_3_FD_67280 | JGI IMG/M metagenome (GOLD analysis project Ga0066835, IMG submission 67280) | Marine microbial and viral communities from oxygen minimum zone, Eastern Pacific Ocean - ETNP201302SV84 | ecosystem: Environmental > Aquatic > Marine > Unclassified ... | reverse complement strand
ACAACAATTTGGGTTGGTAATGATGATTTTCAATCTTTAGGAGATAATGAATTTGGCTCAACTACTGCTCTTCCTATATGGGTAGATTACATGGGTAAAGCATTTCCCAGTCTCGAACCTGATTCAAATGAAATGCCAGATGGAATTTCTTACATCAGAGTTGATAAGCGAACCGGCAAGCAAACTCAGGAAACTGGACAGCAGACTTATTTTGATTTATTTTTTTCTGAAGACTTGAATTAGGTGTTATTTAAATAATGTATTTTCAAGAAGGATCCATATATTTTCAATATACTGACTTGGTCTTTCTTTAAATTTTGATCGAATATATCGAGAAATTGTTCCTTCAAAAGTAGTCACTATCAATTGAGATGATACCCCTGGTTGTGTAACCAAAGCCTTGGCATTTTTATTTAATAATTGTTTAAAATTTAATTCTAACCTTTCATAAAATTGATTGGTTGCATCCACTACATTTTGCTCATTTGCACTTAATGCTTCTCTTGATAAGAGTCTTGCAAAACCCTTATTTTTTTCGATAAATAAAATACAAAACATGAATAAGTTTTTAGAATCATTTTTGTCAAAAGATTTATTTTTTTTATATTCTGCACATTTACTAGAAATGGTTTCATCACAAAAAGAAAATAATTCCAGGTAAATAGAGCGTTTACTTGGAAAATGTTTATATAGTGCTGCCTCAGAGATATCTGATTTTTCTGCAAGAAGTGCGGTTGTGACTTTAGAGAGATTCCTTTCTTCAAGCAAACTAACAAGTGATTGAAGTATGATTTGTTTTCTATTTTCGACTGCCACAATTCTATTTTAAATTAATATTAAGTGAAGGAATAATTTTTTTTAACTCACCTAAAAAATCTTTTTGGATTGTTTCCAGTTGATTTTGCGAATTTGCCTCAAATCTCAGAACTAATTTGGGAGTCGTATTAGAAGCTCTCAATAAAGCCCACCCATTGTCAAAAGATAATCTGATACCATCCAAGGTATTGAAAATTTTTGAAAGACTTTGTTCTTTTATAAATTTCTCGATGATTATAAATTTTTCTTCTTCCTTAACATCAATATTTAACTCTTCGGTTGCGAAAGATTTTGGTAATTTTGCTGCCATTTTATCTAAATCCATATTTTGTCTGTTTAAGATATCAAGCAACCTGATAGCTGAGTAGAGTCCATCATCAAAACCGTACCAAGTATCATTAAAAAAAATATGACCACTCATTTCTCCACCTAGAAGAGCATTATGCTCTTTTATCTTTTTCTTTATGTGAAAGTGTCCAGTTGGAGACATAATAGGAGAACCATGATTTGCCTCAATAATCTTGGGAAGGTGATCCGAACACTTTACATCGAAGATGATAGTGCCTTTTTTGTTTTTTTTTAAAATATCTTCTGCAAAGATCATCATTAATTGATCTGGATATATTATTTTTCCTTTTGTAGTAACGACACCTAACCGATCCCCATCACCATCAAAAGCAATACCGAGATCGGCATTGGTCTTTTTTACAGTCATGATTAAATCTTGCAAATTTTCTTTTTTTCCAGGATCTGGATGATGATTAGGAAAGTTTCCATCGATTTCACAAAATAATTCAATTACTTCACAACCAATTTTTTTAAAAAGATAGGGTGCAATTTCTCCAGCTGCACCATTCCCACAGTCAACAACAATTTTTTTATGTATTGATGAAAACGAATTTACAATCTCATTAACATAAGTTTGTACAACATTAAGATTTTTTCTTACAGCTTGATTTTGATTAAATGAGGATAACTCAGATGATATGCCCTCATATATTTCTTTCCCAGAAATTGGTTGGTCATTAATAACCATTTTAATTCCATTGTAATTTTTTGGATTATGACTACCTGTGAGCATAATGCCTGATAATGTCGAACTTTTTTTTGCAGCAAAATATAGAAGTGGACTCGTTACAACTCCAATATTTTCAGTACTTATACCGCTGTTATTAAGCTCTGCCTCTAAAATTTTAATTAGCTCAGGGCCAGAAAGTCTTCCATCTCTTCCAATTACAAGTGAATCAATACTTTCTGCTTTACATTTTTTTGCGATGGAGAAGGCAATAGATCTGATACTACTGGGATTAAGATCTTCAGGATATTTTCCCCTGATATCATATTCTCTAAAAATTGTTTGATTCAGTGTTTTCATATCCTTTGGATTTCTTATCTTGTTTGACATAATAACTCCACTAAAAGAGTTTTAAAATGTTTACAAAAATAAATGATAGTAAGATTTGGCAAAATGGTAAATTTTTAGATTGGCAGAATTCTTCAGTGCACTCTCTAACTCATACACTCCATTATGGTGTTGGAGTGTTTGAGGGAGTAAGAGCATATAAGGGAGATCAAGGCACTGCAATTTTTAGATTGCAAGATCATACTGACAGACTTTTTAAAGCCGCCGAAATTGTTAACATCAAGATTCCTTATTCCAAAGAGGAATTAAATAAGATTCAATGTGAGATTCTTCATCAAAATAGACTTCAAGAGGCATACTTAAGGCCAATAATTTATTTGGGTGATGAATCAATGGGTTTAAGGGCTGAAGATCTTTCTGTTAATGTGATCATTGCTGCTTGGGAGTGGCCGTCATATATGGATCCACAATCCAAAGTGAAAGGTATTAGCATGGTTAAATCAAGTTTTCCACAGTATAAAAATCCACTATGGTCAAATCATAAAATTACGGGTACTTACGTTAATTCAGTAGTTGCTCTTCAAGATGCAGTTTCCAAGGGTGCAGATGAAGCCCTAATGTTTGATGATGAAGGCTTTGTATCTGAGGGTACAGGAGAAAATATTTTCTTTTTTAAAGATAATATTTTGCGAACACCATCAATAAGAGCCTGCCTTAATGGAATAACGCGTCAATCAATTATCTCGATTGCAAAAGATTTTGGTTATAAGGTTGAGGAGGGTGATTGGACTTATAATGATCTTATTGAAAGTGATGAAATTTTTCTCACCGGAACTGCAGTTGAAGTAACACCAGTCACTAAAATTGATAATGAGATTATTTCAAATGGAGTTATTGGAAATTTGACTAGAAAGATTCAAAGCAAATATCAATCAATCATAGTTGGTAATGAAAAATACTATTTGGATTGGCTAACTTTTATATAAACTCAAACCATTTTGTCAAAATATAAAATCGCATTTTTAAGTTATAGAAGTGATCCATTATCTGGTGGACAAGGGGTTTATGTTTATGAACTTTCAAAAGCTTTAAAAAAACTAGGACATGACATTCATATTTTCTCTGGACCACCATATCCGAAGGTACCTTCGGAAGTTAAGTTTGAAAAAATTGAAAATCTTAATCTCTTTGAAACTTTTAATTTAAAAGACCGCCTAAAAAAATTTTTACAAAAAAGCAATAGAGATTATTTAGATTATTTTGAATTTTTTGTCACTCTTATCGGGGGATTCCCAGAAATGAGAACATTTGGTGCAAGAACTGCTAAATTATTAATTCAAAGAGGAGGGTATGACATTATTTTAGATAATCAGTCATTAAGCTATGGCATTTTGGCATTACAAAAACATTTTCCGCTCATTGAAATTTTACATCATCCTATTACTCAAGATTACAAATATGATCTTATTTTTAGCAAGGGGATAATCCATAGGTTTTTGCGCCATAGGTGGTACTCATTTTTGAAAATGAATAAGTTTGTTGCACCAGGATTAAAGCAAATTATCACCCCATCAGCAGCCTCCAAAAAAGATATTCAAAAGGATTTCAAGGTTTTAGCTAATAAGATTAGTGTGATCCATAATGGTATTGATCTTCAGGTATTTAAGCCCGATAAAAATATTGAGCGCAAAAAATTTAAACTGATTACAGTGGCTAGTGCAGATGTTCCTTTAAAAGGCCTAGATACTACAATAAAAGCAATGCAAAGAGTAAAAAATAGTTTTCCAGATGTACAACTCCTTGTGATTGGTAAACCTAAAGAAGAGGGACATACGCAAAGATTGATCAAAAAATTAGGACTATCTGATTCAATAAATTTTAAAAGCAACCTTTCAAAAGAAGATTTAGCAAAGGAATATCAATCTAGTTCCTTGGCAATTGTGAGCTCTCTTTATGAAGGTTTTTGTTTTCCTGCAATAGAAGCTCAGGCCTGTGGGACACCACTTATTTCCTCTAATATACCTACACTTTCTGAAGTTACGCATGGAGAAGCTTTTTATTTCTCACCTGAAGACTCAGAAGAGTTAGCAAATTTAGTTTGTAATTTTTATAAACGACCAGATAAGTTCCAAATGAAAGCTGATAGTGCATTAATTAGTATTGAAAAAAACTTTAATTGGGATATTGTTGCTTTAAAATTTGAAATGGCAATAGCAAGAACCATCAAAGAATTCAAAAATGCTCACTTTTAATTTTAAAAAAATATCACCGTCTCAGGATTCATTCATGTTAGATGTCGGTTGTGGAGAAGGAAGACATATTTTTGGTTTCATGGATGTTCATGCCAATGTAAATTGTGTTGGTATTGATTTAGACTTGCCATCCATAATAGAAAGCAAAAAGAATCTAACCCTATTCAGCAGCATTAGTAACAAAGAATCAAATTTTTTACAGGGATCTTTGTATCACCTTCCCTTCAATGACCAAACTTTTGAAACAATAATTTGCTCAGAAGTTCTTGAGCATGTCTCTGATGTTGAGTCTGCTTTAAATGAGATTGACAGATTGTTAAAACCTGGAGGAAAGTTATTAATAAGTGTACCCAGTTTTTTACCAGAAAAGATTTGTTGGTTACTCTCAAAAGACTATCAAGAAATGCCAGGAGGTCATGTAAGGATTTTTAAGAAAAATATTTTAAAAAATTTAGTCACAAAACGTGGTTACATTTATCTAAACTCTGAAAAATTCCATGCCTTACATAGTCCATATTGGTGGTTGAGATGTCTTTTTTGGGATACACAAGATACAAATTTTTTAGTCAAACAATATAAAAAAATATTAGAGCTACAGATTTTGAAATCCACTCCAATACTAAATTTTATAGATAAAATTTTGAATCCAATCATTGGAAAGAGCTCAGCTTTTTACTTTCAAAAAAAGTGAATTGGAATAATTTAAAAGAGCAGCTCATACCTGCAAAGGATTGGATTTTAGAGAATCAATCCAACAGTGGTGCAATTTTTTGGGATGAAAAAGGCAAATGTGACCCCTGGGATCATTGCGAATGTTTAATTGCTTTAGCAATTTATGAAGAATGGGAAGCATTTGATCTTGGCATTAATTGGTTTTTCAATAATCTTGATCAAGATGGTCTTATTCCTGCTGAATTTAAGAAAGAAAAAAGTATATCTAATCACTTTGAAAGTCATCATGCTCCTTATGTTGCAGTCCCTTTGCTTCAATCTAAATTAATAAGGGGAACCACAAATATGACTGATAAAAATGAATCAAACCTTAAGGTAATTTTTAATCAACTTGCTGCTTTCAGAGATTCTGAAGGATACTATTATTGGGCAAAAAATAAAAACAACTTTGATGATAATTCTCTAATTACAGCTTCCATGTCGATTTTTCTTTCCATAGCAGCATATAAAGAGAATCCAAATATTGTCTATGATCCAAAACTTTGGAGCATAAAGTTTGATCGAGATGGTATTGATCGTTCAAGATTTTCGATGGATTTTTACTACCCATTTCTTGCCAGAGCAAAAAGAAGCAAACGTGAATTTGAACAACTCTTGCAAGAATTTTATGTCACTGATTTAGGAGTAAAATGTGTCAAAGAGGAGCCATGGGTTACTTTTGCTGAAACTTCCGAGTGTGCCATTGCAGCATTATTAAATGACAACCTTGATATAGCAAAACTACTACTTAAAGATATTTTACAATTTCAAAATAATCATGGAATTTTTCCAACAGGCTATCAGTTCAAGGAAAAAATATTTTGGCCAGATGAAAATTCAACTTGGACAAATGCTGCTGTAATTATTGCTGCACATGCTATTTGCAGGCAGAAAGATGATTTTGAGAACGTTTTTTCTGTCTTAGGTCGATCTTTGGAGAGCAACAAGACTTTTGACACGATCAATTAAAATAAAGCCATCTGATAAAGCTTTTTCATAGATTTCTTTTGGAGCCTGTCCCCCTTCAGCTTCGGTATCATAGATATCATGAATAGCAAGAATACCAGTATTATTTAATTTTTGACTCCATAATTGATAATCGTTTCTTGCTGATTCAAAAGTATGACTTCCATCAATGAAAATTAAATCAATATTATTACTTAAAATTTTAGAGGCAGATTGAGAAGTCATTACGAGAGGAATAATTGTTTCTGTAAACTGAAATTTTTTGACTGTAGCTTGAAAGTGAGGAAATGTATTAATGGATTTAGTTTCTTTATCATAAAGTTTTGGATCAAAATATTCTTGCCCAAATTGCTGCTCTTCAGACCCTTTATGATGGTCAATGGAAATAAGAACCCTATTATTTTGTTTGCACCCAGCTGCGATATAACAGGCTGACTTTCCGCAGTATGAACCAATTTCAACTGCAAAAGATTTTTTGCAGTATGTTCTTGCAAGCTCATATAGAAATCCTCCTTCTGCATGATCTAAAAAGCCCTTAATATTTTTAAATTGCTCGATTTTATTATCCATAAAAGTATTTTTTTCCAAGGGTTGACTTAAATCGACGATGTTGCCATAAGTATTCTTCAGGATGTTCTCTAATTTTGGTTTCGATATGAGTAGTAAGGTCTTGAAGAACAGACTCAGACTTTAAATTATTAATTTCTTCAATTGAAAGAACTAATTCATCATCCTTAAAGAAAGAATTTAAAAATAAAACTTTGCATTGTGTAGATTTTAAAATTTTTATTGGAGCATTAGTTGTAGAACATTTAGTCTTAAAGAAAAGCACCTCTGTAGCATTTTCTGAGCCATAATCCTGATCAATAGCATAGAGAACAATTTTTTTATTTTTTAACCAGCGGATAAATGTAAGTGGTTTATTTTTATCTGCCAATCCTTTAACACCTTTCAGCCTTCCTTTTTCTTGCAACTGTTGCATCTCATCAGAATTATGTCTCCTTTCGACACCATAAATTTCAGCATGCATTCCAAGAATTCTTGTATCTAATTCAAGATGATGAGAATGTTTGAAGATTAAAAGCACACCAGAATCTTGTTTTAAAAGGTTTAAGTTATGAATCCTATAATTAAAATTAGCATCTATCTTTTTATCATTCCAAAACCATGCAATACCAGTATGTGATATAGCAGAATATAAAGAATAAAGGTTTTTGGTATATAGATTTTGTAAGGTATTCTTATCTAAATCAGGAAAACATTGTTTTAAATTGCTAATGGCATATTTATTTCTTTTAAAGTTTGTAGAATTTAGGTGCTTTGCTAGAAGACTCATTAGACTTGACCTTATTTTTGTGGGCATCGATATTAAAAGTCTCCAGCAAAAATACAAAATATAACTATTAATTTTTTTCATAAATTTTTAAGGTTATTATTACATTATTGGAAATCTTTTTTAATTATGTTTCTTTTTGTCTATAACTTAATTTTCTTCCTATTGATGCCTATCATCATGATTAGAATTCTTATTAAAGGACTTTCAGATAAATTTTATTTAAAAAAATTTGCTAATAGAATTGGGTATGTCAGGAATCTTTCTCCTGATAAGTCATTCATTTGGATTCATGCTGTCAGTTTAGGGGAGGTAATTTCATCAAAAGGGTTAATCGATGAAATCAAAAAAGATCTTAATTCGCATCAACAATTTCACAATTACAGAATATTACTGTCTACTTCAACTGGCACTGGTTTACGAAGAGCAATTGATATTCACGAAGAGGATATTCAAATAATTTTTTCACCCTGGGATTTTTTACCTTTTATTTCAAGATTCTTAAATACATTTGATATTAAGATTGCTATTTTTTTTGAAACCGAAATTTGGCCAAATACAATTAAACAGTGCTCAAAAAAGAAAATTCCAACTATCATTGCAAATGCAAGAATTTCAGAAAAGAGTTTCACCAATTATAAAAAATTATCTAAACTCGCGCCTTGGATGTTTCCGAATATTGATATGATTCTTGCTCAAGATTCTTATCATGTTCAAAGATTTAAGTTGCTCAATGCAAATTCTGTCCAAAAAGTTGGCACAGTTAAATTTGATGAGGTGCATACAAAAAATGATTTATTTAACGATGATTTTATTGAAAATATCATCAATAAACCTTTTGTATTAGCTGCTAGCACTCATTCCGGAGAAGAAGAAATCATTATTTCTGAATATCGACAAATGAGAGAACTGATTTCTCCTCTTCCAATTGCAGTTGAATCTTCATTGGTGATAGTTCCAAGACATCCTGAAAGATCAAAGTCTTTAGTAAAACTTTCAAAAAAAATGGGAGAAAAACCATGCCTCTTGTCCAAATTAAAAGAATTGGATAGGGGCTCTAGATTCTGGGGACATGGAAGCAGATTTACAAAAAAAAGATCAAGAGAGATTTCAATAATAATTGTTGATGAAATAGGCATGCTTGATAGCTTATACGCTCATGCAAGTTTTGCCTTTATTGGAGGGAGTTTGGTTCCTCGAGGGGGACATAATGTAATTGAAGCAGCAAGAAACGAATGCCCTTTTATTCTGGGAAAGCATTTTTTCAATTTTGATACTGTGGTAAATAAATTTATAGATGCTCAAGCAACTTTAGTGATTGGCAAAAATGATTTAAGTACTTTTGGTTTTAATTTTTTCAATGATAAAGATATTCGCGAACGACTAAAACTCAATGCTATCAAAGTTGTAGACGAGAATAAGGGCTCTACTAGGCGACAAGCTGATTACATCCTTAAATGTATTAATTAAATATTAAGATGTCTCAAAACAAGAAGATTTTCTCTATTATTGGTCCCACAGCTAGTGGTAAAACTGAATTAGCTCTGAAACTTGTGCGTGAATTACCTTTTGAGATTATAGGTGTTGACTCTGTTCAAATTTATAAATTCTTTGATGTTGGATCAGCAAAACCAAGTCAAGAAATTCTTGATTCTATTAAGCATCATCTAGTTGATGAAATTGACCCTCGAAATATTTTTACTGTTTGGAATTTCTATGAGGAAGCACTCACGAGAGTTAATTATATATTTGAACAAGACAAGGTTCCTTTGTTTGTCGGGGGAAGCATGATGTATTTTAAGTGTCTATTTGATGGGATCAATGATATTCCTGCTTCAAATATAGAAATACGTAATGATCTTGAGCATGAACTTGAAAATAATGGTATCGAAAGTTTATATAAAAGACTTAAAGATATTGATCCAGACTATGCTCGAAACATTAAACAAAAAGATACGCAAAGAATCTTAAGAGCTTTAGATGTTTTTGAATCTTCGCAAAAAAAAATGAGCGAATTACAAGATTTGCCTAAATTAAACCTTTTTAAAGATTTTTCTTTTGTGAACATTGCATTATTGCCGCAAGATAAAATGCATGCGGAAGAATCAATTAGGAAAAGAGTTTATCAAATGTTTAAAGATGGATTAGAAGATGAAGTAAAAAATCTTATAAAAAGAAATATTCCCAGAGATCATCCCGCAATGAGTGCAATAAATTATAAAGAGACTTTAATGTTCCAAGATGGCTTAATCACCTATGATGAAATGATTCAAAAATGCATTGTCGCAACACGACAGTTTGTTAAAAGACAAAAGACTTGGATGAAAAATTTTCATTTTTCAGGACAATTTCAAAATCAGGAATTAACAGACATTTCAAATTTAGTAAAAACTTATTTTAAATAGTTTTTATTTAATTTTTTTTTAATGACCTTATATACTTTTAAAGTTATATAATACTGGCTATGAATTGGGACAATCAAAATAATAAAGATCCTTGGGGTAATAACTCAGGCAATAATCAAGACTTTGACGATTTACTAAAAAAATTCTCAACTATTCTTGGTGGAAAGAAAACAAATGGTAAATCACCATCTGGTGGTGGATTTGGTTTTTCACCTAAACGCATGCTGACCTATGGTTTTTTTGCTTTACTAGTAATTTATGCAGCATTGAGTGTTTACCAGTTAGATCCTGGTGAAAGGTCTGTAGTATTGAGACTTGGAAAATATTATAAGGAAGAAACAGAAGGATTAAGGTTCATGTTTGCGGGTATTGACCAAAGGTTTGTTGAAGATGTTGCTTTAACAAGACGGTATTCCCAAACTGCAAATATGCTGACTCAGGATGAAAATCTAGTAGATGTAACTGTGTCTGTTCAATATAGAATTAGTAATTTAAAAGATTTTGTTCTCAATGTTCGAGATCCTGAAGCAAGTCTCAGAAAAGCTTTGGAGAGTGCTCTTAGATTTGTTGTTGGAGACAACTCTCTTGAGCAAACATTGACAGTTGGTAGGGAGCAAATTGCACAAGATGTTAAAGATAGATTGCAATCTTATTTAGATATTTATGCAGCAGGTTTAATAGTACAACAAGTAAATATTGAAAAAACAGACCCACCTGGTGCTGTTAAAGCTGCATTTGATGATGTGGTCGCAGCAAGAGAGGATAAGATTAGACTTCAGAATGAAGCGGAGCGTTATGCCTTAACTATCGTTCCTGAAGCTCGAGGTCAAGCAGAAGCAAGAATTCAGGCTGCTGAAGCTTATCGTGAAGAAGTTATTGCTAAGGCAGAAGGTGAAGTTGTGCGTTTTAATAAGTTGCTTGCGGAATATCAAAAAGCGCCAAAAGTTACTAGAGATCGGTTATATCTTGATGCAATGCAAGGAGTTTTATCTAATTCAACCAAAATTATGGTGGATGTCGAGGGTGGAAATAACCTGCTATATTTGCCATTAGATAAAATTATGGAGCAAAATAAAAAGCAAGATGAGGAAGAAGATTAATGAATATTAAACCATCATATTTATTAGTCGCACTGTTATTAATTGGTCTCATTTTTAATAGTTTTTTTATTGTTGATGAGAGAGAAAGAGCTATTGTGTTGCAATTTGGTGAAGCAATCAGACCCAACGTAGAAGTTGGATTCCATTTGAAAGCACCAATTATCCATGAAGTAAAGAAGTTTGATTCACGAATTAGATCACTAGATGAAGATCCTGACAGAATATTGACCGTCGAAAGTAAGTATCTTCTTGTTGACTCTTTTGTTAAGTACAAAATAACAGATGTTCTATTATTTTATAAAGCTACTGGTGGAAGCTTCATTAATCTTAATAATTTACTTGGTCAAAGGACTGAATTTGAACTTAAGAATCAATTTGGTAAAAGGACTGTAACTGAAGTTGTTTCCGGTGAAAGGGATGAACTCATGGATATTATGAGAGAAAACCTTGATTCATCAGTTGTTGATCTAGGCATTGAAGTTATTGACTTTAGAATTAAACGAATAGACTTACCTTCTGAATTAAGTAATTCGGTTTACGAACGAATGAGAACAGAAAGAAAAAGACTTGCTGAAGAGCTGCGATCAGAAGGTAAAGAAATATCAAGAGAGATTACTGCCATTGCAGACAAAGATAAAGTTGTTATCCTTGCTGAAGCTTATAAACTTGCGGAGCAAATTCGAGGAGAGGGAGATGCACAATCAGCTGCAATTTATGCGAATGCTTTTTCACAAGACCCTGAGTTTTATGAATTTACAAGGAGTATTAAAGCCTACACAGAAACTTTTCAAAGCAAAAGTGATGTCATGCTGATCGATTCAGACTCTGATTTTTTTCAATATTTAAATAAATCACTGGGCGACGAATAATAATGCACCAAAACACCCTTGTTCTTGGACTGCAATGGGGTGACGAGGGAAAAGGCAAAATTGTTGATGTTCTGAGTGAAGATGTTTATGCAGTTTGTCGTTTTCAAGGTGGTCATAATGCTGGTCATACTCTAAAAGTTAATGATATTACAACCGTTTTACACCTTATACCATCCGGTGTGCTTCATCCTGAAATTAAATGTGTAATTGGTAATGGTGTTGTTCTATCACTGGAAGCATTAAGTGAAGAACTTTCAAAATTGAGCAAAATGGGTATCTCCCTTGAAAACAGATTATTCATCAGTAATAACTGCCCTTTAATTCTTCCTAGCCATGTTCTGATTGATAAAGTTAGAGATAAAAAAGAATCAATTGGAACTACTGGTAGGGGTATAGGGCCTGCCTATGAAGATAAAGTCGGAAGAAGAGCAATTAGATTCGGTGATTTGAATGATAGTGCTGCACTTGAGAAAAAAGTAAATAACCTGCTTGAGGTTCATAACAAAATTTTGGTACATTTACATAAATCAAAACCTTGTGATCCTCAAGAGACTCTGGATTCATTATTAAGGTTTAAAAATTTTTACAAAAAATATTCTGCTGACATTTCTGAACTTATGCAAGAATGGCATGAATCAAATCACAGCTTATTATTTGAAGGTGCTCAAGGTACATTTTTAGATATCGATCATGGAACCTATCCCTATGTAACCTCATCCAGTACTACCGCAGGGGGTGTATCAACTGGATTAGGCATTGGCCCTAAAAGTATTGATAAAGTAATTGGAATATCCAAAGCTTATGCAACAAGAGTCGGAGAAGGTCCTTTTCCCACTGAAGTCTTTGATCAGATTCTCAAAGAGATTTCGTCTCGAGGAAATGAATTCGGAGCAACAACTGGAAGACCAAGACGCTGTGGTTGGCTGGATCTTGTATTACTCAAAAAAGCAATTTTTTTGAATTCTGTTGATTCGTTGTGTCTTACAAAGATTGATGTTCTTGATAGTTTTGAGGAAATAAATCTTTGTATTGACTACAAAGACAACAAACCGATATATAAAAGGTTTGATGGTTGGATGCAAAATACATCTCAAATAAAGAAATATGATGATTTACCCCAAAGATTAAAAGAATATATATCCTTTATTCAAGATTTTACTAAAACCAAAGTTATCATTCTCTCAATTGGACCTTCAAGAGATCAGAGCATTTATATATAATTTAGAAATGTTTAAGAGGGGTCTTTCATACAAGAAAGTTGTTTTGTTGCTTTTAGCCTCACTTTTTCTGTCACTCTCCACTTATGTTCTCTTAATATATACGAAACAACTAGGATCATTGGAAGGACCTGGAGAAATTACTGGGGAGGCAGTGCCTCAATCAGTTATTAAAGACAGAGTTCAGGAAGTTGATAAGGTAAAGACTAAATTAACTGTGGAAACAGATAAACAAATACTTTTTGGTGATCTCCATGTCCATACAACATATTCAACAGATGCCTTTTTGTTTTCTTTACCTTACCTCAATGGCACAGGAGCATCACCAATCGGCGATGCTTGTGATTATGCAAGATACTGTTCAGCTTTAGATTTTTGGTCTATCAATGATCATGCTGAAGCATTAACACCGAGAAAATGGCGGGAAACTATTGATAGCATTAATCAATGCAATAATCTCTCTAACGGATCAAATGACCTCATATCATTTTTAGGTTATGAATGGACGCAAGTTAATCAAGATTATCAAAAGCACTTTGGGCACAAAAATATTATTTTCCGAGAGCGAAATGTTGATAAAGTGCCTCCCAGGCCTATCGCAGCAGGAGGTATTGCTAGTGAGTTTATGCAAATAGGGCTCCCAATGCGAACAACAATTTTTCCTGCAATTGTTGATTTTAAAAATAGAGAGAGGATTATTAATTTTCAAAAATTTATTGAAGAAGTTGGGTTAGTGCCTCAATGCCCAGAGGCTGAATCCTCAAGAGACCTTGATGTAAATTGCATTGAAATAGCAAATGATCCAAAAGAGTTAACCGATAAACTGGATGATTGGGAAACTCCCTATATGGTTATTCCACACGGGACCACCTGGGGGTTTTATACTCCACCAAATGCTGATTGGAGAAAGCAACTAAAAGATTTTTATAACCCACAAACGCAAAACCTTTTTGAAATTTTTTCAGGTCATGGAAATAATGAAGAATATAGAACATGGAATGATACATTGCTCGATGCTGATGGCATCCCATATTGTCCTGAACCCTCCGGTAATTTCATTCCAACATGCTATCAAGCAGGAAAAATTATGGAATCTCGTTGCAAAGATTCAGGAATGAGAGCAAGTGAATGTGATGAATTAGTTCGAATTACCAAGAAGAACGCAGCCTTGATGGGAGCAGGTGGATTTATGGCAGTTAGGGAAACAGAACCAGATGACTTTTTAAATGCTGGTCAGTGTAATGATTGTTATTTACCTGCATTTAATTATAGGCCTTTAGGTTCAGCCCAATACATATTAGCTATGACTGACTTCAGCAAACCCGGAATAAAAAATAGAATTAAAGCAGGTTTTATTGGCTCAAGTGATAATCATGGTGCAAGACCTGGAACAGGTTATAAACAAATTGATAGGAATCAAAATACTGAAGCATATGGTTTTTCTAATGCAACAGTCGAATGGTTGAATAATTTGGATTTACCAAGAGGAAAATTAAAACCATACATGAGACCACGTGATCAAGTACTTGATTCTTCAAGTTTTACAGGACTAACAGATCTTGAGAGACAAAGTGCTTATTTTATGACTGGAGGTCTTGTGGCAACCCATTCAGAATCTAAATCAAGGGAAGATATTTGGGATTCACTGGATAGAAGAGAAGTCTATGCGACTACTGGAACGAGAATACTCTTATGGTTCAATGCCAATCACGATGAGGATATTTATCCTATGGGTTCTGAGTTTAACACTGATAAATCACCTGTTTTTACGATCAAAACTGCTGGTTCATTTAAACAAAAACCCGGTTGCCCCGATTATAGTGACAACATGCTGGGCAAGGAGAGATTGGAAGAAATTTGCAATAATGAATGTTACAACCCATCTTCTGAAAGGAAGATTATCGAAAGGATAGAAGTTGTGAAGATTTTACCTCAATCTTATGAAAATGAATCAATCAATGAATTAATCTTTGATAAGTGGAAAAGTTTTGACTGTAACAAATCTATTTGTGAATTTCGCTTTATTGATGAGGATTTTGAAAACCAAAAAAGAGATGCAGTTTATTATGTTCGTGTTATCGAGGAAGCATCAAATATAATTGGTGCAGACCCATTAGGTTGTGAGTTTAATGAAAAAGGTGAATGCATTAAAACTACTATTTGTCGAGCTGGACATGAACAAAATAGAGGAGATTGCTTAGCTAAAAGTAATGCCCAGGCATGGTCAAGTCCAATTTTTGTTAATTCAATTTAGAAAATTTATCAAGACAAGCGTTTATAAACTTATAAGATTCAGGATTTGAAAATTTCCTTGCTAGCCTTATGCATTCGTCAAAGGTAACCTCTTTTGGAAACTTTTCTTGTTCAAGTTCAATAATCCCCAAAAATATAATTGCCTTATCGATAAGATCAGTATCATTTATCTCAAGTTTTTCAAAAATTGCATTTAAATAAGATTCTTTATTTTTTATTTCTTGAACATATGAAGAGAACATTTGAAAATTAACTCTTTTTGGAGAATTTTCTTCCTGGAATTGCTTGATAATTTTTTTTGTGGAGATTGTGCTGTCAAAGAGAAGTTGATAGATAGCTTGTACTGAAATTTCTCTAGTTTGGATATTTTTTTTATGCTTTGCTAGATTCTTCATAAAGAAGTCTCATAATTTATCGAGATTAGTTTTGAGTACATTTAAACCAAAAGATTCTTTGTTAATTGCAAGCTTCTTTTCTTTTATTAACCCAAGCATTCCCCTCGCATTACTCTTAGTATTTTTAATGAGTCGATCTTTAAGTTGTGCTTCATTTTCCACACACAACACATTATTGATAACAGCAATATTTGGGAAAGTCATAGATAATTCACCTATTGATCTGAATACTTCATTGGAGACAAGATCATAATGAGAAGTCTGACCCCTTATTACTATCCCAAGGCAAAAAATGCCTACAGGATTGTTTAATGGATACCTATATTCATTTAATACATGTTTTGCAAATGGTGCAATTTCTAAAGATCCAGGAACAGAGAATCTTTTAAATTCAAAAACTGGTTTCTTTTTATCTAAAATAGATAATGCAGCTTTTTCCATTGAAGAAATGTAGTCTGAATACCAATCAGATGAAATTATGAATATAGCTCTTCTATCTTTCATTTTCAAAACTTATAATTTCTATGTTAAATCCAGATAAATTATTATATTTAGTTGGTGTTCCCAAGACCCTGATTTTTTTTAATCCAAGAGCTCTCAATATTTGTGAGCCAGCTCCAATAACCCTTCGACTTTTTTTAGTTAACTCTTTTCCCTTAAGAAGAGATAACCAATATGAACTTGCATCTCGATGATTTATTAGAACAAGTACACCCGCATCTTCTTGTGCAATTTTTTTTAAAGATTGCCTGACTGACCATTTCTTGCCCAGTTCCTTGATGCCCAAAGTATCCTGCAAAACACTTTGAGTTTGGACACGAACCAGAGGATTTTCTACACCTTCATTTAACCCTTTTGATAAAGAGAAATGATAATTTTGATCTAATATGTCTTCCCAGATGTGCAATTCAAATTCCCCAAAATCTGTGTCCACTTTCCTTTTTTCAATCTCTTTAATGGTGGTTTCTTGAGATAATCTAAAATCAATAAGATCTGCGATTGTCCCTATTTTTAAATCATGTTTTTTAGCAAACATTTCAAGGTCATCTCTTCTTGCCATTGAGCCATCATCATTCATAATTTCACAAATCACTCCTGATGGCGATAAACCTGATAATTTTGCAAGATCACATGATGCTTCAGTATGTCCTGCTCTTGCCAGGACTCCACCATCCATCGCCTCCAGTGGAAACACATGACCTGGTTGTGCTATGTCATCAGCAGTTGCTTCTGGATGGACTGCAGCAAGAATAGTAGTGGCCCTATCTTGAGCAGAAATACCAGTTGTGATCCCATCTTTAGCCTCGATTGAAACCGTAAATGCTGTTTTATTTGAGGATTCGTTGGAGGAAGTCATTTGCTTCAAATCAAGTTCTCGACACTTTTCTTTAGTTAGGGTTAAACAGATTAACCCTCTGCCATATTTCGCCATAAAATTAACAATATCTGCTGTGACAAGCTCTGCTGCACATACTAAGTCACCCTCATTTTCTCTATCTTCATCATCTACGATGATAACTACCTTGCCTAGTCCAAGATCCTTAACTATGTCTTGTATATTACTCTTAATCATTTTTACTGAAAATAATTTTTTTATCTGGCCCTATTCTACTACTGGAACTTCTTTGAAAACCATTTAATTCAAGATAATTATCAGTATCAAACCAAGGCATACCATGACTGCCAAGATTATGGGGAGCTTCAAAATAAATTACTTGATCAACAAGGCTTGTTTTTAGGAATGCATTCACTAATTTAGGTCCAGCTTCAACTAGAATAGAGTTTATTTCTGAAGCTGATAGTTTTTTAATTATTGAATTTATTGACACATTTTTATCGTTAAATATTAAAACATCATTATTTTTAAAGAATTCATATTTTTTTGAATGTATTTCAGTACTCAGAAGTATTTTTTGTGGTTGATTAACATTGAATTCAACTCGTGCATTCATTTTGGGATTATCTTTACGCAATGTATTGCCCCCAGTAAGAATACTGTCATATTCTGCCCTTATTAATTGAACATCTGCTCTTGCTTCTGATGATGTAATGATAGTTCTCTCATCTGAGTTTTGAAGGAAAGCCTTCCCATCTTTTGACGCAGCAATTTTTAGAGTTATAAATGGTCTTTTTTTTCTATGCCTAAAGAAAAAAAATTTATTTTGATCTTCGACTAGATTCTCACAAACTCCGGATTGCACTTGAAGACCATGTTGAATAAGTTTATTAATACCCGTTCCACTTACTTTGGGATTTGGATCAATAGCACCGATAATAATATTCTTTATTCCTGATTGTATTATGGCATTTGTACATGGTGGTGTTTTGCCATCATGATTGCAAGGTTCGAGTGTGCAAAACAAAGTTGATTCTTTGAGTATATCTTTTGCTTTCTTATATTTTTTATAAACAGAATTAATAGCATTTATTTCAGCATGATTCCCTCCATAATTCTGATGATAGCCTTGACCTACAATTTCATTATTATTAACTATTACAGAGCCAACTAACGGATTTGGTTTTGCTGTAAATTTTCCTTTAGCAGCTAGAGCAACTGCAAATTCCATATACTTTTGGTGATTCACTTTTTCTTTTTGGAAGTATTTTTAGATTCCTGATTTAATGATTTTATTTCCTCAGAAAAGTCACTTATATCTTGAAAATCTCTATAAACCGAGGCAAAACGAACATAAGCAACAGAGTCAACTTCTTTAAGCGCATTCATCATTATTTCACCAACCTTTCTTGAGTGTATTTCCTTTTCTCCTAAAAACCTTATTTGATTGAGAATTTTTGAAAATAAAGCATCTGTCTTTTCTGATGATAAAGGTCTTTTTTCAAGTGCTCTTAACATCCCTTTTTTTAATTTAGAACCATTAAAGGTTTGTCTTTTCCCATCATTCTTAATTATTTTTGGTAAAGCAAGGTCAGCCACTTCAAATGTGGTAAATCTTGCATTACAAACTTCACACTCTCTTCTTCTTCTAATTTGTGATCCATCTGCAAAGACGCGAGAATCAACCACTTTTGTTGCTTCAGCCTGACAAAACGGACAAAACATTATTTATACACTGGAAATTCTTTACAAAGTTCAATAACCTCTTCTCTAACTTCCCTTATTAATTTTTCATTATTAATATCTAAAACAATGTCGCAAATCCAATTACTAATTTGTTTTATTTCTGTTTCTTTAAAACCTCTTGTTGTGACTGCGGGAGTTCCCAGTCTCATTCCTGAAGTCACAAAAGGTGATTGTGGATCATCGGGAACAGCATTCTTATTAATGGTAATATTTGCATATCCCAGAGTGTTCTCACAATCCTTACCGGTAACATTTTTATCACGAAGATCTACTAATAACATATGATTTTCAGTATGCCCACCTACAATGTTTATATCTCTTTTTAAAAAAGCATCACACATAGTTTTCGCATTTGTAACAACTTGCAGCATATAGTCTTTAAATGAGGGTTCTAATGCCTCTTTAAAACAAAGTGCTTTTGCAGCTATGACATGCATTAGTGGCCCACCTTGAGAACCAGGAAAGACAGCTGAATTTAATTTTTTGTGAATATCTTCATTTTCCCTAGCTAAAATAATACCTGATCTGGGACCCCTCAATGTCTTATGAGTTGTAGAAGTTACTACATCTGCGTAAGGAACTGGAGACGGATAAACTCCAGCAGCAACCAAACCAGATATGTGAGCCATATCTACAAGTAAGTAAGCATCAATACTATCAGCAATTTCTCTAAAAATTTTCCAATCAATAATACCCGAGAAAGCTGAGAATCCTGCAATTATCACTTTTGGTTTATGCTGTTGTGCTAAATCCGCAACTTGATCGTAGTGAATATCATAAGTTTCTGGGTGAAGACCATACTGGAAAGATTGATAATTTTTACCTGAAAAGTTCACTTTTGATCCATGCGTAAGATGTCCCCCTTGATCAAGACTCATACCCAAAATTGAATCATTAGGTTCTAATAAAGCTAAAAATGCTGCTGCATTTGCCGATGACCCTGAATGAGGCTGAACATTTGCATAAGCTGCGCCGAATAATTTCTTTGCTCTCTCTATTGCAAGATTCTCTGCAAGGTCAACATGTTCACAACCACCATAGTATCTTTTACTTGGGTAGCCCTCTGCATATTTATTTGTTAATATTGATCCTTGTGCATCAAGTATTCTCTGAGATGTATAATTTTCTGAAGCAATTAATTCAATGTGCTCTTCTTGACGCTGCTCTTCAAGTTGGAGACTGTCCCATAGCTCACTGTCGTACTCACTGATATCTTGAGGGTTTGAAAAGATGGGATCTGATTTCATCATATAACTTTTAAAGATTTGAAAAACATATTTTAAATGAACTATGGCCTTTTGTGTTTAAAACTTTTTTTTCTCAATGGAAAAGTTTTTTTGCATATTTTACATTTTAATCCAAAGCAATCTCTTGCTTGGCAAAACTCTCTTCCCCAAAATATAAATTGCAAATGAAGAGCATTCCATTTCTTGGGATGAAAAAGTTTTTTTAAATCTTTTTCTGTTTGCACAACATTTTTTCCAGAGGATAATCCCCACCTTTGAGCTAACCTATGAATATGAGTATCAACGGGGAAAGCTGGCTCTCCAAATGCTTGAGACATTATCACCGAAGCAGTTTTATGACCTACACCGGGAAGACTCTCAAGATCATCAAAATTCGATGGAACTTTGCTGTTAAATTTATTAACAAGAATTTTAGAAAGATTTTTAATTGCTTTTGATTTTTTAGGACCCAGTCCACAGGGCTTGATAATTTGATAGATTTTCTCTCTTTTTAGTTTACTCATTGCCTTTGGTGTTGAAGCAGTCTTAAACAATTCTGGAGTAACGGTATTTACTCGTTCATCGGTGCATTGAGCTGACAGGAGTACTGCAATTAAAAAAGAAAAATTATCATGATGGTTGAGTGGGATAGGTGGTCTAGGATATTGCTTATGCAAAATCCTTTCAACTATTAATGCCCGCTCCTGTCTTGTCATGATCTAAAGTTTAGTCTAATTTATGCATATGGGTTTAATTAAATATCAAAAGTACCTGCTTCAATTAAAAGAGGTTTTTTTGGAGGAAAACCAAGAAAACACCAAAATGCTTGATGTGTATTTTAAGTTTATTGATGGCAAGGCAACAGATGATGAGCTGAATGATGCTAACAAACAATTGGAAGAACTTATTAAAAGTCTAGGGATGGGATTTTTAGTCTTATTACCATTTAGCCCCGTCACTATTCCTTACTTAGTTAAAAAAGCTAAAGAGCATAAAATTGATATTATTCCAAGATGGTATAAGTCTTTAAGGAAACACCAAGATACATTAGAATAGTTAAATATTTTTGGAGAATAATTATGAAGAATGCAGTGATTGTTGACAGTGTAAGAACAGGACTTGCTAAATCCTTCCGAGGTGGTTTTAACATGACACGCCCTGACGAAATGCTTGCACATATTATTAATGCATTGCTTGAGCGAAATCCCAACTTACCTCCTGAAGCAGTTGAAGACATTATTATGGGTTGTGGAAATCCAGAGGGGGCTCAAGGACATAATGTTGGAAGAAATGCTGCCGTATTATCCAATTTGCCAATAACTGTTGGTGGAACAACTATCAATAGATACTGTTCATCAGGCATGCAATCAATATCCATGGCAGCCTCTCAGATTATGGCAGGTTGTTACGATACAGTTATCGCAGGTGGAGCAGAGACTATTTCAATGCTTCAAGGGAAACAAAATATGGATAACTTTGTCAATGAAAGGTTAGCCGAAGAATCTCCAGGGATTTATTTTCCAATGGGAATGACTGCTGAGGTTGTTGCAAAAAGATATGAGGTTTCAAGAGAATCTCAAGATGAGTATGCACTTGAAAGTCAAATGAGGACTGCATCGGCACAACAACGGGGTGACTATGATGATGAAATCATACCGATGCATACAAAAATGCTCTTAATGAATAAGGAGACAGGAGAATCTAAAGAAATTGAATATACTGTAGAAAAGGATGAGTGTAATCGTCCGGAGACAACTTTAGAAGGACTAGCATCCTTAAAACCAGTATTTGATCCTGAAAACGGTTCTGTAACTGCAGGAAATTCATCACAATTATCAGATGGTGCCTCTGTCACTCTTGTCATGTCTGAGGATAAAGCTCTAGAGTTAGGATTAAAACCACTTGCGTACTTTAGAGGTTTCACAACAATGGGTTGTGAACCTGATGAAATGGGTATTGGCCCCGTTTACTCTGTTCCAAAACTCCTTAAAAATTATAATTTATCAATGGAAGACATTGATATTTGGGAGCTTAACGAAGCATTTGCTGTGCAAGTTGTTTATTGCAGAGATAAATTAGGTATCCCTATGGAGAAACTTAATCTTGACGGTGGATCAATTTCAATTGGACATCCTTACGGCATGACAGGTTCTCGTCAGGTAGGTCATTTAGCCAGACAGCTTCAAAATCAAGAAAAACAATTTGGTGTTGTCACGATGTGTATCGGAGGTGGCATGGGAGCTAGTGGACTTTTTGAAAGATATCCTTCTTGATCACAGAAAAAAGAATACTTGAGTGTTTTAAACATCTTTTTACACCGGCAAATCAAGATGAAATAAAAATTGGTCCAGGTGATGATGCTGCAGTCATTGCAGCTAATCATTTTGACCTTGTCCATTCCGTTGACATTGCTCATGAAGACGTTCATTTTCCAAAAGATTCTTTACCTGAAGACATTGCTTACAGAGCAACTGCAATTGCTCTTAGTGACCTTGCTGCTATGGGAGCATATCCAAAATTTTTTTCAATAGGCCTAATGGCTGATGAAGTCGAGATTTCTTGGTATGAACAGTTTGCTAATGGCCTCCAAAAAATTATGAAGGAATATAATATTTTATTAATTGGAGGGGATATTACAAAAGGCTCAAAAACAATTTGCGTAAATGTGTTTGGGTATCCATTTAATGAGGTATTAAAAAGAAGTACGGCAAATATTGGTGATAAAGTTTTTATCACAGGTCAACTTGGTAAATCAAGACAGGGACTAAAAGATTGGAATTCAAAGAGAGAAACTTCTTTTATCAGAAACTTCTTTTATCCTAAACCTAAATTTGAGTTTGCAAAAATTATTTCAGATCATGCAACTTCTTGTATTGATATTTCAGATGGTCTCTATTCTGACTTAAACCAAATTTGTTTTAGTTCAAAAGTTGGAGCAAAAATATTTATTGAGAAAATTCCAATAACTTATGACTTAAATGATTTAACATTTGGTGATGATTATGAATTGTGTTTTACAGCTCCGGATCATTCAACTCAATATTTAGCAGAGAATGGATTTTATATGATCGGAGAGATAGATGACTCTCAAAAAATAGAATTTTATGAAGCTAATAAAAAAATTGACTTAAAACAAAAAGGTTGGGATCCATTTGCTTAAAAAAGTTGCAATAGTTGGAGGAGGGATTACGGGTCTTATTACTGCATTATTTTTATCAAAAAAAAACTTTGAAGTTACACTTTTTGAAAAAAATAAACTCTTGATGGAGACAAGCTCAAAAACTACACAACTAATTCATGGAGGCTTGAGATACTTAGAAAGTTTTCAATTAAAGGAAGTCCAAAATGGATTAAATGATCGTGCCTGGTGGTTTAGAAATTTTCCAAATGAAACCAAGGAAATATCTTTTTTAATTCCATTTCAAAGAAAGAATATAGATTTTTATAAGCATTTTCTGGGTGTTAAATTTTATGATTTTCTTGCTGGCTATCAAAATTTATCTACCAGCAAAATTGTAGATTTTAAGACTATAGAAGGTTTT
>Ga0066835_10000042_pt1 | contig 23833 bp, 24 predicted proteins | sample ETNtaG_3_FD_67280 | JGI IMG/M metagenome (GOLD analysis project Ga0066835, IMG submission 67280) | Marine microbial and viral communities from oxygen minimum zone, Eastern Pacific Ocean - ETNP201302SV84 | ecosystem: Environmental > Aquatic > Marine > Unclassified ... | reverse complement strand
ATTTGGTAGGGATGGAGGGAGTCGAACCCCCACGCCTTGCGGCACTTGGTTCTAAGCCAAGCATGTCTACCAGTTCCATCACATCCCCAAAACTGAATCGTGATTATAGGCTTTGTTTTATAGGATGCCAAGCATGCTCAAAGCAATGAAAATACTGAGCAAAGTCAAGATTAAATAGACCACGAATTCACTATTGCGATTAAAGTTATAAGCATTGTAGGTCATGCCACTAAAAATGATCGGCAAGATTACAATAAAAATACCACCGATGAGGATAACAAAGGGTATAAAGGCTAAGAACACCAAAATTTGCAATAAATACCTATTCATTAGTTGAAGATGTTGGGCTAGCTACGGGCTCTTCGTTATTGATTGAATTTTGAATCTCTAAGAGCAGTTGGTTGTTTTGAGCACGATAGGCTTCCAAAGCTTGCAAAGATTCTTCAATAAACAGAATCTGTCGCTGGAGCTGCTGCACATCAACAGCTATTGAGTTGGTAGAGCCCTCAAGATTATCAAGATTAGCAGTCTTGAGGTTGAGGGCGCCTACTGCTTGTTGCAACTGTGGAAGAACTTCATCAATAACAAGTTGAATGGAGGCAATGATCTCATTTACTTTAGCTAACTCTGTGGTAAGAGTAGCTATGTTTACTTTGTTGCGTTTGTTGCTTAAATCCCATAATAAACGAATTTGTTCGTCTAAAAATTGCAGTTCGGTCCCTACTTCGCCAATGGAATCTGATGAAACTTCATCGAGCAGCAATAGTTGTTCTTCGATCAAGCCTATTCTTTCATCTAAAGGATCGTAGATATTGTCGATTTTGGAAATTGTTTGTTCAGAGCGCAAACCGAGAAATAAAATTCCTGATAGAATCACCACAAAAACCACCCCAAGGAATAAATTACTACTTCTTTTGGGTTGGAAACCAATGCTATCTTCTTTATTAACCTTCATCTTAGGAGTTTTTATCTGTTTTCAAAAGTAATATAATTTCAAAAGTTTGTAAAACTAATTGTATCAACAAAAAATAAAAAATTATGAATCTTGATTTTTCGAACGATCAAAAATTGCTTCAAGATGAAGCCAGTAAGTTCTTGATAAAAGAAGAAGCTTTAAAAGCTAATCGTGCTGTGATGGAGACTAAAAGTAGTTATGATCCAGAACTGTGGCAAAAAATTGTGCAGTTGGGCTGGACCGGCATTAGGATCCCTGAAGAATTTGGAGGTTTGGGTTTGGGTCACCTTGAGCTTTGTGTTATTGCCGAAGAACTTGGGCGCCAATTAGCTCCAGTGCCCTTCTCATCTTCTGTTTATTTATTTACAGAAGCTTTGTTAGAGTTTGCATCTGAAGAGCAAAAAACACAGATTCTGCCACAACTAGTCAGTGGTGAAGTTGTCGGTACCTTTGCAATGGCAGAAACCGCAGCGGCACCCACAGAACAAAATCTTGTGGTTAATTATGCAGATGGAAAGTTATCTGGAAAGAAAATAGCAGTGCCGGATGCTGAAGTAGCTTCTCATGCCATAGTTGTGGCTAAAGAAAATAATCATGCAACTATGTGCTTAGTTAATTTAAAAGATGCTTCTGTCACTGTTGAGAAACAAAATAATATTGATGAGAGTCGTGGTTATTTTTCCATTGAGTTTAAAAATACTCCTGCAGAGATAATTGGTGATAGTGGATCAGGTTGGTTACATGCCGAAAAAATTCTAAATCATGCTGCAACTCTTTTTGCTTTTGAGCAGATCGGTGGTGCTCAAGAGACTTTAGATATGGCAAATGCTTACGCAAAAGAGCGTTATGCCTTTGGGCGTCCCATTGGCTCTTTTCAAGCTATTAAACATAAACTTGCAGATATGTATATCGCACTTACACTAGCAAAATCTAACTCTTATTATGCTGCGTGGGCATTGTCAACTGATGCTGCTGAACTGCCAGCAGCTGCAGCAACTGCTAGAGTCTCAGCAACCAAAGCTTTTCAACTATGTGCGCAAGAAAATATTCAAACTCATGGTGGGAATGGTTTTACATGGGAATATGATTGCCATCTATTTTACAAACGTTCAAAACTGTTATCACTCAATCTTGGTTCATTAGCCAGTTGGAAAGACAAACTTATTCAAAGTTTAGAACAAGCAAATACTCAATCTTAGGAGATAATATGGATTTTAAAGATACCCCAGAAGAAGCAAAATTTAGAGCAAAATGCCGTGCATGGTTAGAGCAGAATGCAGAACTTAAATCTGCTGAGACTAACTCGACAGAGAAAATGAATGTTGGGAATGAATCGGTATTAGAAAAAGCTAGGGTTTGGCAAAAGAAAAAATATGATGCTGGTTGGGCAATGCTGCATTGGCCTGAAGAATTTGGTGGTATTGGAGCTTCTCCGATTGAGAGAATTATTTGGAGTGAAGAAGAATCTAAATTCGATGTACCCAGAGGAATTTATGAAATTGGTCTTGGAATGGCGGGACCAGTATTAATGGAATATGCCACAGATGAACAAAAGGCAAGATACTTGCCCCCAATGGCAGAAGGAAAAGAAATCTGGTGTCAATTATTCTCAGAACCCTCTGCGGGCTCTGATGTTGCAGGATTACGATCAAAAGCAGTTCAAGATGGAGATAAATGGATAGTCAATGGCCAAAAGGTTTGGACCTCAGGTGCCCAATTTAGTGACTATGGTATTCTCGTCGTCCGACACGATCCATCAGCTGCAAAGCATAAAGGCTTGACGTTCTTTTTTGTAGACATGAAATCCAAAGGTATTGAAGTAAAACCCATTCAGCAAATCACTGGTGGGTCCAGTTTCAATGAAGTGTACTTCAATGATGTAGAAATTCCTGACTCACACCGTTTGGGAGAAATTGGTGATGGTTGGAAAGTCGCTATCACAACCTTAATGAATGAACGCCTTGCCGTTGGAGATGCAAATGGAGTGGATGCCCGTGAAGCTTTTGAATTAGCTAAGCAACAAGATGATAGAGGTGCTCCTATGATTGAAAATCAAGCAGTGAGAGAATCAATCGCTGATTGGTATTGTGAGGCTAATGGTCTTAAAAATACTAAACTCAGAACTATGTCTGCTTTATCGCGAGGAGATACTCCTGGTCCAGAAGCATCAATCACCAAAGTAGTGAGTGCCAATAAACTTCAAGCCATTGGCAATTTTGGTATGGATGCTGCTGATATGGCTGGCATGCTCATGGAGAAGGATCAAAAAACCTTTGAATTTCAACAAGCTTGGATGGGTGCTGCGGGACTACGCATAGCCGGTGGTACTGATGAAATCCTTAAAAACATTATTGCAGAACGAGTGTTAGGCTTACCCCAAGAAGCACGTGCAGATAAAGGGCTAGCTTTTAAAGATATTCCTACTGGAAAAAATTAGTCTCTAAAATCAGCTAGAAATGAGAGGAATTCAACATTAGAACCCTCACTAACAACTATGTCACCAGCTGCAATGGACACAATAGGATTTCTTATCCCAGCTAGCACCTCTTTGAAAGTTTGCTCAGAGGATTCCATAGCAATATCACAGGATGATTGATCAGAGTCGATAGTATTTACTTCTAAAATACTATTTCTAAGATATAAATTAAATTGTTTTCCAGAATCAAATCCCAGACATACTTTGAGTTTTTTACCCAAGAATTTTTCAGGATTCATGCGAATTGTCAAAATCTCCAAAAATGTTTCCAATGGCATTTGAGATAAGATATCAGGGCTTCTTTCTGTGAGTGAGGTGTATGGTCTGCCCGATTCAAATTCGTGAGCCATTGACAATAAATAATTGCGCCGCGGAGGGTTAGATTCCCTAATTCCTAAGTAAGCAATGGCATCAAATTTTATATCTTGAACTTGCGATACATTAAATCCTCTTGCTAGAAGAAGATCTGCTAGCTCTAGTACCCATTGCATTTCTTTATTGTTATAGGCATTTTGCAATTCATTGAAAAGTGCCTCATCACCTCCTGCAAGAACTGAAATTTTTTCTGCCTTTTGGGAAATCGTTAAAGGATCAAGATCGGCTGGATTGCCAGAAAACCATCCTAAATAGCCGTTAAATATAGATCTAATGGAGTATCTGACAGTTCCATAAAACTCCACCAAATAAGGAGATTCTGCAAGTTCCTCTGGCAATTGAATTGATTCTATAATCTCGTCAGCTGTAAAACCTTTATTCATTAGCCTGAGGGTTTGGTCATGGATAAATTGCATTCCATCCCGGTAAACAGTCAAAGCTTCCATAACTTCCTCCCCTTCAACAGGCATCGTATGACTGGGAAATAGTCTTGTTGGTTGCAAGGATCGCATATGATCAATACTTCGAATCCAGCCTTTTACATCTCGGTGAGAGGTTCCTCTCAAAGTGTATAAATTCGGGAATGTTTCATAAAAATTATCTCCTGGCATCAATGCATTAAATTCAGGTAACCAGACAAAAATTTGGTCATCTGTCTCTCCCGGTGCATGAAATAATTCTAGTTGTATTCCTGCAATATTGAGTTTCAGTTCTTTTTCGAAAGTTAAATTAGGAGCAATATAGCCTGGTGCATTATCTCCGGCTGCAAGAAATGGTCCCAACCCGACATTAATCACATCTTCAGGTGGTAAATTGGTGCCAAACATTCGACTGCTACGTAAGGAAATAATGGGTTGTAACTTACCCAAAATAGTATTAACTTTAGCTGCAGTGGTTGCATGTGCAATTACTAAAGGAGCTTCTTCTTGTGCATGGTAAAATGCTGAAGCGCCAAAAACATGATCGCCGTGGTTATGGGTGTAAATTATAGCTTCAATAGGATTATTATTAATCTTTTGGAATTCTTTCAACACCTCTGCTGCTTGAGCAACGTCATCGGTAGTATCAATGATGATATTACCTGTATTTCCCTCAATCAGGATAGAATTCGCAATTCCGTACCCGATCGCAACATGGATTCCATTGTCATAGGAGTAAATACCTTTGGCAAAATTCTCAGAATGTCTTTCTAACTTTTCTAGGGAGTTTAATTTTGGGGTCGGTATGGGTATATCATCAGAACAAGCTGTTAAAAAAATAATAATGAATGAACAAAGGTAAAAAAAACGCATAAAATATAAGAGTAATTTATTTTAACTGTTCTAGTATGAAGCATCCACTGAAAATTGACTTTCCCAACTTATCGGTGACTGACAAAGGTTTTTTTAGCAAAGATTTTGATGATATTTATTTTCAACAAAATGGATTGCATGAATCCCATGAAATTTATGTCAATGGAAATAATTTAGTTGACCGATGGAGTAAATTTTCAAATGAGAATTTTTCTATTTGTGAGTTAGGTTTTGGGTTGGGCTTGAATTTCCTTGCAACTTTGCGTGAATGGAAGAAGAACTCTTATGGCTTTGCACTGACCTATATTGGCATCGATAAGTTTGCGATACCAGATGAAATTGAAACTTTTCTTTTACAATCTTTTCCAGAATTAGCAGATGAAATAGGAATCTTTCAAAATAATAAACCTATTCAAATGAATGGTTTCGAAGTTATTGAATTCCCTGATATTTCTTTACAACTAATTTTAATTACAGGAGAAGTGGAAATTGGTTTAACATCTGTTAAGGAAGACTCAATTGATGCTTGGTATCTAGATGGATTTGCTCCAAGTAAGAATCCGCAAATGTGGACAAATGAATTATGTCAAACAATTAGTAAGTTAAGTGCTGATGGTGCTTCATTTTCATCTTTTACTGCAGCTGGTGTTGTTCGAAGATCATTAACACAAAATGGTTTTATCGTTAAAAAAATACCAGGTTTTCAAAATAAAAGGCATAGATCATGTGGGACTATTTCCAAAAAAACATATGCTCCAAAGGTGTGCAAAAATATTGCCATTATTGGTTCAGGGATAGCAGGGGCTACCCTGGCATACAAACTTTCTCAAAAAAATATTTCAGTTGATGTCTTTGATAAAGGAAAACATCCAAACTGTGAAGCCTCATCCGGTCCCTTTTTATCTATGTATCCTAAATTTTCTTTAGGCAATGATCCAAGATCTTATTTTCTTACCCAATCTTATTATCATGCCTACAGATTTTACGTTCATGAACTTAATCTAAGAAATTCTGGAATTGTGATGTTGGCAACAGATGAAAATAAAAAAGAATGGAATCAAAAGATTAAAAATTTGGGTAGAGACGATCTATTTGAAGAATTGGATACAAAAAATCTGCAAAAGATCACCTCATCTCCTTCATCATATCCAGCCATAAAAATAAATCATGGTCTGCTATTGCAGCCAAAAAAACTTATCTCAAAACTACTTAATCAAAATCATATAAAGTTCTTTGGAGATCACGAATTTGAAAAGTATGAATGTCATGATCAAAGTGTAAAATTATTCTTTCATGACCAAACTTATAAAAACTATGATGGGATTGTATTTTGTATGGGAGCATCATCCCTCTCCTTATTTAAAGGTTTAAAGACTACTCAAGGAAAAATGGCAGGGATCAATTCATCTGAATTTATCGACCCTATGATGCCCATTAATCATGACTGTTGCATCACACCTCAAGTTGAAACTATTAACTGGATTGCTAGCTCCTACTCAAAAAACGGAGATGATTTGGATGAATCACTTATTGAGAAAATCCATAAAAGCCAAAAACTTTTTGGCTTAAAGGAAGATGCGGATCAATTTACACACTTTTGGCAAGGAGAACGGCTGGGGACTCCTGATCATACACCGATTGCTGGAGCATTAGATAATAATCGGGTGCTTTGTATTTCTGGTCTAGGATCAAGAGGGTCTTGTTATGCACCACTTTTGGCAGACTACATTGTTGCAATAGTTTTAAATCAGCAACTACCTGTATCAAAAAAAGTTGCGAAGTCATTGACTCCACAGCGGTATTTATAACCGGTTCAGAAGAGAATTTATTAAAGCAGAGCGTGCTTCCACATCACCAGAATCATCAAGACGGTATTGATTATAGCTGGTAAATCCTGTCCACAGGGCATTCCCTGTTGCAGCATCTTTTACCGTTAAACGAAATAAAAATGTTGGTTTGGATTCAATATCATCATAAAAAGGATAACCATAATAGCTGCGATAATATCTTGAATTGAAATAACTGTAATTTGAATCAACCTCCTCCTTTGTGGCAAAACTAATTTCCATCACAATAGGTGCATCTGTATTCACCGACATACCTCGAAGAATTAATTCATTTTGTAAATCATTTTTAATGGAATCGACAACAATTGGGTTAATTTCTGGAGATAAATTATCTTTCTGAGCAGTGATTTGGAAACTGTCGTAGTTCAATAGTTCAAAGTTATCTACCCGATCTACATCCACATAAAAAGACTGAGTGGTTGTACAGGCTGCTGTCAAAAATAAACAAAGCAAGATGTTAATATTTCTAAATATGCTCATAGTACTTAACTAAAGTTTATTTTTAAAAAATCAATGTATTCTTAAAAAAATCTTCTTCTTTTTTCTAAATCTTTTGCACATTGCCAATACTGCACTTCATAAATTTGTGATTTCGCATGAACTCGATCAGCAACTTTAATTAACCATTGTTTTTTTCTGTATGTTTTATTCTTAAAACCGTTATAACCCTCATGATAAGCAAGATACAGTGACCTTGCATCCCTTCGATCAAATCCTTGAAAATATCCTTTAGAGGCATACCACCCAATAAAATCAGCAGCATCTGCAAAATTATCACGGCGAGCTAACCTATTTCCAGTTTCTTTCTTGTAGTCTTCCCAAGTTGAAACTAGGGCTTGAGAGTAACCTTTTGCAGAAGATGGTCTTGTCCAGGGAATAACCCCAAATAATTTTTCTCGTTCAGGTCGAATTTTTGCTTGATAACTGGACTCTTGAAAAATAAAAGACATCAAAACATAGGGTGGTAACTTCCACCTATCTTCAGTACGTTTTGCTGCTTTATACCAACTTCTTTTTTCTTTAAAAATATTACAAATATTATCAGGATTCTGAGGGGGAGCGGATGTGCAAGATATCAACATAATCCCGCAAAAGATGATGTTAAATAAAATTCGACGGTCTTGAAATAAAATCTTCATATTTATCACTTGAGATAACTTTAGTACCTAGTGTATTTGCTTTTGTTAGTTTTGATCCAGCTTTTTCTCCTGCTATCACCAGATCAGTTTTCGATGAAACAGATGATGTCACAGAGGCACCCAGACTGATTAACTTCTCTTTGGCTTCCTCTCTAGATAACGTTTCAAATTTTCCTGTTAACACAATATTTATGCCCCGCAAAATCTGATGCTCAAGATCAACTACTTGAGGTTCCTCGATCTCAATGTGTTTTTGAATGTCCTCGATCAACTGCTGCATCTGAGGAGTCGTAAAATATTCTGTTATATTGTTAGCAACTTTTGGTCCAATATCATTTACATCCAGAAGATCATCAAAGGTTGCTGAAAATATATCGGAGAAGCTCAAGAAATGATTGGCAAGATTATTGGCCGTTGATTCACCAACTTCAGGAATACCCAAAGCATATATAAAACGGGTGAGAGTAATTTTTTTTGAGACATTGATTGAATTTACTAAATTGTCAAATGACTTTTCTCCAAAGCCCTCAAGGTTAACAATGTGCTCTTTATGGAGGTGCAAATTGAAAAGGTCGGCAGGATTTTGCAACAATGACTCAGTAAATAATGTGTTCACAATTTCATTTCCTAAACCATCAATATCAAAGGCTTTCTTGGATATAAAGTGGATTATCTGCCCTTTTTGCACTTTATGACAACTTAAACCAGCGGAACACTTCAAATCTGATGTGTTCACAGGCACAATCTTTGCTCCACACTCGGGGCAAAGTGTTGGAATTTCTGTCTCAATGCCAGCTTTATTTGCTTTAACAACTTTTACAACTTTGGGAATGACATCTCCTGCCCTATGTAACAGAACTCGGTCTCCAATGTTTAAATTTAACCGCTTTATTTCATCAATATTATGCAGGGTAGCATTGCTAACAGTAACTCCTCCTATCTCAACAGGGTCAAGTCTTGCAACCGGAGTCAATAATCCTGTTCTTCCCACTTGGAAATTAATATCCTTCAGAATAGTTGTTACCTCTTCAGCAGGGAGTTTGTATGCAACTGCCCACCTTGGAGCTCTTGATACAGCACCCAAACGTTCTTGAAATCCAAAATCATTAACTTTGAATACTACTCCATCAATCTCATATGGTATTTGCTCACGCATGTTCAAAATTTTATTGTAGTAATTCATGCAATCCTGAGTTGTACTATAAATTTTAGTTAGGCGATTTATGGGGATTAAAGAGGACTTAAGAAAACTATAAAATTCTTCCAAAGACACAAAGTCAATGCCTTCGCACCGACCAATACCATGAGCTATAAAGCTTAATGGCCTTTTTGCAGTAATATTTGAGTCCAATTGACGCAAACTTCCAGATGCTGCATTTCTTGGATTGGCAAAAATCTTTGTTTCTTCTTTTTTTGCAACATAGTTTAAATTCTCAAAATTTTTTTTGGTAATAAAAATCTCTCCCCTGATCTCAATATAATCTGGAATGTGAAAATTTTGTGATTGTTTTAATTTATGGGGGATCGATTTTATGGTTTTGACATTTTTAGAAACATCTTCACCAACAGTACCGTTACCTCGGGTTGCAGCTGTAATTAAATTTCCATGTTCATAAATCAATGAAATAGCTGTGCCATCAAGTTTTGGCTCACATATATAGTCCACATTCTTTTCATGAACTAAGCGCTTTAGAATGCGTTCATGGAACTCACTAAATTCAGTCTCGTTAAAAACATTACTCAAAGATAACATTGGCTGCAAATGATCAAAAGATTGAAACTCATCTAATGGTGCATAACCAACCTGTTGGGTTGGTGAATCGGGAGTAATTAATTCAGGGTATTGAGTTTCGAAACTCTGCAGTTCACGGAACAACTTATCGTATTCACCATCAGAAATAGTTGGATCATCCAAAACATGATAATTGTAATTATGTTGGAGTAAATTTTCTTTGAGCTGATTGTACTGTGTTTTAAGTGCAATCTTATTCATTGAATCTTCTCTAAAGTCTGTGCCTTAGCAATTTCTGTTGCTTTGTTACGAAAGTGATTAATTAATTGCTTAGACACTGGTTTTCTCTCAAAGTCGCAGATATTTGCATGATGAACTTCACTAAATTGACTTGCAAAATCTACCATGTCATCGTAGGTCTGAACTGGATCTATTTGATCAAGAAGATCCGTGACTATCATCAGTGCATTGGTATTAGATGTTAAATCCAGGGTTCCAGGTTTTTTTGCATTTGCAACTCTGAAAATTTCCTTTTCAAACTTCATCATAAAAAAAAATTCATTGTTGTAAGTTAACGATAGATTTTGAAAATAATTACTCAATTGCTCAAAACTAAATGGTGAACCGTCAATAGAAAATAAATAGAAACCAACAATTTCCTGCTGATCAGCACTTTCATCTTCAAAATCAATCTGACTCTGTTCAAGAACTACCTCAGAGTTGCCATCTATTTTTAAAGGAATTTTATTGCGATTAGATATTTGTCTCGCAACAACAAAGATGGTCAAAAAAAATAAAAAGATGCCAAAGCTAATCAAATAAATATCTTGATTTTCTAGATTCATTCTTATTTAGCAGCAAATTCTACTGCTTGCTTCACATCAACTGAAACTACTCGAGACACTCCTGCCTCCTGCATTGTTACACCCATTAAAAAATCACTTTTTTCCATAGAAACCTTATTATGGGTAATACAAATAAATTGAATTTTTTGTGACATCTGGTCAACCATATTTATAAATCTTGATGTGTTTAAATCATCAAGAGGTGCATCAACTTCATCAAGTAGACAAAAAGGTGCTGGATTTAATTCAAATAAAGCAAAAACTAATGCAAGTGCAGTCATAGCTTTTTCTCCACCAGATAATTGAGAAATTGAAGAATTCTTCTTGCCGGGAGGTTGAGCCATTAATTTAACACCAGCATGTAGATAATTGGATTCAGTTAAGAATAACTCTGCACGACCACCACCAAAAAGGATCGGAAACATTTCCTGTAATCTGGTATTAACTGCATTAAAGCTTTGAATAAATTTTTCTTTCGTTTCCTTATCAATTTTAGAAATAGCTTGATTTAACTTTTCTAGTGCATCTGTGAGATCATTATATTGAAGATCTAATTCTTCCTTTCTTTTAGTTTCTGCATCAATCTCATCAGGAGCAGCTAAGTTAATTGCTCCTAAACGAGAAATTTTTGCTCGAACTGAATCTAAATCAGCCTCCAATTGCTCAAATGTATATTCTGCATATTCGTTTTCGTGAACTTGATCAAGGCTTTGCCCCGAACCCTGAATCTTATCAAATGCATTTTGCAGATGAACACTATGTGATCCTATTTCTATTTTTAATTCAGTTATTTTTTCATTGACGACCTTCACATCCAGCTCTGCTAGAGATTTTTGGTTTTCGAGTTGTGAGATCTCACTGTTTACCTTTGATTGTTCCTGACGAATTTGATTAAGTTGTGATTCAGAAAGAGAGCTTTTCTGAATAAGTTCATTCAAACTTTTAGAAACCTCTTTTTCAAGACTTTGTTTTTTTTGTAACTCTCCTTGCAATATTGCTTCACGCTCTAAATATTCTTTACTCAAGTCTTTTGATTGCTCAATAACAATATTAAAAATACTTAAGAGAAGATCTTTTAGCTGAATGGCTTTATCTTTAATAAATTTCTGTGGAATATTTTCAATGAGATCATCCATTAGGTGTAGTGCTTTTTCCTTTGGAGAAAGATTTTCAAAATCTAATGTTTTTGATAGTGACTCTTGGTAAGCTGACTGAGTCTGTTGCAATTCTGTTTGCAATTTTAAAATATCAGTTTTTAGACTTTGAAGATGCTGCTCATTTCGAGCAATCTCTGAACCAACCTCATAGAAATCTTTTTGAGCAGATTCGTACTGCGAAATAACCTCTTCATGTTCTGTTTTATACTGATCTAAACTAGATTGACTAGCTAAGACTCTCGATTCTTTAATAGAGAGGTCTTTTTGTAACTCAGCCAATTGGGTATCTAATTTTTCTTTCTTTCTTTTTGCTTCAAGAGAAAATAATATAGCAATTTTTAATTCTAAATCTTTCTCTGTATGTTTGAGATCATTATATTTTTTTGCTGCATTAGCTTGAGATTTTAATCTCCTAATAAGTCTGGTGATTTCCTCTCTGATATCATTAACCCTCCCCAAATTTTCTTTAGTTTTTTTAATTCTTCTTTCGGTTTCTTTTCGACGTTCTCGATACTTAGAAACACCTGCTGCTTCTTCAATGTGTATTCTTAGTTCTTCGGGTTTTGCTGTAACTAAGGATGAAACCATTCCTTGTTCGATAATGGCATAACTATTTGAACCAAGGCCAGTCCCTAAAAATATATCTTGAATGTCCTTACGGCGACATTTGGTTTGATTAATAAAATAAGCAGATTGACCATCTCTAGTCATTGATCTTTTTATTGCAATCTCCCCAAATTCGGCATATTCCCCACCGATTTTTCCTGAACTATTATCAAATAACAACTCCACACTACATTGACCTGAAGGCTTTCTTTTATCAGATCCATTAAAAATCACATCAGACATTGAATCACCACGAAGTGTTTTAGCAGAAAGTTCTCCCAACACCCAACGCACAGCATCAATAATATTAGATTTCCCACAACCATTAGGACCAACCACAGCAACTAAATTTGTAGGGAACGATATCCTCGTGGGATCCACGAAACTTTTGAAACCAGCTAATTTAATATGCTTAAGCTGCATCAAAAAAAATCATATATGGTGTTATATTTTAACCTAATTAGTCTCAGGACTCGAGTCAGATGACAGTTTCCATTGATCTTTTGCAATGTTTATAACTTTATGTTTATTATCTTCAGCAAAAACAATGTCTGATTCTCCATAAGAATAAATCTCATTATTTTTACAAAATAGAACAGTTCCAACGGTAATAACATCTTGACTTATAAAAGCTGTTGTTAGATCGATACCTGGCGCCTCCGCATCTTCATTTGTCAATACAATCTTCTCCACCGGGTTTTCTTCATAAAAAAGAGCAATGGTGATTGGATCATCGGGTTCATCATCTCTAAAAATATTTGCAGCAACTGCAACAGCAAAAATTTCACATAAGTCAAAATTATTTATATTTATAGAAATACTGGTATTCAAATATTCTGGATACTTTGCATTTCTTACTTTTTTTGCAACTGCTAACCAACGATAGCTTTGTTCAAGATTTATAAAATTTTCTAAGCTTCCATTTATCCATGACTCCGCAGCAGGAATATTTCCTTGCCTTAATGCCTCTTCAATAAAAAACTGATACCAATCCAATAATGCTGAGCTAGACTTAACCTTTGTTTCAAAAAATTCATCAATATTTTCCCAGTCATCAGATTCAAGATTGCCTTTAGCAACTATTTTAGAATAATCATTCATCATCTTTGCAGTGGTGAAACTACCAATCAGTGAATATTTACTTATGAAAAGAAAAGTTGAACTAAAGATTAAGAGTATTACTATTAATAGAACACTGTGGCGATGACTATTTTGTTTATCTAGCAGATATAAAAAAAATATTATCGAAACAACAAATATAATAGATAAGATTATTATCATCTTCTCACAAAATGAAAAATTGAAAGAAGAAAAATAATAAACACTAAAGGTGCCAACCAAAGGAATATGTTTTCAGAAAATTTTGGTTGGTAAACTGAATCCTTACCAAACCTTTCAACTACATAATTCCGAATGTCTTGATCAGTATAGCCATCTTCTAAAAGTTCAAAAATTTTTTTCTTTAAATCTTCTGAGACAGGAGCATTTGAACTTGCTAGGGAGCCACTAGTACATTTAGGACAACGAATCTCATCAATTAATTGGTAGTAACGTGTCTCTGTTTGAAGATCTTGAAAATCAAATAGTTCCTCAGCATTTAAACTGATTGAAAATATCATTAAACACAAAAAAATTTTCATTTCTTATCAAAAATTTCCTGAACCATAGGGTCAAAATAATTCATCCATATATCTTGATTGACAATACCAACATAATGAAGCACTACCTCATTATTTACAATCAGAAAAGTTTCAGGAGCTCCAGATACTCCCAAATCGAGAGCAAAGGTTCCATTAGGATCATGAATGGAAAACTCATAAGGATCTCCCTTTGCCAGCAACCAATTCTTAGCATCATCTCGATCATCCTTATAGTTAAGTCCTATTAAATTTACTGCAGATTCTAACTCCATTAAAAAAGGATGTTCAATGGCACAGGAAATACACCAACTTGCCCAAACATTCATCACCACAATAGTATCTTTTTCAAGCTCACTAAAAAATTGTGAAGTGACCGGAAAGTCTCTGTTTAAACTATCCAAATTAAATTCTGGAATTGCTGACCGAGTCCTGTCCAAATTAACAGGATCTCCTGCCTCTTTATCTAATAACAAGATAAACATGGAAAAAACTCCAATAAAAATTAGCAGAGCAAATGTTCTAATGGTCCAATTAAACATATTTTTTCTTTCTCATGGAAAGTAAGATCCCCAATGTCATTATCACGGCAGCAACCCATATCCAGCGGGTATAGTAATTTAGTTGAACGTTTACAATCCAACCTCCTGATGTTTGTTGCTCACCAATTGTGATGTAGACATCATGCAATGGAAATATCTTAATTGCTGATTCTGTTGTTATTTCTCCTCTTGTGAAATATTTTCTCTTTTGAGGTTTGAGTAAAAACTTATTTTTATCATCCTCAAAAATAAAAGTTGCCTCTAGAACGTCATGATTTGATTTAGAAAGTTTAGATAAATTATCAAAAGTGAAATTATAGTCCGCAAAAATTGCTGAAGAACCTGTCTTCATACTAAATGTCTTTTCTGAACTCAATGCTGCGTTCAAAGAGATAGTCATTATCAACATGCCAAAACCAAAGTGCGCAATCATACTAGCCACATTTACTTTGGTTTGATCCAAATACGAAATAATTACTGATTGCAGATACTTGAAAAAAATTAGCAAGCTAAAAAATAATCCACCTAGAAACCACCATGCAAAAGTATCTGTTAAAAGGGCTATGATGACAGTGACAATAGAGCTGGCAATACTGGCAATCAAAGATCCTCTTAAAATTTCCTGCAAAGAATTTGGACGGCTCCACAAACTCTCAGTTGAGAGGACCATTGTAGATGCAGCTACAAAAGCTAGGGGGGCAAAAAGTAAATTGTAATAAGGAGCACCTACACTGATTCTATCGTCAAAGAAAAATTCCATGAATAATGGATACAGTACTCCTAAAAAAATAATGAAAATTCCGGTTAAAAAAAGAACATTGTTTAGGGAGATAAAATACTCTTTGGACAAAACTTTAATAGATTGTTGTGAAAATAAATTAGGTAAAAATCTTAAGTAATAAAATAGTGGTATTGAGACAATCACACTTGAAATTAATAATAAATATAAGCCCCTTGTTGGGTCATTGGCAAAAGAGTGAACACTGTCAATAATTCCAGAGCGCACTATAAATGCTCCAAATAAGCTTAATGCAAAAACTAATAATGAAAGAAAGATTGTCCATGCTTTAATTGATTTTGATTGATTAGACACAAACAACATATGGACTAAAGCTGTTGCTGCGAGCCATGGCATTAAGGCCACATTCTCCACTGGGTCCCAAAACCAATATCCTCCCCATCCCAATTCATAATATGCCCACCAACTTCCAAGAGTGATTCCAAGGGTTAGAAATGCCCAAGCAATAAGTGAAAAGTTTTTAATTCTAGCTACAGGATACTCTGTGAAATCCTGCTTTATTAAGTAGGCAGAATTGAAAGCAAAGGCAATGATAAAACCAACATAGCCCAGATAAAGCATGGGAGGATGAATAGCTAATGCAGGGTCTTGTAAAACAGGATTTATGTCATTTCCTTCAAATGGAGATATTGGTAATAACCTCTCAAACGGGCTCGAAACAAGTAGTAAAAAAGCTAAAAATAAAAATAGAATTAGACTAATAATTCCAAGCGTCTCAACATATAAATCTTCTTTTGAGTTATAAAATAACCAAAAAATAATTCCCCATAGTCCTAAAAAAACGATCCATAAAAATAGAGAGCCCTCATGAGCACTCCAAATGGAAGAGACTTTATAAAAGCCTGGTAAATTTGTATTGGAATGTGAGGCAATATACCTCATAGAAAAATCGTCTGTTAAAGCAAGGTAAACAAACAAAGAAAATGAAAGAAATAATGATAGTACTGCTACAAAAAATATATTAGGAACAAATCGTTGCAACGAGGAAGAGCTCGAATACATAGGGATCGATAATAAAAAAACAGCAAGAAATATGAGTCCAGAAAGAAAACTCATAAAATGTGAAATTTCTCCAATCATGATGAATCCAAGTCTAAGTTTGGTGGCATATAATTTTCATCATGTTTTGCAAAAACTTCCTCAGCATAAAACACTTCATTATGCATTTTTCCGAGGACCACAATTCCCTTGCCCTCCTTAAATAAGTCAGGAAGGAGTCCTTCATAACTAACTAAGATAGTCTCTTTAAAATCAGTAATCTCAAAAGAAATTATTGAACCATTAATTGAAAATGAGTTTTCCTTGACCATGCCTCCTAATTTTACTCGTCTACTTGATGAAATATTCTTAGACTCATCGTTCATTAACATTTCTGACGGTGTGAAGAAATAGTCTAAATTTGAATTAAGTGCATATAAGATTGTACCAACACCTAGAGCAGAGACTAAAACAATGCTCAAAGCTCTAATTAACCTTTTCTTTCTATGCTCTTTCATTAATTATCTTTAATCTGAGAAAAAGTTTTTATTTCTTTCACCAGTCTATTTATTCTGAGAGCAAAATTTAAAATCAGTAATAATAAAGTTGTAAAAAGTACAATGACCACTATCCATACATAGATGCCATGACCTCCCATAAAAAAAATTTCATTTATGGATTGAAAGTAAAACTTCATAGTGACTTCACCCAAGATTTTGATTGCTCTCTTAAAAGAATTTCATAACGAGATGACAAAATGACAATCCCCATAATTAAACCAAAGAAAGAGAAAATTGATAAAAACAGAGGGGCTAACATTAACGGATCAATAGAGGGAGCATCAGTAAGTGTTATTGATGCTGATTGATGGAGTGTTGACCACCAATCAACCGACTTTTTTATAATTGGAATGTTTATGACTCCTGCCAAGACTATTATTGCAAAAAAACGGTCAGCTTTTTCATAATTATTAAATGACGAGTGAAGTGAAATTAATCCCAGATACATTATAAGTAAAATCAATGTCGATGTTATTCTTGCATCCCATTGCCACCATGTTCCCCATGTTGGAATTCCCCATATAGATCCAGAAAAAAGAGCAAAGAAAGTGACAGCTGCACCTATGGGGGCTATTGATTTAGCAACATAAATTGATAATTTCAATCTCCACACTAAAAAAATAACAGAGCAAAATGCCATGATTAAGAATAATATTTGTGATACGAAAGATGCTGGGACATGCATAAAAATAATTCTATACGAATTTCCTTGAACATAATCTTCTGGAGTGAAAAGCAACCCCCATGCCAATGCAAAAACATAAAGCAATACAAAAATAAGCAAGAAAGGATTTTGAATCTTAGTAGCAATCCTAAAATAAGACTTCGGAGATGCAAATTGATGAAAAAATTTTTTTAACACTAAATTTATATAAGGTTTTTTAATCTCATTCCAAATGAATTTTTAAAATATATGAGATTACAAAAGGCATTAAAGGACCACTTATAAGAGAGCATCCCAACAATAATAGAAGAAAGTTTGAGTAGTCTAATCCTAACAATGCAGCAGAAAGCATTTTTCCTAAAATAATTAGGACTGGAAATAATAATGGTGTGATTATCAGCAAACCTAACAATGATCCTCGCTTTAAACTAACAGCATTCCCAAAAAAACAAAAATTAATAAAAATAAAATTGCTCAAAAGAAATGATAAAAGAGAAACTAAATTTAAATTTGTCATAGCAACAGCTGACTGAAGAAATAACCATGACATACAACTAAGTGGTATACCTATTAAGAGAAAAGAAGAGGTGACTTTTGCAGAAACATAATCACTAAAATTATAGGGTTTAAGAAGGTGCTGCTCCATAGAGCCATCGTCAAAATCTTCAAGAAAGACCTTCTCAGTTGATAACATTATTACAAGTAAAGATATGATCCATAAGAAGGAGAAAGTAGTTTGATGGGAAAATTTAGTGTCTATGTCTTGGGTAAGAGGAAAGGCAACCAAAATAAGAACAAAAACTGATAAGGGTCCTAACCAAGAGCGAAGTTGTCTTACCATTTTGAACAATTCTTTAAAAAAAAGTCTAATCATCCAAACATATCTCCGAATATGGTAAATCAATATCAATATGTGAAGTAATGACTGCCGATTTTCCAGTTTTGATATGATTGTATAAAAATTTTTCTAAAAGTTTTTTTGAATCATCATCAAGTCCAACAAAAGGCTCATCTAGCAATATTAATCGTGCTTTTGAAAGGATGACTCTTGCTAATGCTAGTTTTTTTTGTTGTCCATACGATAGATTTCCAACCGTCTCAGACATAAGATCTAGGAGAGATAAATCATTTAAGACTTTTAGATTTTTATCATTTAATTTTAAATCCATTAGATATAGATTATCTTTCACAGACAAATAGGTTTTAAGTCCATTTTTATGACCCAAAAATTCAAATTCTTTTTCTCCGAAACTAAATTCTTTTTCAACAAAACCTTTTTTAGGAGGAGTTATCCCAAGCATGATTTTCAGTAAAGTAGTTTTCCCAGAACCATTAGATCCAGAAATACGAATCAACTCCCCCTCTGAAATTGCAAAAGAAAGATTATGAAATAATTTTTTGTTATTTACAGAAAATGAAAGGTTGTTTACTTTTATCATTCTTAGGTTATTTTTACATCCTTTGATCTAATTATAAGAGCAGGTAAAGTTTTTTGGGGATCAATACGAGAGTAAAGTCTTTTTGCTATTTCCTCAAAAGGCATCAAGTTTATTGCTCCGATACCACCTAAAGAAAAATATAAATCTTTAGAAAAAAAGATTCCTTGCTCGAGACTTGGTATATGCCTCAAAAAGGTATTTGCTTTCTTTAAGTGTTGTAAAAAATTTTTTCTTCTGCTGTTGAATGCAAACCAACCCCAAGATGGTTGATTAATAAGTGCCATTTTTTTGAGAGTCTTTCTTGCACTTTGATTTGGTTGGCAACCAGGAGGAAGCAGAATAATAATATTTCCATCCGCATTGGCAATTAACATATCGAGCATAGTCACTATTTCTTCTTTATGATTGAAATTAAGAGGATGGACAGATTCATGAGTGTCAGTCTTAAAAAAACTAAGTTTTTGGAGTCTTTGTTCGGAGCCCAAAATAATAAAATTTAGCAAAATCTTATTCAAGCATCTACTTTATCTAATGCATTTGAGAGATCTTCAAGGATATCATCTATGTGTTCAATTCCAATTGATAATCTAACATAACCCGGTGTAACACCTGCATTCAAAAGCTCATCTTCATTTAACTGACTATGAGTTGTGCTTGCTGGATGAATTGCTAAGCTTCGTGAATCTCCTATGTTTGCAACGTGATAAAACATTTCAAGGGAGTTAATAAATTGTTTTCCTGCTTCAATACCACCTTTTAACTCAAATCCCATCAGTCCCCCGTTACCTTTGGTGAGGTATTTTCTAGCTCTTTCTTGATAAATACCATCAGCAATTGATGGATGACTCACTCTTTCGACCTTGGGGTGCTTTGAGAGAAAATCTGCAACTTGATCAGCATTAATAGAATGCTCTCTCATTCTCAAAGCAAGAGTTTCCAAGCCTTGAATGAACATAAATGCATTGAAAGGACTCATTGCTGCACCCATATCTCTCAACATAGTTGTTCTTAATTTTAAGATATAAGCAATGGGCCCAAGTGGTTTTACTGCCTCAGACCATACTGCTCCAGAATATGACGGATCGGGTTCATTCAATGCTGGTTGCCTTTCTTTAAAATCTTCCCAATCAAAAAGTCCACTATCTACAATTATTCCCCCAATTGATGTGCCGTGTCCACCAATGTATTTGGTAGTAGAATGAATGATGATAGTTGCTCCATAGTCAAATGGACGACAAATAACTGGAGCAGCAGTGTTATCGACAATTAGTGGAATGCCAAGTGGTTTTCCAATTGCTGCGACTTCACCAATAGGGAAGACCTCAAAACTTGGATTAGGTAAAACTTCACCATAAAAAGCTCTTGTTTTTTCGTCCACAGCTTTTTGAAAATTCTCAGGATCTTTTGGGTCAACAAATCTAGCTTCGATTCCCATATCAGCCATAACATTTTTAAATTGATTATAAGTACCCCCATAAAGATGAGATGAAGTTACAAAATTATCTCCTTTCTTACATAAATTTTGAATAGCATATGCTGCTGCTGCCTGCCCAGAAGCAACAGCTACTGCTCCAACTCCACCTTCAATAGCAGAAACTCTGTCTTCTAAGACAGCGCAAGTAGGATTCATTATTCTGGAATAAATGTTTCCTAATTCTGAGAGACCAAAAAGATTTGCAGCATGATCACAATCATCGAATTGAAAGCTTGTTGTTTGATGAATAGGAACAGCAACAGAGTTTGTATTTTCATCTTTGCGCCAACCAGCATGAAGACCGATAGTTTCTGGATTAGTGTAGTTTTTTGTCATAGTTTTTCTCTAAAAGTAAAAAAAAGATATCTTAAGAAATTGTTAACTTGATTGTAGATTATAATCTTTATAGTGAAAATAATAAAAAAATTGATGATATTTTATAAACTTTAAGTATCATAGTGTTTTAAATTTAATTATGGCAAGAAAATACGTAAATTTTAGAGTCGGTGGTTCACCTTATAAGGATACAGATGCCTATACGGTTTGGACTAATGACCTACTTCAAAAGGTTATTGCCTCAAAAACTATAATCCAACCTGGGCAAAGTACAGATGGACACAAATTAATTGATTCCGATGTTGTATATGTAATAGTCAATGGAAGAGGCACAATGGAAGTTATTGAGTACATGAATACCGAAGAAGGGCATGGTGGAGATCCATCTTATGGAGTTGAGCATCAAGATTCATATGATCTTGCAGCTGGTGATGTAATTTTGGTGCAATCAGGAGATTTCGTAAAAGTTATAAATAAGTCAGATCATGATCAACTTGCTTATTTAAGAATCTTTGACCGTGAAGGTTGGCGTGATAAGAAATAAATTTCTTTTTATCTACATAATTTCATTTACTTTTCTACTTTCAAATACTGCTTTTGCCGATAAAAATTTAGAATCTCTGCTTGCTGTTCTATTCACTCAAACTTCTGCGGAAATGAAAGCAACTCAGTTACAAACTTTCCAAACTGCAACAAACCTTCTTGATGATGCCTTAAAAGATTCCTCATGGACTGCTATACCAAATAGTTTTCCAAAAGATAAGCCACCAGCTATTATTTTAGATGTTGATGAAACTGTTCTTGATAATAGTTTTTATAATGCAAGAAATATTATTGACGAAACAAATTATCCTGAAAATTGGTCAGATTGGGTATTTGAAGAGAATGCAAAAAAAATTCCTGGATCACTCGAATTCCTTAAGATTGCTCAATCATATGGGATAAAAATCTTCTATGTTACAAATAGAGCTGCTGAGTATGAAACTGCGACTAGAAACAATTTAAAAAAACTTAATTACCCACTTGATGATGATGAAGATGTTTTACTAATGAAAGGTGAAAAAGGTTGGGAATCCAGTAAAGAAAGTAGACGTAATCTGATTGCTAAAAATTATCGAGTTTTGATGATATTTGGTGATAATTTTATCGATTTTGTTGAGGTTTCAGCTACATCTGCCAAACAACGAAAAAATCGTGTCGAGGAATATTCTGATTATTGGGGAGAAAAGTGGTTTATGCTACCGAATCCAGTATATGGCTATTGGGAAAGATCTCTTTATGAATTTCAAAATATTTCCGAAGAACAGAGAACAAAAAAGCGTTTAGAATTACTTGAAATTAATTGATTTCAACTTCTGCAAATATTGGTAAATGATCAGATATGCCCTTTTGTGTAGCAAATCCATAGCCAATGGGCTTACCACTTTTGACATCACTATTAATTGCATTTTGAATCAAGCGAATATTACTAAAAGATAGATTTCTTTTTTTAGCTATCATTATTGCATCAAGAAAAGACCATGTATTGTCTCGAGAATAAAAGTAAGTTCCACGACATCCTTTACAACCCTCTAAATGAGAAATTGACCAGTAAGAGGAAAGTTTTTCAAAAATCTTTTCATCTTTTTCTTCGTTACTTGTGACATTAAAATCTCCCAAAGCAATTACAGGGTCATTATGGGTTGATGCCAGTTTATTGAGGGTATTGAAAGCATCATATCTCATATCCACACTAAGTGATGGAGAAGGAAAATGCACCACATAAAAACGTATTATAGAATCACTTATAGCAAGTTTTACCTCAAGAATTGGGCGGGTGTCACGAGTTGATTTTGAAGTTTGAAAATCAATTTCAAAATTTTTAACTCCGTAAATTGGAAATTTACTAATGATTGCATTATCGATGCCTCGATAATCTTTGCCCTCCAAAAGAGCATAGTTGTTGTATCCAAACTCCTCCAAAGATTCAAATAAAGATTTAAGAACTAACTCATTTTCAACTTCCTGCAAAGCTACAACATCAGGTGTTGATTCCATTGCGGCAAAAAAATCTTTTATATTTTTAATTTTTCTTTGCTTGTGCTCTACAGACCAATTCATAAACAAACACTCATTTTTATATGTAGTACTTCTAATTTTCATACAACTTTTTTGATGATCAATATTTGTTTTAAGAGATGCAGGAAGATAAGCCTTGTCATCTTTACCTACATCGTCCTGATTATCAAAAAGATTTTCAACATTGAATGTCATTACAGAGAAAGTTTGTGCTTCAAGCACTGAAGCAAAAATTAAAAGTAATAATAAAAAAAATTTCATTAGTATATGTATGGCAATATAACCTTTCTATCAGGAGGATATTCATCAAAAGTTTGAAGATACCATTTATGATTAGCCACACTTCGTGGGAACAGGTTGGCTATGGTCCAGGCAAGGAAAACTGCACCTGATGGACTCCATGTCATGACAGTCCACCCCAACCACTCTAAGATTTCTCCAAAGTAGTTTGGTGATGAAATCTTTTCGTATAAGAAACCTCTGGGAATATGGTATCCGCTTCCTGAGTTTTTGCGTAAATTTATTAAAAGATAGTCTGACTTGATATTAATATAAAAACCTATAACAAAGATGATGATCCCAAAGATGAATGGTGCACTTAACAGCCATGCTGCATCATATTCCTGCAATAACAATAGCCATGCTGCTTGAAAAAGAACATTAAAAATATTGAAGATAAAAGCAAGTCCTGCTACGAGAACAGGCATTGTCTTACCTTGCATATTAGCTTGAAAGGGCCATATTAGTGTTCTGTGTGTGTAATGCAGTAACCATATACATAAAAAGATAATTGTCGTTGTCGAAGTTTGCTCTTTAAAAATAAAAAATAGGTATGCTATAAAAAAAACAGATGGTGCTTCCATAACGATCCAACCTGTTCGAGCACTCATTGACGGTCCCCAATTGCTAGAAACATGTCTCC
>Ga0066835_10000041_pt1 | contig 24138 bp, 21 predicted proteins | sample ETNtaG_3_FD_67280 | JGI IMG/M metagenome (GOLD analysis project Ga0066835, IMG submission 67280) | Marine microbial and viral communities from oxygen minimum zone, Eastern Pacific Ocean - ETNP201302SV84 | ecosystem: Environmental > Aquatic > Marine > Unclassified ... | reverse complement strand
AGATATATTTATATTAAATTTATCATCTAGTCTAATTGAGGTCTCAACATTTTCATTTTTAATTTGTAACTTAATATGAGAAGTGCCATTAACCCAAAAATTGTTATCAATTGATGATAGTTTCTCCTGCACAAATGCTAATCCATTAGGTGAAGAATCACAAAGAATATAAATATTTTTTGAATTTTTAGAAAATGCTTCTTGTGGAGTATTAATGTCTCGCACTCTCATTGAAAACATTGTTCTTCCAAAATCTTTTGTCTTTTTCTCATCAATCAAGATATTTCCAGAAAAAACTAAGACCTGCCCCTTCTTGAATAAATCTCTCTTACTTTGATAAATATCTTTGTGAACAATCCCATTTACCTGATTTACATCAAGATGATTTTGTAATGAATCATCAAAATTAATATATACCGAATCTGTGTCCCTAAATTTCGGAAACCAAATATCATCAATATGTCCAAGTATTGCAGCTTTTTTAGTATCTGGTTGTAAATCATTAATGGTGTGTGTTTCGAGGCATGAAAAATCATTTCTATAATAATCTTCTACTGGATGACCAGTCATGAAAAAACCAATTGCTTCTTTTTCATACATAAGTTTTTGAAGTTTATTTAACTCCTTCACATCATCAAAATTTGCATAGGGATCATTTGCTTGGTCAAAGTCTTCAAATAATGATTCTTGAACTCCATAACTTGCTGAAGAATCTTTAGCTTCTGAAAGAATATCTTGAATGCACTCTATGGCAACTGCTCGCGAAGAGCAAATATTATCGAATACTCCAGCTTTTGCCATTGAATCTAGTGATCTTTTGCCGCCCAATCTTGTATCTACCTTCTTTGAAAAATCTAGTAAATCATGAAATTTTGTGGTTGATCCAATATGTTCCATTTCAATAGCAAAAGAATCTGCAACACCTTTTAAAGATTTCAATCCATATGCTATCTCATTGTCATCAATTACCGTGAAGTTCTCATAGCTTAAGTTAATGTCAGGTTTTAAAATCTTAATATCAAAATCTCTGCAATCTTTGATCAATTCTTTTATTCTATCTGTGTCACTTGCATTAGAAGCAAGCACAGCTGCCATATAATAAGCAGGAAAATAGGTCTTTAGATAAGCCGTTTGATACGATAATAATGCGTAAGCAGTAGAATGCGATTTATTAAATCCATATTCGGCAAACGATTGGATTTTTGAGAAAATATCTTTTGCTAAATACTCATTTATTTTGTTTCTTTTACACCCCTCAATAAACTCTTGTTCCTGCGAAGTCATTATTTTTTCATCTTTCTTACCAATTGCTTTTCTTAACAAATCAGCTTGTCCAAGAGAATATTTAGCAAGCACTCTTGCTGTTTCCATTACTTGCTCTTGATATAAAAGCTCCCCAAAAGTCTCTTTTAAGATAGGCTCCAAAAGTTTATGAGGGAAATTAAAAGCCTCTCCTTTTTTTCTGCGTGCAAATTTTTCATGGACCTTGTGTTTTAATGCTCCTGGTCTAACAAGTGCTTGTAATGCAATTACTTCTTCAAATGATGAAGGTCTAAGCTGTCTGATAATTTCTTTCATTTGTGAAGATTCAAGTTGAAACACTGCAGTAGTTTTACCAGATGATATGAGTTCAAAGACTTTTGGATCATTTAGTGGGATGTCATCTATACTTAACTGCTCCATATTTTTTTCTGCAAGCATGTTGTTTATGGATTTAAGTGCTTTATCAATGACTGTAAGCGTCCTTAAACCTAGAAAATCAAACTTGATTAATCCAATTTTCTCCGCATCGTCTTTATCAAATTGTGTCATAGATGATTTTGAGTTTGGATCGTAATAAATAGGTGAATAATCAGAAATATTTCCTGGAGCAATCACGATACCTCCAGCATGTTTACCTACATTTCTGACTACCCCCTCAAGTTCATGGCATAAATCAAAAATATCTTTAACGTCTTGTGATCTATTAATTTCATCTACTAATAGTGGTTGTTGCTTTTTTGCCTGCGCCAAAGTCATTCCTGGATCAGAAGGGACGAGATCGGCAAGTCTTTTTGCAAGATTTAATGATCTATCAGTTACACGAGCAACATCCCAAATAACTCCTCTGGCACCCATGGTTCCAAATGTCACAATCTGCGTCACTGCTTCAGAACCATACTTTTCAGTAACATAATTAATAACTTCTGATCTTTTTTCCATGCAAAAATCAATATCAAAATCAGGCATTGAAATTCTTTCAGGGTTTAAAAATCTTTCAAATACAAGACCATATTTAATTGGATCAATGGCAGTTATGCCCAGTGCAAAGGCAACTAATGATCCAGCACCAGAACCTCTACCAGGACCAACAGGTATTTCATTATCTTTTGCCCATTGAATAAAGTCATAAACGATTAAGAAATAGCTTGAAAAACCCATAGTACTTATTTGCTCTAATTCATAATTAATTCGAGTCGAATAGGTATCTTTATCCTCAATTATTTTTTTTGAAAGAAAATTACTCAGACCTTTTTCAACAGTCTCTCTAAGCAAAGAGTCATAATCATGTTTTTTGGGTACAGGATAATTTGGTAGCAAATACCCTTTTGGATTTAAGTTAACATTGCATTGTTTTGCAATTTCCAGGGAATTTGAGAGAGCTTCCGGAAATTGTTCAAATATTTCATGCATTTCCTTTGCTGATTTAAAATATTGTTCTTGCTTATAAGGATTTTCTCTGGATGAATCATTTAATATCTGCCCAGTATTAATGCAAACTTTTGCATCATGTGCCTCATAGTCAGATTTCTTCAAAAACAAAACATCATTCGTTGCAACCACTGGAATTCCCTTATGTGAAGACACAGAGAAAATGAAGTCTGCAACATCCTTCTCCCCTTGATGATTGATATTTTGTATTTCAAAATTAAAATTATCACCAAAATATTTTAGATAGTTTTCCACTTTCTTTTTAGCTAAACTAAATTGATTTTGACTGATTAAAGAAAAAATATCGCTCCCATTTGCACCTGAAAAAATAAAAATATTATTTTTAAAATCACATAATTCAGAAAAAGTAATACATGGCACATTTTCAATTAAGTTAGCACTTGATTTTGATATTAAGTGCATCAAGTTTTTTTGACCATCTTTATTTTTAGCAAGGCAAAGAATTTCATAAATCTTACTAGAATCGTTATCAAAGATTTTTAAAACCGTTCCTGAAATCGGTTTCACACCTTTTTTTTCGCACTCAGAGAAAAACTTTACTGCACCAAACATATTGCTTTGATCGGTTAGTGCTAGCATAGGCATCGATTGTTTTGCTGCTTCAGCAGCAAGCTTTTTTGGGGAGGGTAATCCTTTAAAAATACTGTATTCTGAGGATACTCTCAAATGAACAAAATCATTCACCTCTTAAAACTCCTTTGAAACTTTTTCGGTGGAATTCACAAATACCATGATGCTTGATTGCTTCATAGTGTTGTTTGGTGGGATAACCCTTATGCTTCTCAAAAGAATAATGTGGAAACTTTGCTGCTAAGTCTTGCATAATTTTGTCTCTATATACTTTGGCTATAATTGATGCCGCACTAATTGATGTTATCAAATTATCACCACCTACAATAGCTTCTATGGGCAGATTGGTTTCAAACACTTGATTGCCATCAACTAAGATTTTTTTTGGTTGCACAGATAAGTTTTTTACTGCCCGTTGCATTGCTAAAAATGTTGCGTTTTGAATATTAAATTCATCAATTTCGTCATTTGAACTCAATCCAAAAGAATAAATTGAGTTAATCTTAATCAGTTCTGATAGCTCATTTCTTTTTTTTTCAGAAAGCTTTTTAGAATCTTTTATGCCTTCAATATTTGCTTGTAAAATTACAGCAGCTGCAACCACAGGTCCTGCGATACAACCTCTGCCAACTTCGTCTACCCCTGCAATCATAGTTTTAAAAATAAATTTCTTTTAAGTCTATCAAAGGCATATCATTTCCAAATATTTCCCGAAATGTTTCATGGAGTCCATTGCCATAGGTTGAATACAAAATTTCGTTATAATAATCTTCATAGTTGGAATGATTATCTAATAAAGAAGATACAGCTTTTGAAATAGTGGATGGATTGCAATCTTTTTGTATAAGTTCGGGGAAAACTTTTTTATTTGTCATTAAATTTGGAAGTCCAATGTGATCAACTGTGATCATTCGTGACAAAATTTGGTAGTTGATAAAATTGGTTTTGTAACATATTACTGGCCATGCACCATATAAAACTGATTCAAGTGTTGCTGTTCCTGAAGTTACAACAGAAACTTTCGATGAAAGGAGCATTTCTTTCATTTTACCGAGTCTTACAGAAACCGGTAATTTATGATTTTCAATCATTGCAATAATCATAGTTTTGATTTTTTCACTAGCTGCAGGAATTACAAAAGTTGCTTTTGAATGCTCTGCATAAAAGTCTTTCATGAAATTAATGTATGTTGGCATCATTTGTTTTATTTCAGAGATTCTGCTGCCAGGAACCAAAGCAATCAAATTCTCTTTTTTTGAGGAAGATAATTCACTATATTCTGGAACATTAGCCTCCCAAATGCGTTGAGTAGAAACAAGGGGGTGTCCCATATGAATATTGGGTATGCAATATTCATCAAAAAACCTACTCTCAAAACCAAAAAGACAAGCAACAAGATCAATATTTTTTCTTATATCTTTAATCCTGCTTTTGCGCCATGCCCAAACAGAAGGGCTTACAAATTGAATATTTTTAATTTTTGTACTTCGAAGATTCTTGTGTATACCCATATTAAAATCAGGGAAATCTATTCCAAAAAAATAATCGATCTCATTTTCAATAAAAAAGTCTGAAATTTTCTTTCTCAGCTTAAGTAACCTTCTGAGTTTTATCAGTGGCTCTACCAAGCCCATAACTTGTAATTCATCGAAAGGTATAATAGATTTGAAACCAGCATTTTCCATTGCTGGCCCACCAACTCCAACAATTTCAAGATTAGAATATTCTTTTAATTGATTGATTAACTTAGCGCCTATCTTGTCACCAGAGTGCTCTCCGGCAAGCATGCCAATCTTAATGATTTTTTTAGTTGACACTTATCTCAAAATACCTCTTTTTGAGGACTTTATTGAGTTAAGAAATGTATTTAATTCATTATTGCTGGAAAGATCCATGGCCTCAATTGCTTTAATTGCCTCTTCGATAGATAGACTCTTTCTATAGACTAGCCTGTAAGCATCTTTGAGTTTTTGAATAGTATCTTTAGAAATTCCACCCCTATCCATACCAATTGTATTCAACCCAACCACTCTAGCAGGGTTTGAAGCAACTTTTACAAATGCAGGAACATCCATAGTAATAGAAGAATTCATTCCGGCAAAAGAATAATCACCCATCTGGCAAAACTGGTGAATTGTCGTTAGAGCACCTATGGTAACTTTGTTGCCAACATACACGTGACCGGCAATTCCAGAGTTATTAGCAAAGACATTATAATCACCTACTTCACAGTCGTGAGCAACATGAGCATAAGCCATGAGAAGGTTATTATCACCTATTTTGGTAAGCCCTTTATCCTGAATAGTGCCTCGATGGACAGTCACTCCCTCTCTAAAAATATTATTGGACCCTATGATTAACTCTGTTCTTTCATCCTTATATTTTTTATCTGGAGTGTCCTCTCCAATTGTACAAAATTGAAAAAAAATATTATGAGGACCGATTTTTGAAGGTCCCTTTACAACAACATGAGACTTTAAAACGGTTCCTGCTTCAATTTCAACATCTGCTCCAATTGTACAAAAAGGGCCAATTTCAACTGAATGATGAATTTTTGCTGAAGAATCAATTATTGAACTGGAATGAATTGGCACTATTTCTCCCGATCTGCGCAAAAAATTGAGGCCGAACAGACTTCTTTGTTATTCACTTCAGCTCGGCAATCAAATTTCCAAATACCATTTTTTGAGTTAATAACTTTACTGAATAAATGTACTTCATCACCTGGTACAAGTCTTTTTCTGAATCTTACTTTATCTACTCCTGCCAAGACATAAATTGATCCTTCTTCTGGTGTTTTGTCCATTGATACAAAACCTAAGATTCCAGAAACTTGACCCAAAGCCTCGATAATAATTACTCCAGGAAATATTGGATTGTTGGGAAAATGCCCTTGAAGAAAGTATTCGTCTTCACTGATAAATTTTTTAGCATGAATATCAGAATTTTTATTGATGTTAATAACCTCATCAACAAACAAAAAAGGTTCTCTGTGTGGCAAATATTTTTTAATTTCATCTTTAGAAATAATCATTTACTCTTCCCTTTTCTTTATAAAAATTGAGGATTTTACCCATTTTTTCTTTTCTTGAGCAGGCATTATGCCTATATATTCACCTGATTGATTAATATCCTTCGTGATTAAAGTATGAGCTCCTACTGTAACATCATCACATATAGATAAATGTCCTAAGACACCTGATAGTCCACCCATCCTAAAATTATTACCAATCTTAGTTGAACCTGCAATAGCACAACTCGCAGCAATGGCAGAATTTTCTCCGATAACCACATTATGAGCAATGTGAATAAGATTATCCAATTTAACACCATCATGGATAATAGTATTTTCTAGAGCTCCCCTATCAATACAGCATGAAGCCCCAATTTCTACATTATTACCAATAAGTAATTTACCTAATTGATGAATTTTTTCATAATTTTTTCCATTGGGTGCAAAACCAAAACCATCTGAACCTAAAACTGTATTAGAAAAAATATTACAATTCTTTCCAATCTCAACATCTTGGAAGATTGTTGTATTTGGATGAATGATGGTATTGTCATCAATCTTGCAATTGGCACCAATGAATGTATTTGGACCAACAGTAACATTTGAGCCAATGGATGCGGTTTGGTGAATATAAATACCAGAACTATTTGGAGTATTTGGATAATCTTTTATTTCATATGAGATGTTGTCTGAAAATAGCTTTGATACAAGAGCATATGCCAAATAAGCATCTTTACAGAGTATGAGTGTTTTATCTGTTTCGAGATTAATTTCTTTATCGATCAGGATTACAGATGCAGCTGATGATGATAAATACTTTTCATACTTAGGATGTGATAAAAAACAGATGCTATTTTTATTTGCTTCTTCTAGTGACGACAGTTCAGAGATTTCAATAGAAGGGTCACCTATGACCTTTCCACCAACTAGATCAGCAATAAATTTAGATGTGAAACTTTTTATGTTTTGAGGCACTAATTAGAATCTGAATTACCCTCTGAGGTTGAAGCAGCTACATCTAACATAGAAGTTACATCATCAGTAATAACCAATGACTCTCTGGCATATAAAACTGGATTTTCTGATCCTAAAAGTATTTCAATTTGTTTAGCTTCAATAAGTTCTGCAAGGATCTTTCTTAAAGCAGGGTCAAGTTGCCTAGTTACCACTTCAACGGTTTCTGTTTGTTTTGCTTGGATCTTTCCAAGAATAAATTCTAGATCTGTTGTCTTCTCCTGGACATCTCTTTGTAATGAATTAACCTCCTCAGGTGATAAGGTTTCGCCGTCTTTTTGAAGTTTCTCAACAAGAGACTGTCTATCAGATTGTAATTGTTGAGCTTGCTCAACCATAGAAGAGTATTCAGACTCTTCTTCGAGGGCTTTAAACGCATCCTGAGCAACCTGAGTTGATAATACAGCTGCACGCATATCAATTACTGCAATGTTTTGAGAGTAAATTGCTAAAGTTGAAAAACCAACAATAACAAAGAAAATATTTTTAACTGTATACTTCATTTTGAACCCCTTAGTTAGAGTGTATATTCTATATTAAATTTCAAAAAATACCCAAAAAAAATTAGAACACCGTACCAATAGTAAACGAAAACTGCTCAGTCCTCTCAAATCTATCTGCATTATATGGTTTAGAAATTGCGAAACTCATTGGGCCAAAACCAGTAATCCAAGTTAAGCCTACACCAACTGAATAACGTAATTCTTCAAATGAGGGTTTATAACAACTGACTTGATAGTCTCTGCATTCCATTGCAAAAACATTTCCAAAATCAAAAAAGAATGCGGTTCTCATCGATCTTTGATCCTCAACCATGGGAAGTTTGAAAATAAGTTGGAGGCTTCCTTCAATTTTTACATCACCACCTATGGGATCATCCCTCTGCCTTAATAAATATGGATTGTAAGCAGGAAAGTCTGGTACACCATCAAAATCTGTATCGACAAGGGGTGCACAAGTATCTGTATCCGAATCATATTCATAACATGGTGAAGGAGTAGCTCTTGGACCTAAAGTATTTGACTCAAAACCTCTTAAAGATCTTGGACCTCCTGCATAAAAATGCTGGAAGAATGGTACAATTTCTGTATCTCCATACGGAGCAACATAACCAAACTCACCCTGAAATCCAAAAACTAAATCCCAGAAACCCAGAGGTTCATAGAATTTCTGTCTAACATTTATTTTATAGTAATTTATGTCACTGAAAGGCAAGGTCGACAGTAGCAGTATATCCGTTGATGCTCCATCAGTTGGGAACATCCCTCTATTTAAGGTCATTCTTGACCACACAACTTGCGCAGAAAATGTTGAAAATATATCCCCTTCTTGATTTAAAAAATCGATAATATCTCTAACAGGTAATGTACCGGGATCTATGTCGGTTTTATCATAGGTAAGGTTTAGCCCGATCCTTTGAGTGTCAGAAATGGGATAACCGAATTGCAGACCTAAACCTTGAGAGTTACTCAAGTAATTAGCAACATTAAATTCACCATAATCAGTTTTTCGATAATAAATGCTGTAACCCCGGCTAACACCATCGATGGTGAAATAAGGATTATAGTAAGATAAATTGTAATTCTCCTGATAAATACTTTTATTTATTGCAATTCCAACTTGATTCCCAGAGCCCAAGAAATTCCTCTCTTGTAAATTAAATCCAAGCATGAGACCAAAATCACTATATCCCACATTTCCACCGATGTTTCCAGTAGTTTCCTCTTCAACGGAGTAGCGAACATCAATCTCATCATCAGTGCCAGGCACTGGAATAGTTTCAACATTAACTTCTTTAAAATAACCCAGTCTTTCTAATCTGACTCTTGATTGTTCAATTAAATCATCAGAAGCCCATGCCCCTTCAAATTGTCGCATTTCACGTCTTAACACCTCATCTTGTGTTATTTCATTTCCCTCAAAGATAATCTTTCTAGCATAAGTCCTCTTTCCAGGATCAACTATAAACTTTAGATCAACCAATAAACTGTTATCATCAATCGAGGGTTGTCCTTTTACACTTGCAAAAGCATATCCTTCATTTCCAAGAAAACTTGTGAAAACTTCTTCAATCTGTGTAATCTGTGCTTGAGAGTAGGTTAAATCTTTCTGAGAGTTTACAATTGGATCTACTATATTTGGATCCAAAGGCATGTCTCCAATAACCTCAACCTTATCAATTGTATATTTTTCTCCCTCAGAAATTATAAATGAGATGTAAATGCTCTCCCTATCCCTTGAAATACTTACTTGATTTGATTCCAAGGAAAATTTGAGAAATCCCCTATCGAGATAAAAAGATTCAAGATTTTCAATGTCACCTTGTAATTTTTCTCTTGCATATTGATTGTCGTTAGATAAAAAAGATAACCAACTGCCTTCACTTAATTCCATAACATCTTTCAATTCATCATCTGAAAAAACTTTATTGCCTAAAATTGAGATGCCAGCAATTTTGGCGCTATCCCCTTCATCAATAACTATGTCTAAAGCAATTCTATTTCTTTCTCGTTTTATTTCATTAATTTCAACTCCTGCTCCATATCTTCCCTGTGATGAATAGGATCGGATAAGTTCTGCTCTCATCTTTTCTAAAGTCGATCTTTTGTAAACCTGGCCCTCTGTGATGCCAATATTTGTAAAACTTTCAAGTAATTGTTCAGTTTTCAAAGCCTGGTTACCAGAAATATTTATTGAAGCTATTGATGGTCTTTCAGTTACAGTAATAATTAAGCTTCTGCCATCTCTACCTACTTGGATGTCATCAAATTGCTCTGTAGCAAAAAGTGCTTTTGAAATATCAATGACTTTTCTTTGATCAATCTTGTCTCCAACTGAGATAGGGATTGTATTAAAAATACTGCCAGTAGAAACTCTCTGCAGGCCTGCTATGCGAATGTCATTAACAATAAAATCATCAAAAGATAATAAGTTTAAAGAAAAGAAAACACATAATAGAATTTTTGAGATATTTAAAGGTTTCAACTCAGCCACCGAGAAATATCATTAAAAACTGCAAAAACTATTATTAACAGGAGTAAAATGCCTCCAACATTATAGGCAAATGCTTCAATTCTTTCAGGCAACGGTTTACCGACAACTGCCTCATACGCAAGCATCGTCAAATGACCACCATCCAGCACTGGAATAGGTAAAAGATTCAATACTCCCAAACTTATACTCAAAATTGCCATTAAATATAAGAAAGGTAAAACTCCCGCACTTGCAGCCTCACCTGACATCTTAGCAATGCCAACTGGACCACTTAAATTATCAGTTCCCATGTTGCCAGAAATCATTTTGCCAATGAACAACAAAGTTTTGATACTAAGGTTATATGTATCATGAACAGCCTTAGCAAAAGAATTGGTGAAAGATCTCGAAAAATAAGCAGAAACTCCTATCTTATCTATCAATTTACCATTTTCATCATACTCCAATGATAATTCAGAAGAATATAATGTGTTATTTCTTATATAAGAAATCATCAACTTATCTTTATTTGAACTTTCGATAAGTTGGGATATTTGTGAAAAATGAAAAACTTTCTTCCCATCAATTGAAACAATTTCGTCGCCCTCAGTTAGTCCAGAAACAAAAGCAGGTTTGCCTTGTTCAACTCTCCCAACAACAGGAGATATCTGAATATCTAAATTAAATGGTAAATATTTCTCTGGTGTTTCCTGTTCCTCCGGAGTTGATAAAAAATCAATAACATTAAAGGAAGAAACATAAACTTCCTTTGTTTTTGAAGACTTAAATTTAAACTCTAAGGGTCCGGAATAACCTGTTTTAGAAAGAAGAGCAAGTCTAAGATCTGTAGGATTTTCTACATTTTCTCTTCCAACAGCAACTAATTCATCATTATTATCAATTTGAATATTAGCTAAAGTTATTGCCTCATCATTGCTAACTAGAAAAACAGTTTGCAATGTTGGCTGTGATGCAAAGATGAATGTAAAAATAACAACAGCTAAAATGAAATTTGCCAGTGGTCCAGCAAACATTACAAGTGCCCTTTGCCATTTTGGTTTAGTTTCAAATAAATTATCTAATTGTTCTTTGGTAAACTTCGATTTGAGCTCCGGGTCAATATCCAAAGCTTTTTTTGAAAGATATGAAACATATCCCCCTAAAGGTAATGCAGAAATTGCAAATTCAGTTCCTTTCTTATCTTTTTTGGAAAAAATTACAGGTCCCATTCCAACAGAGAACCTGTCAACGTGAACACCACAAAGTCTTAGGACAATGTAATGCCCTCCTTCATGAATGACAACTAAAATACTAAGTAAAACAATAAATGCTATTAAGGTAGTCATGATTAATTCTAATTAAGAGATTTTATCACCTTATGAGCTGCATTGCGTGCAACTTTATCAATTTCAAAAATCTCCTCTATGCTTGAAACATTAGACAAACAAGATGTATCAAAAGTTCTACTAATGACCTCTTTAATTTGAGTAAATTGTATCTTATTCTTAAGAAAAGCTTCCACACCAATCTCATTAGCTGCATTGAATATAATTCCAGATGAGTTCTTGGACCTTGCAATGTCCCTTGCTAGGGATTCTAAAGAATTATGCTCTTCAGGGAATTTAAAAAAATTTAGTTCCAATTTGTCAAAATTTATAGGATTAAAAGATATTGGAATTTTTCTATTTCCAAGAGTCAATCCAAGGGCGCTAGCTAGAGGTATCTTCATGCTTGGATTACTCATCTGAGCAATACTCGAGCCATTGATATAAGTAACAATTGAATGAATAATACTTTGGGGATGGATGACCAGTCTTATTTTTTTTTCATCTAGATCAAATAAGTAACTTGCTTCAATTAATTCTAGACACTTATTGATTAAAGTTGCTGAATCAACCGATATTTTTGCTCCCATTTTCCAATTTGGATGTGCTAATGCTTCTTCTATACTCACATTTTTTAAATCATCCTCTGAGCTACCAAAAAATGGGCCTCCAGAGGCAGTAATCAAAACCTCCTTAACTTCATCAATTTTCCTTCCATCTGGCAAGCATTGTAAAATAGCATTATGCTCACTATCCAAAGGTATAATTTTTGATTTATTCTTTTGAATCTCATCTATCAATAATTGGCCACCGGCAACAATACTTTCCTTATTTGCTAACAGAATAGTTTTTCCAGTTTTGGCTGCTGCAAAGGTGCTTTTAAGACCTTCAAATCCAACAATAGCAGAAATGATTATATCGACATCGTTATCGGAGAAAATTGATTCTAGTTCAGCATATGAATTTAATACAATTTGATCACGATTTGGATTGATCTCTGACCTCTTGTGAGGATCGTTTAAAAATAAATATTTTGGGTTGAACAAGTCACAAATTTTTTTAAACTCAGCTAAGTTTGAGTCAGCTGCAATTCCTATCAGAGAAAATAAATCTTTATTTTCAGCAATAACCTTTAATGTATTTTGACCAACACTTCCAGTTGCCCCAAGTAAAAATATTTTCTTCATAAATATGATCCCAGGGTTGTATATAAGAAGTCCAAAAATATTGATAAGGGTATCACAGCAAGATGGGAATCAATCCTATCCAAAATTCCACCATGTCCAGGTAAAATCGATCCAGTATCTTTAATATTATTTTTTCTTTTTAATGAACTAATAAAATAATCTCCTGTAAGAGCAAATATTGATGTTGAAAAAATTAAGAATGAAGTTAAGAGAAATGATTCATAAAAGAAATTTAAACTTAAACAAAACAATAACGATGTAAATACTCCACCGAAAAGGCCCTCGATTGTTTTGTTAGGGCTAATGTGAGAAAAAAACTTTCTTTTACCAAATCTTCTTCCTATAAAGAAAGCTGCAGAATCAAATAATGCGGTGTTAAGTAATAAAAATAAGAAAATAAGGGTGCTTATATTTTGTAAATCTGTAAATTCAGAATTTGTACTTAAAAGTCCATAATTCAAAATATACATTGAGCTAAGACTAAAAGTAACCGTAAGTATGAGTCCTAACCAAAGGTTATCAAAACAAAACCGCTTGGAAAATTTACCTTGTAAAACCAAGAACTGAATTAAAATTACAATCCAAAAAATGATCCCAATCATCAGCACAAATGGAACTGGATAAATGAAGACTGAATAAATCGATACTACAAGATGGATAAAAACAAATAATAAAATAAATAGATTCTTTGTAGTTTTTGCTTTATTAGATAAGGACAACCACTCTGCAAAGGCTAAAAAAGAAATAGTAAAAAATAACACTATTGCCACCCACCTAGGTGCAAATAAAAAAACAACTAGAATAGGGATAATTATGGCAAATGCCGTGATTATTCTTGCACTTATTGAATTATCTTTTACCAAAACGTCTCTCGGTATTTTCAAACTTTTTTATACTTCTTCTTAAATCTGCTGGAGAAAAATCAGGCCAAAATTTTTTAACAAAATGAATTTCAGCATAGGCTAATTGATAAAGCAAAAAATTGCTCAGTCTCAAATCACCACCAGTTCTAATTAATAAATCTATCGGGTCAGAGGGAGCTTCAGAAAGATTTGATACCAGAGATTGATTTATTGTGACTGAGTCTGGCATTGCAGAAACTTTTTTACAAACTGCGACAATATCTTGCCTTCCTCCAAAACCTAAAGCTACGTTTAAAAGCAACTTAGGATTCTTAATATTTGTTTGATTTTCTGCATCTTCAATTTTTGAGACAGTTTTTTTTCCAAAAGCTTTAAAATCACCAAAAAAATTTAGGCTGACTTCTTGATCTACTAAATCTGGAACTTCATTTTCAATACTATCTAAAATTAAATTATTAAGGGAATTTACTTCCATGGATGACCTTCTCCAATTTTCAGAACTAAACGCAAATACTGTGAGAGTTTTGAAATTCTGCTTAACAGACTCTTTGACAATTTTCTTTAGAGTTTTAACACCTTCAGAATGACCTAATTTTATTGGAAGTTTGTTTTGTTTTGCCCATCTTCCATTGCCATCCATAATAATAGCAAGATTCTTAATGGTCATTATTTAGATTTCTCTTAGATCAGCTTCTTTTAAACTTAACTCACTGTCTATTTTTGAAATAAAATCATTTGTAATTGACTGAATATCAAACTCTAAATCCCTAAGCTCATCATCAGAGATTTCACTATTTGAATTTAGATTACGAGCTGCTTGATTGCTATCTCGTCTGATGTTGCGAACTGACACTCTTGCATTTTCTGCTTCAACCCTAGCTTGCTTTATATAATCTTCTCTTGTTTCTTCTGTCAGGATAGGCATTGTTAAACGAATAATATCACCGCTTGTACTTGGATTAATCCCAAGATCAGATGCAATGATTGCTCTCTCAATTTCTGGTAAAAGATCTTTGCTAAAGGGGGAAATTGTGAGTGTTCTTCCTTCCTCAACAGATATGTTGGATGTTTGATTTATAGGTGTCGGAGTTCCATAATAATCAACAGTTACAGATTCCAGAATTGAAGGATTTGCCCTGCCTGTCCTTATCTTGTTGAACTGTGACTTGAGAGAGTCAATGGATTTTGACATTCTTTGTGAAGTTTCTTCTTTAATCTGATTCATTTATTAACGTTCCTATTTTTTCTCCTAAAATTATGGATTTAAGAGAGTCTTTAGTATTGATATTAAAAACCTTTATGGGAAGAGAGTGGTCTCTTGCTAAAGTTAAAGCTGTTGCATCCATTACTTTGAGATTTTCACCGATAGCTTTATTGAAAGTAATTTGTTCATAAAAAATTGCGTTATCATTTTTTTCAGGATCTTCAGAATACACTCCATCAACCCTTGTTGCTTTTAACATAATCTGTGATTGAGTTTCAATTGCTCTTAAGCAAGCTGCTGTATCTGTAGTGAAAAAAGGATTGCCAGTACCAGCAGTGAAAATAACAACATAACCATCTTTTAATAATTGTATTGCTCGTCGTCTATCATAGTGCTCCACCAGTCCCGACATAGATATTGCCGACATCAATCTTGTTTTAATATTTGCTCTCTCTAAAGCATCACGTAATGCTATACCATTCATGACAGTTGCTAGCATGCCCATATGATCACCGGCAACTCTGTCCATACCAACTTTACTTAACTTCTCTCCCCTAAATAGATTTCCTCCACCGATTACAACACTAATCTGTGCACCCAAATCTTTGCATGCTTTTATTGAAGCGGCCATTTCATCCAAAATTTTAGGATCAATGCCAATCCCCTCCTTGCCTGCAACAGATTCACCACTGAATTTAACTAAAAACCGTTTGTAATTTAAATTACTCATTTTAATTGTTCTGCGACTTCCTCTGCAAAGTCTTTAGTCGCAGTATCAATCCCATCTCCAACTTTAAATCTGTGAAAAGATAAAATTTCATTATCTTGTTCTTTTAGAAGATCATCAATTGATTTATCCGGATCTTTAACAAAAGATTGACCAAGTAAACAGTTTTCATTAAAAAACTTGTTCAGTTTCCCATCTATAATTTTTTCTTGGATCTCTTTAGGTTTGTCACTATCAGCCAATTGCTTTTCAAAAATTGTCTTTTCTCTTTCAATAATTGATTGCTCAATATCATCTTTGCTTATAGCAAGTGGGTTCATGGCTGAAATATGCATTGAAATATCTCTTGCCAGATCAGCATTTGGTAGTCTTAAAATTGAAAAAGCAGCAAGCTTATTATCTGAATGAACATATAAACCCATTTGATTCAAGTCATCAAATTGCGATGAAATCAATCTTCTTATTTGAATATTTTCTCCTATCGATTGCACTAACTTTTGTCGGTCTGATTCCAAAATAGAAGATAGTTCCTCAACATTCTTGAACAAATTAGATTGTATCTTGTCACAAACCAACTCGCAGAAATCAAGAAACTGTTTATCTTTAGCAGCAAAATCGGTTTCTGAGTTTATTTCTACGAGGGTCACATATGAGTCAGTTACTATTGATACTAAGAGACCGTCAGCAGCAACTCTACCCGATTTTTTTTCTGCCTTTAAAGCACTATTAGATCTGAGTAAATCTAATGCTTTTTGAATATCTCCTGAGGATTCTACTAGAGCCTTTTTGCATTCCATCATGCCAACTCCAGATAACTCTCTTAATTCTTTTACTTGTGTAGCTTTTATCTCCATGATCAGTGTTCTATTCCTTGGATTGTGTTTGTTCAGCATCTGAACTGTCTTCTGTTTCCTCAGAAGGGACTTCTTCATCACCATTGGTACTTGAGTCCTCAAGAACTGATTCCTCGTTAATGAAACCATCTTTTTCAGCCTCATCAACAATGTTCAATGCTTTACCCGATGTTACTTTCACCTGACTTACTTTATGCACAACTGGTCCTGAGTCATCAGATGAAGTTTCTGAGGTAAATCCTTGTTTTGATTCTAAACCTCTTTCACAGGCTTCGGATATAACTTCTAAGACTAATTTAATTGATCTTATAGCATCATCATTACCTGGAATTACAACATCTATACCTTCGGGATCAGAATTTGTATCGACAAGTGCAATGACAGGGATGCCCATTTTTTTTGCTTCTGTGACGGCAATCTTTTCATGTTTAACATCAATGACAAAAAGTGCATCAGGCAAACCTTTCATTTCCTTGATGCCACCGATCGATTCCATCAATTTGTCATATTCTCTTTGAATATCAAGTGTTTCTTTCTTGCTAAGTTTTTTTAACCTATCAGAAGACATTAATTCTTCAATATCTGAGAGTCTTCTTATTGAAGTCCGAATCGTTTTCCAATTTGTAAGGGTGCCACCAAGCCATCGCTTATCAACAAATGGCAATCCTAAACTTGATGCTTTTTCTTTAACTAATTTTCTGGCAGATCTTTTTGTGCCGACCATAAGGAGTTTATTACCTTTAGAGCAAATCGATTCCACTCTGGATGCAGCTGCATTTAACTGGCTTTGAGTTTTTTCTAAATTAATAATGCTAATTTTCTTTCGGGTATCAAAAATAAACTCTTCCATTTTTGGATTCCAAAATCGTGATTGATGACCGAAATGAACTCCGGCTTGTAAAAGGTCTTTTATTGAGACTATGCTCATAATATACTCCTGGGTTATGCTCCAACTTACGCACTGCTAACCATTTGGCACCCAATTCAGTACTTTTTGTAAGTCTTCGTGTTAAAAAGTTCCGATATTTTAATTAAAAAATAATAAAAAATCTAATCTTTAAGTGAATTTATGATCGCATCAAATTTTGTATTTAAAGGAAAATTAGTCTTTTGATCTAAAGATTCTTTTAATAACTTAAGATTTTGTTTTTGCTCAGCATTTAAATTTGCGGGGACTTCAACAATAACTCTGCATAATAAATCGCCTCTTCCTTTGCTTCGAACACTTGAGGCACCTTTACCTCTTGCTCTAAAAATTTTACCAGTTTGAGTATTTTCAGGAATTTTTAATTGTATTGGTTTTTCAAGTGTTGGAATTGTAATTGAGCCTCCTGTTATAGCAATATCAAATGGAATAGGCATCTCAATGAATAAATCTTTACCATCTCTAGAAAACAAAGGGTGATCATGAATGCTAACAGCAACAAAAAGATCCCCAGGTTGAGCATTTTGAGCCCAATTGCCCTCCCCTGACAACCTCACTCTATCACCTGAATCGACACCTGCAGGAATATTAACGGAGAGTGTTTTCTCTTGCTCAATGGATGAGGAACCATTACAGACATTACATACATCTTTTATGATTTGTCCTTTTCCTCTGCAATAATTACAAGTTTGTTGCATTGAAAAGAAACCTTGTTGCATTCTTATCTGACCAGCACCATTGCACTGAGAGCAAATTGTTGGTTTCGCACCTTTAGCAGCTCCACTGCCATTACATGAATCACAACAGACAAGTCTTGGTACTCTTATTTTGATGTTTGAACCAAAAACTGCATCTTTTAAACTTAATTCCAAATTATATTGAAGATCTTGTCCTTTTCTACTCCTTGATGAGCGTCTTGAAGAAGATCCTCCAAAAATATCACCAAAGATATCACCAAAAATATCTCCAATGTCTGAAAAATTCATATCACCAAAATCTGGACCACCTCCCATGCCTTGAACACCAGCATGACCAAACTGATCATACTTTGATTTTTTTTGTGGATCAGATAAAACATCATACGCTTCTGCAGCTTCTTTAAATTTTGCAGCAGCACTTTCATCATCCGGATTGCGATCAGGATGATATTTCATTGCAAGTTTTTTGAAAGCTTTTTTTAATTCAATTGATGAAGCTGATTTTGAGACTCCAAGAATATCGTAGTAGTCTCTTTTTGACATTAGATTCTAGTTATTTATCTTCTTTAACTTCTTCGAAATCAGCATCAACAGTATTATCCTCAGGTTTCTCATCAGATTGGTCATCAGAATTATTCTGCTGTTCATTTTGATTATAAAGTTTTGATGATAAAGGTGTTAAAACATCATTGAGTGCTTTAGTAGCAGATTCTATTTCTTCAATATTCTCTGTCTTAACTGCTTTCTCAAGATTATTAACGGATTCTTCAACTTGTTGTTTTTCATCTTCAGTCAATTTTTCACCAGACTCGTCTATTGTTTTTCTAGTTGCATGACAGAGCATATCAGCATTATTCTTTACTTTAACTAACTCCTCAAATTTTGCATCATCTGCGGCATTTGCTTCGGCATCCTTGACCATCTTTTCAATATCCTCATCAGAAAGCCCACTGGATGCTTTTATTTCAATAGATTGCTCTTTACCACTGTTTTTATCTTTGGCAGATACATTCAAAATACCGTTTGCATCAAGATCAAATGATACTTCAATCTGAGGCATACCTCTTGCTGCTGGTGGTATATCAGTTAAATTAAATTGTCCCAAAGACTTATTTTGGGCAGCCTGCTTTCTCTCACCTTGAATTACATGAACGGTAACAGCAGTTTGATTATCCTCAGCAGTTGAAAAAACTTGAGATTTTTGAGTTGGTATTGTTGTATTCTTCTCAATTAGTGGAGTAGCTACTCCTCCGAGAGTTTCAATGCCCAAAGTTAATGGAGTAACATCAAGCAACAACACATCCTTGGTATCGCCAGCAAGCACTGAACCTTGAATGGCTGCCCCAATAGCAACAGCTTCATCTGGATTTAGATCTTTTTTTGGTTCTTTACCAAAGAACTCCTTAACTTTCTTTTGAACCAACGGCATTCTTGTTTGTCCACCAACCAGGAGAACATCATTAATGTCTTTTTTGGAGAGTTTGGCATCTTTTAAAGCTAGTTCTAAAGGTTTTAAACTTTTCTCAACCAAATCTTCAACCAATGACTCGAGTTTAGCTCTTGTAATTTTTTTAACAAAATGCTTTGGCCCTGATGCATCAGCAGTAATGTATGGCAAATTAACCTCTGTTTGCTCTGATGAAGATAATTCTATCTTTGCTTTTTCAGCAGCTTCTTTAAGTCGTTGCAATGCTAATGGATCACTCTTTAAATCAAAACCAGATTCCTGCTTGAATTCATCTACAAAATAATCAATAAGTCTCAAATCAAAGTCTTCACCGCCAAGGAAAGTATCACCATTTGTGGAGAGGACTTCGAAATTATGTTGTCCGTCAACATCACAAATCTCAATGATAGATATGTCAAAAGTTCCCCCACCCAGATCATAAACGGCAATAACCGAATCACCTTTACCTTTATCAAGCCCATAAGCTAAAGCTGCTGCTGTAGGTTCGTTAATAATTCTTTTAACCTCTAAACCAGCAATTTTTCCTGCATCTTTTGTGGCTTGTCTTTGAGAGTCATTAAAATAAGCTGGTACAGTAATTACAGCCTCATCAACTTTGTGTCCAAGATAATCTTCAGCTGTTTTTTTCATCTTTTTCAAAATTTCAGCTGATATTTGAGGTGGTGCTAATTTTTTATCATCAACACCTATCCACGCATCACCATTATCGGATTTGATAATGTTATAAGGCACCATTTCAGCATCTTTTTTAACTACATCATCATCAAATCTTCTACCAATAAGTCTTTTGATAGCATAAAGAGTTTTTTGAGGATTTGTAACTGCCTGGCGCTTTGCTGGAGCACCGACTAGGACTTCATCTCCATCGGTGTAAGCAATTACAGATGGTGTTGTTCTTGCACCCTCTGAGTTCTCAATGACTTTTGGCTGTTGACCCTCAACAACAGCAACACAACTGTTAGTTGTACCTAAATCTATTCCAATAATTTTTGACATAATACCTCTTAATTTTTAACTACAATGACCCTTGCAGGACGGATTACCCTCTCATGTAATCTCCAACCTTTTTGAAGAACATCAACAATGTCATTATCAGATCCCTTATTATCTGAAATCACTGAAACTGCTTCGTGCTCCTCAGGGTCAAATGTTCCATTACTAGGATAGATAGGACTTATCCCAAATTTATCAAGAGCTGTTTCAAAAGACTTTAGTGTTAACTTAATTCCCTCAACATGATTTTCACTGACTTCAGAAGATAAATTATCAATAGCGTGCTCCAAACTATCCATCACAGGTAGAAGTTCGAGCAGTAACTTTTCCACACCATATTTGTGTGCTTTTTCAACTTCTATCACCGAACGCTTCAGTGCATTTTCCAATTCAGCACGACTCCTTAGTAGAGCATCCTCAAGGGTATTAATTTTTTCATCTAAAGATTGCTCTAACTCATTCTTTTCATTAGAAGATTCTTTATTTTTAGGATTTTTTTTGTTTTTATGCTTATCTTTATTTTTTGTCATAATTCCCCCAAATTTATATATGGATATTTGATATTAGTTCAAGAATTAATTTTAAAAGATAATTTAGTTTTCTTTCTCTTTAGCATAGAGGACTATGCTCCTGTCAACAATTTGATAACCATGTAAATCTGCAATTTCTTTGAGACGTTGTTCAATAACAGGGTCTTGAAACTCTATAGTCTTTCCAGAATTAACACATACCATATGATCATGATGTTCTTCGGTTGTCATTTCAAAGACGGAGTGACCTTCCTCAAAATTATGTCTAGTAACTATCCCTGCAGATTCAAATTGCGATAATACCCTGTAGACTGTTGCCAAACCAACATCTTCCCCATTATTTAAGAGTTCTTTGTAGATGTCTTCGGCACTAAGATGAGTCTCACTATCTTGAGTCTTATACAGAATATCCAGAATAAGCATTCTCGGCAAAGTGGCCTTTAAACCAGCCTTTTTTACAACGTTTTGGGTATTCATCTAATTAATAGCAAATTGTCTAACCTCTAGTATAATCGATCACAGTATGAAAAAAAATAAGGCAATATTATTAAGCATGGTTTTTATGTTTATTATTTCATCTTGCTCAACATTCAGTTTTTATAGGGTGCCAGTGACACAGGGAAATTTATATGATGAGGAAGATTTAAATAAACTCGAAATTGGGCAAACAAAAGAGCAAGTAAAATTTATACTCGGCACTCCAATGATTAAAGATGCTTTTAATTCATCCAGGTGGGATTATGTAAGTTTAATCACTGTAGGTGAGAATAAAATTGTTGATAAAAAACTGATAGTTTTATTTAATGACAATAATCTATTAGAGTCATGGGAGCTTGTTGATCAAAGCTAAATAACCAAAAAATTTTTAATCTCTGTTTCAACAAAAGTATCAAAAGTATTACTATTTTTGATTAAGTATCTCAGAAATATGGGAACTTCAAAATCTAAGATAAATTTGACTTCGGTCTTATGCCCAAAGAAAGATTTATCAACATCTGTAACTATCCATTGAGCCTCCATTCTTGAAAATGGTCCTTTTAATTGCTTTATAAAAATAGAATAGTCCTCGATTTTATTTAATGACTCAAGTTCAAATTTTTTTTTAAAAATATTAAATTCAAGAATGCCGACATAGTTTGTTTCATTAAATTGTTTTTTAAGATATGAATTAGTACAAAAAGAAATAGAATCTTTATACTTAGTAAAGTCTTTGATTTTTTTAAAAAGAGTATCTTTGGATTCAAAGGAATAACGAATAAATTCTTTTTTCAACTGAGAAATTGGGAAATTAAAATTGAAAACACAGCTAAAGGCGCAACAAATCTTATAAAAAATAACCACATACCTTGTGCTGGAGGAGAAAGTTCTAGCTGTTCAGTAATCAGTTTTTTATCAGCAAACCAACCCAAAAACAAAGCAACAAATAAACCTCCAAGTGGCAAGAGTAAGTTGTTACCAATAAAAACTATCGAATCAAGAATATTCATATTTGGCAGAAGATAGAATTCTTGAAGATAATTAAAGCTTAAAGCACTTCCTATACCTAAAAACCATGAAATTGAGCCAAGAAGGAATGCTGCTTTTTTTCTCGATATGATTTTTTCTTCAGAAAAATAAGCTACACTTGGCTCCAGCAATGAGATAGAAGAACTCAGTGAAGCAATAACAAGCAAAATAAAAAATAACGGTCCAAATAATTCTCCCAAAAACATACTTTTGAAAGTTTCTGATAATGTAATAAAGACAAGTCCGACACCTCCGCTATTCACTTCTAAACCTGATGCAAAAATTATGGGAAAGATAGCTAATCCAGCTAGCATTGCTACCAAAGTATCAAGACCTCCAACTGTCATTGATGTTTGAGTAATCTTTTGATTGTCTGACATGTAAGCTCCATAGGTCATGATAGCTCCCATTCCCAAACTCATGCTGAAAAATGCTTGTCCCATGGCACTTAGAAAAGTATTAGGGCTAATTTGTGAAAAATCTGGACTAAATAGAAATTGAACTCCTTCTAGGAAATTGCCATTAAAAACTGCATTCAGGACCATTACAATAAGGATTAAACCAAGAATAGGCATTAAAATTCTTACGAATCTGCCTATACCTTTTTTCACTCCAGCAGCAATTACCGATGACGTAATTAAAATAAAGATTGAATGCCAAATCAAAAGATTTAGAGCAGAATCGGTTGTATTTGTAAATTGTTCAACAGCAGATATTTGAGAGTCAGGGTTTAGAGATATAAATATATAGTTAATACAGATTCCAGCTAAAACACTATAAAAAGATAAAATCAGAATACCAGCTAAGATACCTCCCCAGCCTATTATTTGCCATTTAGAAGATCTATTAGAGTCTTGGGCAGCAAGTTTCATTGAGTTAACTGGACTCATCTTAGCTCTTCTACCAATAATTATTTCTCCCATCATGATTGGAATTCCAATTATCAAAATACATGCCAAATAAATAATGACAAAAGCTCCTCCACCATTTGTTCCAGCCATGTATGGAAATCCCCAAATATTTCCCAATCCAACTGCAGAACCAGTAGCTGCCAAAATAAAAGTCCATTTACCTGACCAAACTTGATTTTTTTTATTAGGGGCCATGTTTTCGGTTATTTAGGTTATAGAAAAACACTTTAAGTGTAAGGGTTAAAAATAAAAGCAATGTTCATAAAATAACAGATTGTTACCAATAAAGTAAGAATTAAGCGCAGTTCAGCATATTCAGGAGGATTTAGGAACATAGGATTTCTTTGCATTTCAAAAAAATAAAAACCTGCAAAAGAGATAAAACATAAAATATTTGACATAAATATATACTCAAAAGAAAAAAATATTATTAATATCGCCAAAACTGAGAGTAAAATTCCAATAAATAGATCAAAAGTTTTTGCTTTTTTCCACCCCCACACCATACCACCTAAAAAACTTAAAATAATTGCTCCATACATAGAAGAAGATCTCAAGGAGGTTTCAGCAAGATTTGAACTAATCCATGGCAAGATAGATAAAGTGATAAAAGGAATTGCTCCAAGGTATCCGAAAATTTGTTTTGTTTGGAATGACATAACTAA
>Ga0066835_10000040_pt1 | contig 24508 bp, 21 predicted proteins | sample ETNtaG_3_FD_67280 | JGI IMG/M metagenome (GOLD analysis project Ga0066835, IMG submission 67280) | Marine microbial and viral communities from oxygen minimum zone, Eastern Pacific Ocean - ETNP201302SV84 | ecosystem: Environmental > Aquatic > Marine > Unclassified ... | reverse complement strand
ATCTAAGTCTGTTGCAGTAGCGCCCGCATCGGTATAAGTTGCACCGAGTTCAACAGTTGCTGGATTGTCTCCAGTAACGGAAACAACCGGAGCTGTTGTATCAACAACATTTACTGTTCTAGTTTTAGTTGAGGTATTTCCAGCTGCATCAGTTGCGGTATAGGTGATTGTGTATGTTCCAACAGTATTTGTATCAACTAAACCCGATGAAGATACCGTCTCACCACCATCAGAAGTTGCGCCAGCATCAACATAAGTTGAACCAAGCTCAACTGTAAATGGGTTATCTCCAAGAATTGTTATCACAGGAGAAACCGTATCTGGAGGTGTACTTGAATCCTCTAATACATTATCAGCTATAACAACTCCTAACAGAACAAGAAGTTGTTCGACTATAGATAGCTCTAAACGGATAGTCTTCTCATCCACACATACTCCATCCGAATTGACAACATAGTTACCGCCTTTATTTCCAGCACAGTCCTCTTCTTCATATGATTTATCTTCTTCTAAAATTTGTTGAAGCATATCTCTTCTTTCAACAAGTTCATCGGATGATAATGCTTCAACTCTTTTAGTTACCTCAGCAACATCATCATCTGTAATTGAAAAAGCACTTACCGAGATAAATGATAAAGATAGTGCTAAAAATGATGTAGATAGAAATTTTTTCATTAGTATTGACTCCTCAAAGATTAATTATGCATTAGAAACATTATTTTTTAAATAAAAAAAGTTAAATTAAGGCAGATTTCTGTCTTTTTTCAATACATAAAAAAAACTTATGGAGCATTATTTTAAAAAAAATGAGAAATACAGCCATTTTTTGCCAAGTTTATGTGAATTAATTAATTGGTTTAAATCTAACCATTAAGTCATATAGATTATTTTTTCTAGTAAGTTTTGCGCCGGGATCCTTTGTTAATGGCCGCCATGAATAATTAATAAAGTTTCCTACTATGGGAATATTGAAATAGATACCTTTATCAAAGGACCCTTCTCCATATTGTTTTGAAGTAACATCAGTAAAAGAAGCAAAAATACCAAACTGTACTCCGTTACTGAAGCTTCTTGAAAGTTCAATTGTTGAACCAACATCCCCAGCAAGATACTCCCCATAGGAAATTTTAGTATCAAATGGAATGAATTTATAATTTCTATGATAAAAATTAATATGTCCAGTAACATTGCTATAGTCGAGGGTTCCAAACTGAAGCTTATAATCGCGCTTGTATACATCAAATATCTCCAATCCTATTGCAAAATTCCTTTCATCTGGAAAATAGAGGTACTCAAAGCCATAACCATTGAACATTTCTTCAAATATTCCTGATGAAAACATAATATGATGATCTTTACCCAAGCTTTTAAAGAAATCAATTTGAGCCCTTCCAATGACTATCCCATCATTAAAACCTCTTAAGTATTCTTTAATATCTGATCGCACTTGAGCAGGATACGTATCTCTTGGAGGTATTGTTAGATCTTGAAAATTATCCCATATGGAATACTTTAAGTTTGAAGAAAAAATTAGATTATCAGTAAATATATACTCAGAGTCATTTTCTAGAAGAATCGCGCCCTTAAAAAAACCCTCTCTTGCCGCCAAAAAAGGTCTAAAGTTTAATTTTGTATTAGTATTAAAAGCTTTTTGCCTATCTCTTAGATAAATTTGCTCGCTCTTTTCTTCAAATAAATCATCATAGTTTTCAATTACATCTAAATCAACAATCTTATAATTCACTAGGACTTCTTCATTTATACTACTATCAGATTTCGCTTTGTCGATTATCTCATTAATTATGTTTACATTTGGGTGGGTAAATTGAGTAATGTCAACACCAAGAACCTTGCCATTTTTAATAATTTTATTAACACCAATACCATTATTGTTTAAATTAGCTATGAATTGATCATAAGTCGATACGCGTTCCTTTACTTTTGGAGATTTATATTTATATCTAGGAATTTCTTGGTTGGGATTTTGCTTATATATAAACTTTAAGGAGTAAAAACTATCTCTTTCATTAAATAGTCCAATACTAAAATTTTTGTTTACTCTGTATTCCCAGCCATAACTAAAGTCACTTTTAGCAAGCTGATAATCTATTTGAGAATCTGTTGAGGTAGTATCTCTTTCAAATTTAAACAGAGTTCTATCGTTGAGGATATAAGAAAATCCAAAGAAAGCGGAAACATTTTCATCTGAATAATATCTTGAAGGCTGGAATTGACCCCCTTGATCCTCAAATTCAATCGGCCTATTTTTGAATCTCTCATCTAATAGAGATAATGGATTTTTGAAATCATTCTTGCCATTAAGAGTTCCCCAGCCTAAACCAAGATGGAAATCAATATTGTTTAGTTCATATGAACCAACGATATATTCCCCACTATAGAAACCTGTTCCAGCTAAATCATTTATGCCAAATGCAACTGCTGGTAGCATTCCTTGCTCTTTAAGTCTTACTTTTAAATTAAAGCCTTTGTCTTTGTAGTCCTGATATTCATATCCAGGATAAGGTAATCCCTGAATATTTGTATAGAAGAAGGAAGCTTCCAACCAATCAAAAGGAGAAGATGTCATAGTGACTTTTTGATCGGGAGTTCCATCGTAAAACGTAATTCCAAATGAGCTTTCGTCATAAAATCTTGCAGAGGGCATATTAACAAGACCAATTGAGCCATGATTGTTATAAATATTATTTTTAAAATCATCAACAACTGATTTCTCGGAAAAAAATATTGAGATAAAGAAAAGTATTTTTACAAATCTACTGGAGGAAATCATTTTTGTATCCGGGAATAGATACATTCTTAAGCTTAAGAATATCACTTAACAATGGTTCTAATTCTTGATTTATTTCATCATCGGTAAGGGTTTTCGAAAAATCTTGAAAAATAAATCTATAAGCTGCTTTAACTTGATGTTTTGCAGCATTTTCATAAAAATCGAATAAAAATGCATCTTTTAATATCTTTGAATCGAAATCAAAGATTTTTTGAGAAATTTTATTAATAGTATCAAGATCACTTACCATAAATGAAAAATCTCTCATCGATGATGGGTAGTCAGAAATTTCTTGATATTTAAAAAAATTAATATTCTTATCTTCTTGTCCAATATCTACATCATCAAAAGTGCCCTCGAATTTTTCAAGAGGGATTTCCAAAAATAGTATTTCTTCTTTTCTTTTAGTATTTAATAACTGTCTATCAATATTTAACAAATATTTAGAAACATCAATGCTTAAATCCTTAAAAATTGAATCTATAAATCGCATATCAATTTTTTTTGAAAAATCTTTATAGTTATTTGCTACACGCCCTGAAGCAATTAAACCTATGACTTTTTTAATATGTATATCTCCATTTGAATCTACAGTGTATATATCTGAAATCTCAAATAATTTTATAGAGCTTTTTTGCCTTCTCTCATTAAAAAGAAGATTTTCAAGGAGGGAATCTTTAAGTGATGTCCTTATTCTATTTTTATTTTGATCAAGAGGATTATCAATAGATATACTTTTATTTTTAACTTTATTTGAGAATTGAAAATTAATTACTTCTGTAAAACCACTTTTGGTTAGAGAATTTCTAAGGAAGTTTGAAAGTGAGAAGCTTTTTTCTAACTTTGGCAGATTAATCTTCTGCGAGGGAATATTGTTGTATCCGATGACCCTAGCAATTTCTTCGGCAATATCATTTGCAGTTAAAATATCATTTCTAAAAGATGGAACTCGCACTTTATTTTCTATTGTCTCAAAAAATAAATTGTTGAGTATTTGTATAATTTTTTTGTTATCAAGCTTTGATCCTAGAATACTATTTATTTTGGATGGATTTAATTCTATTATTCTTTCTAAATGCTTAGTATTAGAGTTTTTGTAAAGTTTAATTTCCTTGATAGTGGCATGCTCTTTTACAATCTGAATAAACCTCCTAATGGCTAAGTCTTGGAGAGCAGGATCAACAAATCTCTCGTATTTATGGGATGCATCAGAACTTAGACCATACTTTGTACTTTTTCCGAGAATTTCATCAGGTCTAAAGTAAGCACACTCTAATAAGATCTCAGTTGTCTTATCATTACATCGAGTGCTCTTCCCTCCCATTATTCCAGCTAAATTAATAACTTCATCGTTGATACAAAAAACTAAATCACCTTCATCAATAGTTATTTTTTTATCTTGTAAGGTAATGAAATCCTTTTTTTTATCTATTTTCTTTAATTCTAAAGTTCCTTGCAGAGAAGAGAAATCATAACAATGAGTGGGTTGTCCTAATTCATAGGAAACATAATTTGATACATCTGTAAAAAAATTTACTCTTTTATTAGGTAAGCCTTCAAAATATGACTCAAGGTAATCCTTATAAGAATTCACTTCATTCTCTATCTCTAGATATAAGAAGATTATCTCCGGACATGCGTTAGGCTCATGATTGATAAAATCAAAATTAAAATCTTCTAGCTGGCCGTCATAAATTTTTAAATTGTTTTTAAATTCAAAAAAGAAATTTAAATCTCTCGCGAGCCCCAATAAACTTAGACAGTCACCTCTGTTTGGAGTAAGTTCAAGATCAAAAATTTCACCCTCAATTTCATTTTCATGCCCAAGCTGAAAAAGTATTTCTGATAGTTCATTTTTAGAGGGAGTTTTTTTTAGTATTTCCAAAAGATGTTGGTAGTGAAACTTCATTTTTTCTGTCCAAGAAAATCAAGGTTTGATTTATAAAAATCTCTAATATCATTAACATTGTTTAAGAGCATTGCTATTCTTTCTACTCCCATCCCAAGAGCCAAGCCTGAGAACTTATTGGAATTAATATTGCAATTATCTAGAACGATTGGATTAACTATTCCGCATCCAAGAATTTCAAGCCATTTACCATTTTCTGACTTAATATCAACTTCTGCAGACGGCTCAGTAAATGGGAAATATGATGGTCTAAATCTTATTTCGACGTCTTTCCCAAAAAGTATTGAGCAAATCTCAAATATAAGATACTTGAGATTTGAAAAGTTTATGTTTTTGTCGACGCAGATTGCCTCAACTTGATGGAACATAGGTAGATGAGTTGAATCATCATCTTTTCTAAATACCTTACCTGCAGAAACAATAGAAATTGGTGGATCAAGCTTGAGCATACTTCTTATTTGGACTGGCGAGGTGTGTGTTCTTAAAACAAAAGATCTATTTTCAACATAAAAAGTATCATGCATTTGTCTGGCAGGATGATTCTTTTTGATATTGAGCATATCAAAATTATTTTCTTCAGTTTCAATTTCAGGACCCTCCTCATAACTGAAACCAAACGATTCCATAATATTTACAAGCTTATTTTTCATTTCCTCAATAGGATGTTTAGATCCAACGTCTTTTGTAACGCTAGAAATGAATAAATTTTCTTTAGGTGACATTAGCCTGAGGCTTTATTAATTATTTCCTGAAATGCTTTTTTATCGTTAACAGAGATATCTGCAAGGATCTTTCTATTTATTTTAATTTCTTTCTTTTCAAGTAAATTAATAAGCTTTGAATAAGAAATTCCCAATTCTCTAGAAGCAGCATTTATTCTGGAGATCCATAGGTTTCTAAAGGACCTCTTTCTATTTTTTCTGTCCCTAAATGCATATTGAAGAGCTTTGATATTTGATTGCTTAGCCGTTTTATATAAACGACTTCTTGCACCATAATGACCTTTGGTAGCACTAAGAACTTTCTTATGCTTCTTTTTTGCAGTATTAGCTTTTGTTACTCTTGCCATGATTAATTAATTTGTAAGCTTTTGGACTACTTTTAAAACGGTCCCAGTAAGTTTGTTAAGGCCTCTATTGTGTCTTTTTCTTTTTGTAGATTGTTTTGACAAAATATGGTTTCTATTGGCACTTCTGGTCTTAAAAGATGAGCTCGTCTTCTTAAAACGCTTTGCAGCACCTGAATGTTTTTTTAATTTATAACCCATAAAATCTATTTTTTTCTTACTGGAGATAACACCATCTGCAGTTGTCTCCCTTCTAGGGATGGTTCCTGGTCAACTTGCGAGCAATCCTCCAAATCCACTTTAATTTTCTGAAGAAGTTCTAGACCTAAATTACTGTTTAAAATCTCTCTTCCTCTAAAACGGACGCTTATTTTAGTCTTATCACCTGAAAGAATAAAGCTTTTTATCTTTTTTAATTTAATATTGTAATCTCCAACATCTGTCGATGGTCTAAATTTAATTTCTTTAAGAGAAGTTTTTTTTGCTTTTGTATTTGATGATTGAGTACTTTTCTTTTTGGTGAACACATATTTACCATAGTCAAGAATCTTACAAACAACAGGTTCAGAATTATTTGGTGTAACTTGAACAAGATCTAATGAACTGGCCTCAGCTTTTTGTATGGCTTCTTTTGTAGAAATAATACCTGTTTTATTTCCATCCTTATCAATAAGCATTACTTTTTCAGCTCTTATTGCAGAATTAATTGGGAGCGTCTTTTTTTTCAAAATAGTTTTTATGGTAATTAATTTTTAGAATAATAAGGAAAGCTTTTAATCTGATCTAAAAGCGACATAAAGTGTTGTGTGTATGGAAACGCATAAATTTATTGGATTTTAAACTAAATTTTGCCATTTCAAAAGAGTTACGGCTCTAAAAGATAATAATCCCAATTTTCCTTATTTTTTTGATACAGAGATCTTTTGTTAAGTCTGAAATCATTTCCTTTCCAAAACTCAAAAGAGTAGGGTTTAAACGAATAACCTCCCCAATAGGCGGGCCTAGTTTGTAAAAGATCTTTATTATCTAGGGTTGATAAGTATTTTGCTTTTATATCATCAAAACTGTCTGCGGGTCTAGATTGATTTGAACTTATTGCTAATGCATTTTTTTCGGTTGATCTAGACGCAAAGTGTTTATCAGAAAACTCTTCAGATGTTTTATATATTTTAGCTTTGATGCGAATTTGAGTATTAATTTTTTTCCAGTAAAAAACTGCACTTATTTGCGGGTGTAGCTCAAAAGACTTTGATTTTGCAGAGTTATAGTTTGAAAAAAATATCCATTCGTCTTTGACGACATATTTTAAATTAACAAATCTTGATTCAACTTCATTTAACTCATTATTGTATGAACTTATTGAGACTGCTTCGATTGCAGGTTGCTTTTTATCAACGGCCTTCTCATACGATTCTTTAAATTCCTTATAAGGTCTTTCTTCTGAAAGATTCATAAATTTAATCATTGAATTCTAATTATTTGAGATTGAGTTCAATGATGCTAGTGAGATTGCAAGACTGCTAAAAATAGGAGCTATAATTCTTGCTAATTCAGTCCCCTCGACATATGAAAGATCTCTAGGAACATAAATTACAGTTCCAGGTTTGATTTCGACTCTTGATGAACCAAAATTTCTTATCATAGCTCTTTGAACTAAGCCATTTGCGCTTATAATTATAACTGCTCTCTTGTCAGAATACTTATTAAAGCCACCTGCATCCTCAATATAATCTTTCATTGAGTAACTCTCTTCATGCTTGAGAGTTCCAGGATTTAATACCTCTCCAAAGATATGCACTCTTTCAGTCTTAAAAGGAATAAATATTGAATCGCCTGGCGTCAGAACAGTATCAAGGGTTATATCATTTTCTAAATTATTGATATTAAATTCAGTTACTACACGACCGCTAGATTTAACTTCTTTGAATTCAGATAAGATTGCAGTTAATGCAGTAATATCAACATCTCTTGAGGCATTTGATATGGAAGCAAGAGATTTTATAGCTTCATTATATAGCTTTGCGTTATAAGAGGTTTCAAGCATAGCTGCATCCTCGTTTATGAGCACTCCTCCGAAAGGATAAGCATTTTTTCTATATCCCCCAACCTTTTGTAAAAGAGAGAGGAGCGATTCTCCCTCTTCTATGAAATACTCACCAGGATTTTTAACAGCACCAGATACAATGACTGGAGTTGAAATAAAGTTTTTCTCTGAATCAATTACTAATCTATTTGGATCAAATTCATTATAAGAAATGAAAATTTTATCATTTGACAGTAATTTTGTTGAGCCATTTAATTCAAAGCTATTTAATTTTCCATTCTGAAGTCTTGATAGAATAGTTTTACCAAGGTTTGCCTCCATGGTCCTTCCACCTGCAAAACTTATTAAATCTTCAGAAGTTTCATTATCTTTAAATTCATAAATTGCTTCTCTTGCTACACCACCAATTACAGGCACTAAGTTTTGAGTTGAATTAACAAAAATTGCATCACCCGATCTTAATGAAATATTTGAAGACATATCAGCAAGGACCATAATATCGTATAGGTCAATAAATCTTTCTTTTTCACTAGCTCTTTTAAGAGTAATATTTCTTAAGGAACCATGTTCTGAAATACCTCCAGACATTATCAGGGCATGTAAGATATTTGAATACCCACTCAATACATATACTCCTGGAGATTTAACATGCCCAGTTATAAGCACTTCAATATCTCTTACTCCTTTCAAAGATATTACTGCTTTAGTTTCTATGAAATTCTTCCTAAGAATCTCATTAATTAGATTGTTTGCAGATTCTAAAGAAAGCCCTGCTACCACAACATTCCCCACATCGTTAATCGCAATGCTTCCGGTTCTATCAATTCTAAAACTATATTGATCAGACCTATCACCAATTATCTGGATGAGAACCTCATCATCAACGTCTAATATGTATCCAGAATTTGTTGCAGGATCATTAATTGGCATAAAAGTTGAAGGAGTATTTACAAAAAAGATATCTCCAAACCTTTTCAAATCTGATGAAGATGATTGATTAATATCTTGAGCAACTTTTGAATCAAAAGAGGTATAGTTTTTATTTGATTTGGGTGATCCTAAATCATCCTGGCTAATGCTTGCAATAACATCTTCTTTGATGTTACTTGGTAGAGAATTTATAAAATCTTGATTTAATTCTTGAGAGAGCAATACTTGTGAAAAGAATATGATTGCGAAACTGTAAAAAAACCTCATAGATCAATTATAACCAATATAACCATCAAGTTTTAAATTCATCAGAAATGCTAAAAATAATCCTGATGCCAAGGAGAACTATAAATGAAAATATAGTTACTAAAAAGGAATAAAGAATTGCCCTTTTACTCTCTGGTTGATCAGAAATAATTGGCTCAGCAATAACTTCCATATAATCAGTATCAGAAACAGCATCCATAGATTTCTGGTATAGATCCATAATAATTCTTTTAGAAGCTTCAGCATTTATATTCTTTAATTCATATATAGGAATGTTTAGTAATTCAGGAATATCTTCAGTCTTATCAAATTGCAGTTTTTCTAAGCAAAAATCTTTAAAATTCTCAGCCTTTGTGATGAGTAGATCATTAGCTGATGAGGAGTTTTCAACAATCGAGGTATCTATTGGCATTGAAATATTCCCAATATCGAGTATGCCTGCATTTGCAGAATAGAGTTCACAAATTTTATTTGATCTTGCATTTAAAGATGCAAGCTTTGTTTTTTTATTAAAAAAATCTGCCGTCATATCTATTAAATGAAGATTAATATTTTTTGAATCTGCTGGATCAAAAGAAAAGGTTTGTAAAATAATTGAGTTTGAGTCTCCATCAACGGTGATCTTAATTTTATCTTGTAAGTATTCATGAAAGGTATGCCGTTTACTTTCTCTAAATCTAGAAAATATTTTAATATTTTTATCTTGAAATAAAGTAGCTATATTTATTCTTTCTCTAACAAGGAAGCTTGCTTCTCTTGATTCCAAATAAAGCTTCACTTGAAAAGCATCTTGATTGCCTGATGTCGGAAGTATTGAGCTTACAATATTTGTTGATAAAGATTCTGTTTTATTTAATGAAACATCTATTATTGACTCTGATTTATATATGCTTGAAGTAAAAAATGTAATAAAAATATAAAATAATAAGCCGACAAGCAATGAAGATTTAAAGATAGAAAAATTTTTAAGAAAATTACTCATAAACCAGAATATTGTTCCAAATAACTTAAAAAATCAACTTTGTTTTGAAAAATATATACAGAGTCTTCTTTATTTATGACAACAAAAGTTTGAAATAGATTTGACACATTTTTAATATAGTTTTTCTTATTTATTGATAAATAAATCAATTTAGAATCTCTTGCTGTCAAAAATCTTTGATATAAATCACCTCTTTCCGATTTTAGTAAATTATTAATGTTAGTTTTCTCAATTACATAACTCTCGTTACAATAAAGATATAAGAGAAAACTAATTGTATTCTTAATTTGTGCTGGAATTTTTCGAACAGGCTTTATTTCATGGATATAAAACTCATTTTCCAACCTACAATCCTCCAAGAATAAGCTAGGTTCATGATCTGACATACTGCAATGGAAATTGACATTCTGCGCTAAAGACAAGCTTGGAATTAAATAATTTGGTAAAAAAGGTTCCGTATTAGAAAATATGTTATCTAAACTATATTCTAAAAGATCATTGATAATTCCCATGATTCTTTTATTTTCATTAATGTCAACAATTATTATTTTTGAATCAATATCTTTGATTTTATTTAATTTTTGGTCAATAGCGGAATTCATTAGGTTTGCTGCTCTAGATTGTCTAATATTTTTTTATTCTTTATATATAAAACTAATGGTAAATGTGTTAATAATAGAAATAAGAATACCAAGAAATAGTTCAAGTCTATAAATTCATAGTATATGCCTGTTGTTGGTGCCTTTAACCACTCAAATAAATGAACTAAAGGGTTAAATAATAAAACGTTTCTTAAGTTTTCTGGGAGTAAAGGAACAGGAATAATAATTGAAGAAGTAAAAAAAAGGCCTTGAACGAAGTAGCTATGAGAATCAGCCACAAAAGAATTATTGTGGAAAATTGTTGATATTAAGAGTGCATATGAAAATCCAAACAGATTAAGCAAAATAAAAGTTACAAACAAATGGAAAAATTGTAATTCGAATCCAAAGAAATACATTGCAAGAATGCAGAGTAAAAATCTTAGAAAAAGGGAAATTATCATTGATGTAAATTCAGTGAAAAAAATAAGCCAAGGACTTATAAATCTTTTTAAAATCAGAAATGGTTTTGGTTTTAATTGTAAAATTTTTCCGATGAACGTACTAAAAGCAAACCAAAAAAGAAAAATAAACAGTATATACTCCAAATCAAACCCTCTACCACGCAAACCAATGCTAACTAATGCAGCCAATCCAACAACTAGAATCAAAGGATTTAATGCATCCCAAACTAAGCCCCAATTAAAATATAAATTTTTACCATGGAAAGTCCTAGCATTTGCTGAAGATAAAAGCAGATTAATTTTTAAAACTTCATAAAAAACTTTTTTAAAATTTTGTAAAGGGTTTTTTCTAGCCATTTTCAACGCATTCTAGCATTTTTACCATGCTATTATTAATTATGGATTTTCCAAAGACAAAGCCGCATATCGACTCAGGTCAGACAGCAATAATAATATGTACTAAAAATGGTGGTTTATTTATTGAAGATCAGCTTGAGTCTATTAAAAACCAAACTTACTCAGAATTTGATATTTATATTGCTGAAAACAATTCATCGGATGATACCTTGGAAAAAATATATAAATTCAAAAAAAATAATCCTGACATAAATTGCATTCTATCAAATGGGGATGATGGTTTTTTTTCAAATAATTTTATTAATTTAGTAAAGTCTATAAATAAAGATTACAAGTACTATGCATTTTGTGATCAAGATGATGTTTGGCTTGATTTTCATCTTAATAGAGGAATCAATCATCTTAAGAAATATGATGTTAATGCGCCTTGTTTAGTTTGCTCCTCTACAATTTTAATTAATGCTAAAGGAAGGCATATTGGAAATTCAAAAATCTTTTCTAAATCACCATCTTTTCAAAATGCTTTAGTTCAATCCATAGCAGGAGGAAACACAATGATTTTTAATAAAGGTGCGTTTAATTTGTTAAAGAATTTAAACATTCATAATAATAATGTTCCTAGTCATGATTGGATGCTCTACATTCTGGTAACTGCCTATGGAGGTAAAGTGGTTTATGAAAAAAATCCTAGCGTTTGTTATAGGCAACACTCAAGCAATATAATAGGATCAAATACAGGTTTCATTGCTTTTTGCAAAAGAGTTAAATTAGCATTGGAAGGTAGTTGGAAAAAGTGGACAAAGGTAAATTTATCCTTACTTTTGAAACAAAACGATCTTCCAATTCAATCAAAAAATATAATAGATGATTTTTATCAGTTGCACTCATCAAAGAATATTTTTAAAAAACTTTTTTTATTAAAGAAGCTTGGTTTGTATAGACAGTCTTTTTTAGGAAATATTAACTTAGTCCTAGCGGTATTAATCAATAAGATATAGATTTTAAGTTATAATCATCAAAAAATTTAATCAACAATGAAATTCAAAAATATCTTAGTTACTGGTGGCTCTGGTTTTATTGGATCAAATTTTATTCACAACATAATTTCATCCGAAAACACTAATGTTTTCAATCTAGATAAGCTTACTTATGCTGGAAATGAAGAAAATAATAAAAGCATTTCTCAAAATAAAAAATACAATTTTATACATGGAGATATTTGCGATAGTTCGCTTATAAAAAAAACATTATCTGAAAATAATATTGATTTGATAGTTCATTTCGCTGCTGAAAGTCATGTTGATAAATCAATCGATGACCCTGGAGAATTCCTAAATACAAATATCTTGGGTACATACAATTTGCTTGAATGTGCCAGCTGGCATCTAAAAAAAATGAAAAATTTTGTTTTCTTGCATGTTAGTACTGATGAGGTATATGGCTCACTTGAAATTGGAGAAAGGCCTTTTAAAGAAACTAATCAAATTCAACCAAATAGTCCATATTCTGCCTCTAAAGCATCTTCAGATATGCTTGTAAGGGCATGGCACCACACTTATAAACTCCCAACATTAACTACAAACTGTTCTAATAATTATGGTCCATTTCAATATCCAGAAAAATTGATACCACTTACTATTGATAATGCAATCAACCTAAAGCCAATTAAACTATATGGAGATGGATCAAACATTAGGGATTGGCTTTTCGTTAATGATCATTGTAGTGGAATTAAGTCTGTAATAAACAATGGTAAGTTTGGTGAAATTTACAATATTGGAGGTCTTAATGAATTTTCTAATTTGGATATTGTTAAGACAATTTGTAAATTGCTTGATGAAAAAAATCATCATTTATTAGTTAAAAAGAGCATTAAATCATATTCAGATCTTATTACTTTTGTTGAAGATAGGCCTGGGCATGATTTTAGATATAGTGTAGATCCATCAAAACTTCAAAAAGAGTTGGGGTGGTCTCCAGAAATAACTTTTGATGAAGGAATTTCTACTACAATTGATTGGTATCTAGATAATCAAGATTGGATTAATGCATTAAAAAGACAAAATTAAGGAATGCTTAACATTATTTTATTTGGTTCTGGAGGTCAGCTTGGTGCTGAGTTTGTCTCTCGGATGAAGAAGCAGCATAAATTAAGTATTTTTAATAGATCTGATTGCGACATAGCAGATTATAAGAAAGTTCGACAATCAGTATTAAGAATTCAACCTGATATTATTTTAAATTGTGCTGCATATACCAATGTAGACGGAGCTGAAAAAGATTTTTCCAATTCAAACATTGTTAATAACCTTGCTCTAGAGAATTTATCTAATGTAGCTAATGAATCAAATTCTACTCTGATTCATTTTTCAACAGATTATGTATTTGACTCAACAAGCATTATTCCAATTAAGGAAAATCATCCTAAAAGTCCATTAAATCAATATGGTCTAAGTAAGCATTTGGGTGAAGAAAAGATCAAAACTATTTGCAATAAATTCTTCATTTTTAGAGTTGGTTGGGTCTATGGAAAGAATGGTGATAACTTTCCAAAAAAAATTATTGATCTTGCAAAAAAAAATACAGAAATAAAGGTTATCGATGATCAAATTGGTGTTCCAACCCCGACAAGTTTTATTGTTGAAGTTGTCAAAGAGCTTTTAAATGATAATAATAAATTATCTAAGTATGGAGTTTATAATATTTCACCAAATGGAATTGCCTCATGGTATGAAGTAGCATTAATCATAAAGAATAGGATTGATGGAATGAGAAATGATGATTTTAAACTCAAAAAAATTATTCCTGTAAAATCTAGTGAATTTAAATCTTTAGCAAAGAGGCCAAAATATTCTTGTCTATGTAATGAAAAAATTAAAAATATGTTTAAAATAAACCCATTACATTGGGAAATATATTTAGATAGTTTTCTTGATGAAATTCTTATATGAGTACTAGGAAAGGAATAATTTTAGCTGGCGGGTCAGGAAGTAGGCTATATCCATCAACAGTTAGTATATCCAAACAAATTATTCCTATTTACGATAAACCAATGATCTATTATCCACTTTCAACCCTAATGCTAGCAGGCATAAGAGAAATTTTAGTTATTTCATCTCCGGATCACATTGGATATTTTGAAACTCTTTTAAAAAATGGTTCTCAATTTGGTTTAAATATTGATTATGCAATTCAAGATAGTCCAGATGGTTTAGCTCAAGCATTTATAATTGCTGAAGATTTTTTATCTGGAAATCCTTCTTGTCTTGTTTTAGGCGACAATATATTTTATGGTGCAGGTTTTTCAAATATTCTCCAAAATGCATCAAAAGATTTTGAAAATAGTTCAATATTTACATACAAAGTTAGTGATCCTCAAAGATTTGGTGTTGCAGAAATTGATTCAAAGAATAGGGTTATATCAATTGAAGAAAAGCCAGGTATCCCAAAATCTTCCTATGCAGTAACTGGCTTATATTTTTATGACAGTAAGGCTAGTAAATATGCTAGAAGTTTATCTCCATCAAAAAGGGGTGAGCTTGAGATAACAGATCTTAATAATATCTATCTTGAAACTGGAAAATTAAAAGCTATACAACTGTCAAAAGGTTATGCTTGGCTTGACACGGGAACACCTGAATCTCTTCTTGATGCATCTAACTTCATCCATACAATAGAAAAAAGGCAAGGTTCAAAGATATCTTGTCCTGAAGAGATAGCTCTCGAAAAAGGATGGGTAACAAAAAATGAATTACTTGAAAGTATCGAAAAAATTAATAACCCCTATAACGACTATCTGAGAAACCTTTAGAATTATGAAATTTGAGAAATTAAGACTTGAAGAACTAATTTTATTTAAGCCCGAAAGATTTTTTGATGAAAGGGGCTATTTTCAAGAATCTTACAGTAAGAAAAAATTTGATGAAATTGTTGGGGAAGATGTAACATTTGTTCAAGATAACTTTTCCTTGTCTAAAAAAGGTGTATTTAGAGGAATTCATCTCCAAAAAAAACCTTTTCAACAAGGAAAATTAGTTAAGGTTACATTCGGAACCGTAATAGATTTTGCCATTGATCTAAGGCCAGACTCAAAAAATTATCTTCAGTGGGAAAAAGTATTATTATCTGAAGAAAATGGTCATCAATTATGGATACCAGAGGGATTTGGACATGCTTTTTTTACAATCTCAGAACTTGCTCATTTTAATTACAAAACTACAAACTTTTATAATAAAGAATCTGAAGATTGTATAATTTGGAATGATCCAAAAATCGGGATCTCTCTTGATGAATACGATATTGATATGAAAATAAGTAAAAAAGACTTAGAAGGGGGAAAATTATGAAAAAAAGATATGTCTATAAGTCTCATAATATCTCCTCTCAAATAATTAAGTTTATAAGCAGCCATGGTTCCGTTGAAACTGGAAATGAAATAAAAATAATTAATAAGAGTATCAAAGATTTTTATAAAATTGAAAGCGGATCTGAAATCTTAGTTCCTGTATTATTTAAGGAGGATATCTATGGAAGATTTGAGATCGCCGACAAATTTATATCAAATGAACTCATATATTCTCTTGATGCTGAAAATAAATATATATTTTTGATCTATTACCAGGATGCCCCACTTGAAATTAATAAGATCATATCCTTCGCTAATGGTTCTTTGGAAAGTCAGGATGATAGTTATGATGAGGTCTTAGGTGGATGCTTTCTCAGCCAAAAGTCAATTCTTAAAGAATTCTCAAATTTCCCTATGGGCAAAAATTCCATAAATAAATTTTTTAACTTTTATAATTCAATTGACTTGTCTTTAGAACCTAAAAATACTGATTTTTATATTTTAGAAAAATTAGATCATATCAATCAAGAAGTTAAAACTATTCGTGAATTACCTTTCTTCTTAAGAACAAACTCTATGAGTTACAGATCTTTAATGCCACTACTTAATTTAGTTAGGTATGTAAAAATTAAAGCTGTTAACTTAGTGAATAAAATCCCAACGAAATTTCAAAATTATAAAGAAAGGTTTGCTTACATTGAGACCCCAAATCCTACTGTGAATAGTTTTCTTAATATTGCTAAAATGAAAATTAATCCTAAATTGATAAAAATTAATCAAAGTAAGAATCCTGATCTTTCAATAATTATACCTGTTTATGGGAAGTTAGATTTTTTAGGAAGATGCCTACACTCAATTCAAAAAGCTAAAACAGATGTTAGCTTTGAGGTCATTGTTGTAGATGATTGTGGTCCTGACTCAGTTTCAACTAAGTTTAATGAAAAAGATAATGGGTTCACAATTATTAAAAATAAAAAAAATGAAGGCTTTACTACCACCTGCAACAATGGTTCAAAAAAAGCAAAAGGTAAATATTTATGCTTTCTCAATTCAGATGCTATTGTCACAGACTATTGGAGTGATTCGCTCTTAAATGGTTTTAAGCTTGCATCAAATGTTGGAATTGTTGGTCCCAGATTAATCTTTGAAAATGGAAAACTGCAAGAGTCTGGTGGGATTGTCTTTTCAAATGGTGAGGCTGCTAATATTGGTAGAGAAGAAAAATTAGATAACAGCTGGTTTAAGTATTTCAAGGATGTTGATTATGTTTCTGGAGCTGCTTTAACAATCAGCAGTGTCGATTTTCAAGAATTAGGAGGTTTTGATAAAAGATTTACTCCTGCTTATTATGAAGATACATCACTATGTTTGGATATGCGACATAAACTTGGTAAAAGAGTAGTAGTTAACCCCCTTTCAAATGTAATTCATCATGAAGGGGCAACTAATGGAACAGATGAAAATTCTGGGTTCAAAAAGTTTATGGGAATTAATAAAGAAAAATTTATTGAAAAGCATGCTTCAGATCTATCGAACTATGGTGAAAGCTTTGCCAACATTTGGTGGGATAGAGATAAGTATATTAAGGGAAATGTTTTAATTATTGACCAGTGTATTCCTACTCCAAAGGAAGATTCTGGATCAAAAGATATGGATAACATTCTTAGATCACTTCTTGATCAAAACTATAGACCACATTTCTTTGCCTTAAGCAATCGAGGTGAAACTCCTGAATCATATGGATACTACGAAAAAGGCGTGCATTGCGTGTTTGGAAAAGAAAACCTTAATTTTCATGATTTTATAAAAAAATATAATTCTCTATTTAAGCTCATCATAGTTTCAAGGGTCAACAGCTATAAAGAAGTTGAAAGAAGCTTAAAAGAGTTCTGCTCAGATATTAAAACAATATTCTATACTGTCGATCTTCATCATGTTCGATTAGAATCTGAATTCCAAATTACTCAAGATTCGGAACTCCTAAGTGAAGTAAGAAAAGCTAAGATAGGTGAGATCCAAGCAATTGCTAAGACTGATAAAACAATAGTATTGTCAAAAAAAGAGAGAAATTATTTAGTTTCTTCTAATGGTATTGATGCAGAAAAAATCTCTATTTGGCCACTAATTAGATCAGAGTTTGAGAGTATAGATAAATTTAAAAAAGATTTGAATGCTAAAGACATAATATTCATAGGAGGATTTAGGCATCATCCAAATATAGAAGCAGTAAAACTTTTGGAAAAGGAAATTATTCCTAAGGCTAAGGAAATATTTTTGAAAAATGGTTTAGAGTTTCCTGGTGTTAAGATTTATGGTTCTTCACCAACTCCTTATATTGAAAAGCTCAAAAATAAAGATATTTCATATGAGGGTTTTATTGACAAAGAAGAGGATGCTTTTAAAAATGCAAAAATAAGTCTCGCTCCCCTTCCCTTTGGTTCAGGGATGAAAGGCAAGACACTATCCTCACTTATATTTAGTACCCCAGTTGTAGGTACCTCCTTTGCATTCGAGGGTTTTGAAATTATTAATAAACGCATAATGTCCCTGAGTTCCTTAGATACTGATATATTTGCACAAAAGATTTTTGATACGTATACAGAGACTGATAATATTGAAAAAGATGAGTGGGCAGCATTAATGAAAGATCTCAAAGAAAGGTTTTCGTACTCCTCTTTTAATAGAAAGATGACTTCTGATCTATCTGAATTGTTGGAAGAAAAAGCTTACTAAATCTTTATTGGACTTCTTTCTTTTTTTGTAAATTTACTTTCTTTGCAACGCTCATGAAAATTTTGTAACTTTTTATCAAATGACTTGATGCCTTTGATTTCTTCATCAATTTTTGAGTTTGTAAGATCCCATATCCATTGATCGCAGTCAATTGATGGATAAGCAAATCTTCTTAGATCTGGAATCTTTTTCTTCGGTAGAATGTTGCTGGTGGTATTTGCTTTTTGTGGATAGCTTAGGTCAATTATAACATCTCTCTGTTTCATTCTATGTTCAATGATTACCATGGATTCATCATACCTCTCAACAAGCCCCACGAAGAAATCTTTGCTATAGAGAAAATTTAAATCAAGATTAATATTCCAACCTCTATTAAATAAATCAGATTTAGTTTGCACAGAAAGTAACTTACTTTGATAGTTGCTAATCATTGAATTCTTGTAATTTCCAATAAAATCTTTGAGCTTTTCATTTGTATTTTCAACCTTTCTTGTGAATTTCCAAGCTGATACTAGCCTCTTGTAAGGGTCTCTAATTAAAGCTATTTGAAGAGCATCTGATTCATAAAAAGGTGATAATAAATGTGAAGATATTGAGCTTAGATGTAATAAATTTTTTGGTATTTCTTCAAATAAAAGCCTTCTGCCAGAATCTTTTGATTCGATAAGCAAAAGATCATCAAATTCGCGAAGAAGTGTTCTTTCAAAGGTGGTTCCGGCACACTTGAATCCATGTATATGAATAATTTTCACCATATTATTATAGATCAGCTATTATAAAAATTTTTATTTCTTATAAAAAAATTGAATACTCATTTCATTGACCTTAATAAAAATCTATAATTAATCGGCATGCAAATAAGTATTATCGGAAACTGTCAAGCTGAACCTTTGAGTGACCTTTTTGTTCAAAGGCAAGACATTGAGAGTGTAAATACATTCATAGTGCATCTTTCTGACGATTCGTCTCGCGAAAAAGATTTAAATATTATAAGGCAATCTGATTTTATTATTTCTCAAAAAACTCATGTTGATTTTATTCCACAACATCTAAACTCTGGATGGTTAAAGAAAAACTTTGGCCCAAAAGTTATTATTTGGCCAAATATATTTTATGCAGGTCAGCAACCTTATATAAGATATATAACTTCAAAGCTTGGAAGGCTCAAAGGACCTCTAGATGATTATCATGATCTTAGGATTCTCAAGGAATGGCTTCTCAAGAAACATGATGTAAAAGAGTCATGTCTTACTTTAGCTTTAGACAGTGAAGAAGTCCAAAACCACTCAATGAATAATCTCATTTCAAGAGAGCGTGGTTGTGATATTTTTATTTCAGATATAATTGAACATAATCAAGACAAGAAACTATTTTTTTCCTTTAATCATCCAACCTCCTTTTTACTAAAATGCATGTATGAAAGAATTGAGGATAAACTCAATCTAAATCATCAAGATTTTGATTTCAAGAAAGATGAGCCATTATCAACTTTTATAATGCCTTCTTCATGGAATGAAATGCAATCTAAGTTTAAAGAGTTTAGAGGCTTTAATCTTAATGAATCTACAAAAAAGGAATCGAAATATGTAGATTATGATGCTCTTGGTTTAAGAGAGGCTTTTTTCTCAATTTATGACAAAAACTTACTCAATGATCTAGATTTTTTCACAATGAGATTAACACCAAGAATGGATGCAGATGATCTTTTCAAAAGCCAATTAAAAAAAGTATTTGAATCTCTAGAAATCTCAAAAACTAAATATCTATAAAAATATATTGGTGCCCAGAGCCGGACTTGAACCGGCACGAAGTTGCCTTCGAGGGATTTTAAATCCCTTGTGTCTACCAATTCCACCACCTGGGCATAATTAGCTATCTTTATGAATATTAAAATTTATATTTTGATTTATTTCCCTTTCATCAGCATTATACTTTTGCCTTATCTTATTGTTAATATCTATAGCTCTTTTAATTAAACTTAAATTTATATCTTTATTTTGAGCGTATTTGTAAAAGGCAAAAGAGTCTTTTGGTAAGCATGCGCCTCCAAAACCTTTCTTTCCATCATGACCTGGCACAGACATATGGCTGGTTCCTATTCTATTATCCCTTTGAAGGTATGAAATAAAATCTACCCATGTTTCTTTTGTATTTGTTTGCTGAAATAGTAAGTTCAATTCATTAAAAAAAGATACTTTTGTAGCTAAGAATGAGTTTATTGAATACTTTATCAAAGAAGCTGTTATTAAATCGGTATGAATATAATCAGTAGTTTTACACAAAGAGAAATCTTTATAAAAGTTGCTTGCTTTTTTGGTATAAAGCTCATTTCCACCAAATACAATCAACTTAGAGTTGATAAAATCTTCATTGGCATGTTTTTCACGAAGAAATTCAGGATTATAGACAAATTTTGATATCTTATTACTGATATCTTCTACATAATTAGGCAAAACTGTACTTTTTAGAATAGTTAAGCTTTCTATTCCATTTGTTCTTAATTCTTCTATTACTGATTTTAAAATATCTAAATCTTGATCAGCATTATTTATCATTGGTGTTGGCACACAAATGAATACTAGATCTGGATTATAGTCTTTGAGATCTGATATTTTTGTTTCAAATTTTGGATCTATCTCAAAAATCTCAACATTATCTCTCAGGCCCGCCTTAAGTGCATTCCCAACAAAACCGCACCCTATTATGGCAACTCTGGTCATTGCTGAGGAATGTCTCCTTGGTTGTCAAAAACACCTTTATTTTCTAAGTCATCTAAAATCATAAATGCCTCTTCAAGAGCTTCTTCATATTCTATATACCAAGCTTAATTAAATCCTTTTGATTAATAATACCAACTAAGTCCTTTTCTTGCATGACTGCCAAACATCCAATTTTCTTTTTTCCCATTATCTGCAGACATTGAGATGCCAAATCATCAGGAGTAACTGAAATGAAATCTTTACTCATAAAGTCTCGTGCAATCATATCAAAAAAATAATTTGATTTATCAATGGCCCTTCTTATATCTCCATCAGTAATTAAACCAATAATTTTATCATCTTGATCCTTTACAAATGTTACTCCCATACCCTTTTCAGAAATAATTTTTATAACATCTTTTGAAAGCTCATCACAATTGATAATTGGCATATCATCTCCTGATACCATTACATCTTTTGCAGAAAGAAGTAGTCTCTTTCCAAGTGTGCCTCCAGGGTGTGACTTTGCAAAATCTTCAGGTTTAAAATCTTTTTTATTCATCAAGGATATTGCTAATGCATCACCCCATACAAGAGTTGCTGTCGCGCTAGATGTTGGCGCAAGATCAAGAGGACATGCCTCTTTTTCAACTTTGATTAACTGATGATAGTCTGAAACCTTTGCCAGTGTAGATTTCTTATTTCCAGATACTCCTACTATAGAACAACCTAATTTTTTAATTATGGGAATTGTTTTAAGGAGATCCTCGGTCTCACCTGAATAGCTAATTGCAACAACAATATCATCACTTTGAATCATTCCAAGATCTCCATGAAAGGCTTCAGTGGAATGCATAAAAAAGGAACTTGTCCCTGTGCTTGATAAAGTTGCAGAAATTTTCTTACTAATGTGGCCAGACTTTCCAATTCCTGTAAAAATAAGGCGGCCTTTACATTCACAAATGACTTCTACTATTTCTTCAAAGTTTTCGTCAATGTAATCTTTTAAACCAACTAGTGCTTCAACTTCATCATCAATAACTTGCCTTGCTATATCTATTATTCCTTTATCTTTAGTCATTTCTTAAAAGTTGAAATTGTATATTGAAAGCCTGTTTGTATTGTTACCAAAAGAGCAATTATAAGAATAATATCAGCAAAGAAAAGGACCATCATATTATTAATTGTTAGGCCTAAGAGATACATTAGTATCGATAACATCTGTATTGCAGTTTTTGTCTTGGCTAAAAAAGTTACTTTTGTTTTGTCAGACTCGTTATTTCTAGCATTTATATCTCTCAAGGCGGCAACCCAAATCTCTCTTGAAATAATAACAGCTGATATAAAGCCTATTAAATAACTATCAAGGTTAATGCTCAGTCCAATAAGAACAAATACAATTAATAATTTATCAGCTATAGGATCTAGAATTTCTCCCAATACGGATACAGAGTTTGTTTTTCTTGCAAGATAGCCATCAAGAAAGTCAGAAAAGGACGCAATAAAAAATAAAAATAAAGCGATTGAGTAATTATTTTCTAAATATAAAATTAAATAAATTAGTATTGCGCATAAAATTCTTGAAAGAGTTATGACATTAAGTATTTTGGTAATCATAATATTTGTTTAATTTCTGATGCCATTGTCTCATTTATATTTTTGATAGTCATTAGATCACCCTTCGAAGCTTTTTTTATACCTTTAAGGCTCTTAAACTTTTTTAATAAAGTTTTTTTAGTTATTGGTCCAATGCCCTTCACAGAATCCAATACAGAATATTTATTTGATTTTCGAATTTTTTTTCTTGATGCAGTTATAGCAAATCTATGAGATTCATCTCTTGCCTCATTTAAAAGCTTAAAAGACTCTGAATGAGGATCTATTTCTAAAATACCTTTATTTGTGTATATAGTTTCAGCAGCCCTTAATCTTCCCTTGCCCTTGGCAATACCTAAAACTAGGATTTTCTCCATGCCAAAATCCTTGAGTATCTTATTCGTAAAATTTAATTGGGTTCTTCCCCCATCTATTAAAATCAAGTCAGGTTTTTGATCCTCATAATATTTTAATCTCCTTGAAATTACATGCTCCATTGATGCAACATCATTGCCAGTAATATCATTTGGAATATTGAATAGTCTGTAATCTTTTTTTGAAGGCCCGCTCTCTGAAAATACCACGCATGATCCAACTCCTTGCTGCATGTATTGATGACTTATATCGAATGCATCTATTCTTTTGATTTTTTTAATTCCTAGCTTCTTAGATAGTTCTTGGTATGCAAAAGCGTATTTTTCTTTTTTACTTAGATGATTTTTGATTATTTGTGCAGCATTGTTTTGTGCAAGCGAGACTATTGGCTTGATGAAAGAATTCTTTGTTTTTGGAAAAATTATCCTATCTGAGATATTATCTCTAATACATTTTTTAATGAGATAAAGCTCATTTAGAGTTGATGCAAAGAATATTTTCTTTGGTAAATTAGCTTTACTTGAGTAGAAATTAAAAACTGCTAACTCATAAAGATTATTTACTGTTTCAAGAAAAGCATCCTTAACTAGATGGGTTTTTGTTCCTCGTATTTTTCCATCTCTTATGGTTACTATGCATATTCCAGCATAATTATTTACCTTTTCAACTGAGAAAATATCAGCATCAACCCCATTAGGAGTTATGGCTTGTTTTTCATTAATAACTTCAACTTGATTAATCCTATTTCTTATATCTGCTGCCTTTTCATAGTTAAGCTCATCAGAAGCTTTCTTCATAGCTTTTTTTAAATTAGAAACCATATTTCTTTTTGAGGATGTTAGATAGTCTTTAGACTTTCCGATATCCTCCATATATTCTTCTTTTGCAATATTTTTCGTACATGGTGCACTACATCTTTTCATCTGAAACTCAATACATGGCCTAGTTCTTGATTTAAAAGTTGTATCAGAGCAATTTCTGACCCTAAATATTTTCTGGATATCTTTTATTGAGTTTTTAACAGCCTGAGAACTTATGAATGGACCGATATAGTTTTTATTGACAGAACCTTTTGTTCTTTTTAGATAAACTCCTGGGAATTCTTGATCAAGAGAAAAGTATATATATGGATATGTTTTGTCATCTCTTAAAAGAATATTAAATTTTGGTTTATTTTCCTTTATAAGATTCTGCTCAAGCAATAGTGCTTCAACTTCATTATTAGTTATAAAAACTTCAATATGATCGGTAAGTCTTCGTATTTGGTTTGTTTTTCTATCCTTAAGAGACTTTCCAAAATAGGATGAAGTCCTTTTTTTTAGGTTTTTTGCTTTTCCAATATAAATTAGTTCTTTTTTAGAAAAAAATT
>Ga0066835_10000036_pt1 | contig 26398 bp, 47 predicted proteins | sample ETNtaG_3_FD_67280 | JGI IMG/M metagenome (GOLD analysis project Ga0066835, IMG submission 67280) | Marine microbial and viral communities from oxygen minimum zone, Eastern Pacific Ocean - ETNP201302SV84 | ecosystem: Environmental > Aquatic > Marine > Unclassified ... | reverse complement strand
CCGCATAAGATTGTTCTTGACATGGCTGCAGCCGCTATGGTATACTATACGGGAGGAGAGGGAGGGTAGAGGAGACTTCTCAGACTCGCACTTGAGCAAAGCGGCGAGCATACCCCACTTTTGTACTTAGTTTTAGCACTTATAGGCGCGCAAGCGCGCTAAAAATGTTTCATTTTTATTCCGCACTTACTTCTTTTATCTTCTCAAAATGTCTAAAGTTTGTTTTATGGGGGTCTCAGGACGCCATTTAATTTGTCAGGGTCTTCTCTGGGAAGACTAATGGTTTCTCTTTTTTAAGCGTGGCATCAAAAAAGTATTGACAATTTCAGTTTGGCACTGTATAATGGGCGCGCCTTCGGCGGATAGTAAGTACTCACTATTGCTGAGAGGCAATAAAAACCCCGCTCGAAGCGGGGTCTTTGGTTAGATTAGGTCGCGAACAAACTCCATAGTAGCGATGTTGCTTCTCATTAGGCTGTCAGCGATGCCTTTGTCTACGCCTTTGGCGATGATTTGAGCGTAAAGCTCTTTTTTAGTAGGTTTTTTAATTTTAGCTTTTTCCATGTTTTTCTCCTGATTTATGGTATAATTATAGACAGCGAATTAGAAATTGTCAAATAATAAATTACGCTAAGTATAATATTTTTTATTCCAAATCGGTATAAGAAATATCTTGACCCCGCTCAAAAAATGTGATATAATACCAGGGTGGGTCAGGGGCTGAGTCTGGAGTTTGCCTGTGGATAGACTTGTGGATAACCTGTGGATAACATCTTGCCAAGAAAGTATACTTTAAGACTTCAGTTTCGCACTTAGTTTGGCGCAGGCGCCACATACGAAAATTTCAGTTTGGCACTTTGGCGCCCATGGGCGCTGTAAAAAAATGACCGAGCCGATTTGCTCGGCTCGGTCATAACCTCAGGCAAGGTTTTTTATAATTGGGGTAGGATAATTCAAGGTATTAAATCCAATCGTGTGCATATCTCGGAGTAATTCCGAGCCTAACACCAGCAATCAAATTGTCCCATTTATCGTCATAAAGAAATTTCTTTTTTCTCTTAGTCCATTTGAGATTAAGAAATTTTTTCATTTGATTAAATTTAAATTCTGCGTCTGGAGTTGTGCAATTCTCAGGTCTGCTAATTATTGAATGATAAGGTATTCCTTTATCATGCAAATAATCCATATCATTATCTGATAGAGTTCTAGCAGTACAAAGAACAATATAATGTCCATGCAGATATTTTTTCTTAATGTAATAAACAAGGTTATCCATTAAAGTATCTTTGAAAATATTTTCTCTAGTAGAATTTTCAATCCAATAATCTAGGTCAAGTGCATTGGGTTTTCCCTCTGCATTTTGTCTATGATTAGAATTTACAATAGTTCCGTCTATATCTAAAAAAATAATATCAAAGTTTCTTAGTAAAGGTTTCATATTGAGCCACCAACAAAGTAGCCAATAGAAAAACCAATAATAAATATTGCCATATATCTATAAAAATATAATTCAGTATTTATTTCTTTTTTTCGTGTCCTTAAAGTTTTCATAATTCTCCAAGTTAAAAAGTTAATTAAAATGTAAGGGCAAAATTAATTGCCCTTACACCCTTTGGCAAGGTTTAGCCTTTCTTGATTTTCTTTAAAATCTTTTTCGCTTTTTTCTTTTTCAAGATTTGGCGATAGGCTCGTATCGTGGTTAATACATGAGCGTTCATTTGTTTCGGAGAACAAAAGTACCATTCAGTATAACCTGAGCCAAGATTTTTATCATTTACCTTTTCAATGCCCTTAATTCTTAAAACCAAGTGCAATAGCTTTTCCAAGCTATCTGCATTAAATCGGAAATGGCGATAATCAATTTGAATATCTTTCTCCTTGCCTTTCATCTTCCCAGAGAAGTTGAATTTTGAAATTCTATATTCTAGTTCATCTTCTGTATAACCACCCTTGGTTATGGTATCAGGTCGTGATATTTCGCCCTTTGGGTAGTTAGGAAGTGAAACAACATATAAACATTTCTTAGATAGCTTTTCAGTTATCTCGTCAAATAGTGTCATAAGTTATTCCTCATTTTATGGGTGGCGTTTGAAAATGGTAGCCACCCAATAAACCATATTAAACAATGAAATTCTTAATATAAGAATTGATAATCTCGATTTTATGAATAACCATGAAATTATCCCTATCAGAATAGAATTGATATTCATCTTCTAAATAGTTGATATACCATTTGATAGCATAAAAATCGTTGGCAGTTTTACATAAACCAAGCCAATCTTTTATAGTGCTAACATCGGCAGTCTTAATTTCAGGATAATCAATAATCGGGTCTGAAGGTTTACCCTTTTTCATTGTTTATCACCCCAGATTTCACAAAATGTTTTAAAAGATTTATCATCTGTATATAAATCTAAGTTATATGCAGTTCTCTCTTTTTCATTAAGTGCTTTCCATATTTGATAATTCCTATCAAAAGATAGTTCATCATCATACATGAAACAATATATAGCATTTATTTCAGTCATATATTTTCTCAATGGGTGGGTGGCTTTAGAAGGGTAGCCACCCTTAACCCTATCATCTAAGAAGTCTGTTAACCATTCTTAGACACCTAATGGGGTTGTTGGAAAAATTTTCCGAACCCCTTTATAAAAGAATTAACTCTCTTTCAAAAGCAAATCTTTAATAACCAAAAGGTTTTCAAGATTTGTTCTCTCAAGAGAATTAAAATCAAATCTATCGTTGAGTTCAACGATTTCTCTGATTACAACCTTTTTAGAAGGTCGTTTCTCTTTTTGCTTTTCTTCGCTCATGAGCATTTCCTTGCAAAATGGGAACATCAAAAGGAGTGTTCCCTTCTCCTATATTCATAATATCTTATCGATATTTAGAATTGCGTACGCAATACCTAGTAATACAAAACAATCAAGAATGATTGAATATATGAAGTACACCATTGAGAGAAGAGAAGTAAATTCTCTCCTCTCTTTGATGACATAAGGCACACCAGCTTTGTTTAAATTGTCAATGTGCCTTTCTTCATATTCTGTTTCAATGTATTTTTTCTTTTGAAAAAATCTCATTTAATCAGATTATAAAATCTAGGTAAGCCATCAGAAAAATAGATAGCATTGCTACCTGATTGTTTCATTACCTGTTTCGCTTTGGAAATTCTAAGAGTTGCTTTTCCTTTCGATTGAAACATCGAATGAGTAGCATTAGCAATTTCTTCATTCATAAAACAGTATGCTTTTTTAAATGTATTATCATTCTCATAAGTGCGAACAACATACACAGTTGAATTTATAAAAAGTTCATCTTCCATAATTCCACCTTGCAAAAAGTGGCTCGGCATTTGAAAAAGGTAGCCGAGCCTTGAACCTTATGACCAAAAAATTCTAAACAGCATAGAGCCATTTAAAAATATTCCTGTCATATTCCCAATAGTATAAACCATATCTCGTTGAACATACGCTCTATATTGATAACAACATAGACCTAAGACCAAAAAGAAAGGTAAAGACCAATGTGGAAATGAGCCTGAAAAATGGCTTGGTAATAATGCCCCTTGAACAAGTACCATACCGAAGTATGCAACCTTATCTTCAAGTTTCATAACCTTGCCCGAATTAATATCAGATATTAATTTATTTTTCTCAGACATTCCCAATTCAGAAATAAATTTTTTCCTCATTGAAAAACCTCATTTTAAGAAAAGTTTAAAATTACAATAATGTCTATATTTTCGGCAGTATATTGCTAGAGTTTTTTCTCTCTCCTAGTTTCGACCTTATGCAAATTCCCTTGCTTTATCGTTCAGATTTAAAACCTGTCACATTTTAAATCTTATCTGCGTTTCTATTAGGTGGTTAAAAATTAATCAGTGGTTAAAATTTAACCAACGCCTTCGTGTTTCGTCTGCGTCCTTTCGGAGTACGCCAACATTTCAGTTGGGGAAATCTGCGTTAATCTAATTTAAAAGTCAATAATACGAATTTCCTAATAAGAATATTAGCAAATTGACAGTTTAAATCAAGGGTAAAAACCTCAGTTTTAAGCATAAAAAAATTGAGAAATATTTTTAATAACCAAAAGTTATAAGAACAAAAAGTTATAAGGAGGGCAGTTCTTAGACCTAAAAATTTTTTCTGTCGCTGGACACATCTTCATGTACTACTTTAAGTATTTTTAAAAAACAATAAAAACGCCCAGCAGGTATCATAATGATACTTCTTAAAAATATTTCTTGACATTTGTCTTCAACTTTGATACAATTAGATTATGAGTAAATGGGTAGACGAAAATAATATTTGGTGGCATACTAACGATGCTGGTGAAACTAAAAAACTGTTATTAAATCCAGAAACTAAACAACCATACAAACAAGGTCAGATTATTCATCTAAATGGTAAAAAATTTAAAGAGTATAGATATGATAGAATATGGGCATCAAATATGGAGTACTGGCCGATAAAGTATATGCCAGCAGCAAAAAATTTAGACACTTACGATAAATCATATAAGTTACCAACACCTAGTCTTATATCTTTTTCAGGAGGCCGTACATCAGCATATATGCTAAAAAAGATTATAGATGCATATAATGGTAAACTCCCAAAAGATATAATAGTTTGTTTTGCAAATACAGGCAAAGAACTAGAAGAAACTTTAGAGTTTGTACATGAGTGTGAAAAAAGATGGAATGTACCTATACATTGGTTGGAACTAGATATTGCTACTACATCACCAATCTGGAGAAGTAAAGAAGTGTCTTTTGAAACCGCTTCTAGAAATGGCGAACCATTTGAAAAACTTATAGTAAAGAAGGGCAAGTTACCTTCCTTACACCAAAGAACTTGTACTATAGAACTTAAGATTAATACTATTAATAGATTTATGAGAAGCCTAGGATATAAAGAATGGTATTCAGCCTTAGGCTTGAGATATGATGAACCCCGCCGAGTTTCTGATTCAAAGAAAAACTCACAAAAACATATAAATATTGCTCCACTATATGAAGCAAAAGTAACTAATGAAGATATATTAGCGTACTGGAAAAATAGTCCTTTTGATTTAAAACTTCCTAGCATTAATGGAAAAACAATTGCAGGTAACTGTGACTTATGTTTTTTAAAAGGTACACAAACTACTTTAAATTTACTAAAAGAAAGACCTCAGTTAGCAAACTGGTGGTCAGACATGGAGACTAAACATAAAGCTAAGTTTAGAACAAATAGACCAGACTACATAAAATTAGTAGATTTATCGCAGAAAAATTTTGAAACAGAATTAGATGATACACACTTTAGTTGCTTTTGTCATGACTAAGATATCAAAAATACTTCTTGACTTTTGATTCTAAAATTGATATAATACAAGGTATGAGTAAAGAAATATCAACTAGAATAAGTCCAGAAGGATTAGAAATTGCGAATGCTTATCTTCAACTTGGAAGTGTGCAGTTAGTTTCAGCACACTTAAATATAGATGAAGCAGAGGTATCAGAGTTTCTAGGAAAGAGAGAAGTAAAAGCGTATGTAGACCAAGTGTTTTTAGATACAGGATATAGAAATCGTTTTAAACTTGGACAAGCTCTAGACACATTGATAGAGAAAAAACTGGAGGAGGCAGAAGAATCCGAAATATATAGTAATAAAGATTTAGCAGACTTATATGCATTAGCACACAAAATGCGTATGGACGAGATGAAAGCTCAAACTGAATTGGAAAAAGCAAAAGCGTCACAGATAAAAACACAAAATAATGTACAGATAAACGCAGAAGTTCCATTCGGACAGGGCAACTATGGAGAATTAATGAAAAAACTGCTAAAAGAAAAATAATTTATGGTAAACAGTATTATTGGAGTTGCAGTATTATTTATGTTTTTTTGGGGAATTTATGGAATCTACTTATTAACAGAGAGTCCATTTAAAAAACCTTATATAGTAAAAATACTGAAAATACTCAAAGATTAAAAAACAAAAACAACAATGGGAGAAATTTTCAAATTAGTCGCAGAATTAGGACTACCTATAGCTGGGGCTATCACTATGGCTTATTTTATTTTCATCATCATGAAACAACAGATGAATGGTTTGGTTGCGCAAATTAAAGCCATAGAAGGCATTTCAAAAATGTTAATCACTAGAGCAACCGTTATGAACAATGACATTATTCGTATAGATACTTCAGTATCTAGTGTCATAGGATTATCCCCTGATTTAGATAGAATTGCGAGAGCACAAAACTTCGTAGAGGACGGAAAGATAGACGCTAGGAGAGATTAGTGGATATAGTCTATTTAATAGAAACCTTTGGATTTGAGGTAGTTATGATAGTTGGTCTTGGCTACTTTGTATTTTTTGTGTGGCAAACTATAAATAAAACTATCAACCCCGCTTTGGCTGCAATGAGAGCCACAATTATAAGACTTACAGACCAACTCAGGTTACTAGACCAAGATATGATTCGTTTACAGCAAAAAGTAAATACTGTGACAGAATTAAAAGAAGAGGGAAAACTTAATGAGGTTTCTATTACTAATACTAATAAGTCCGATACTACTAAGTGACGAAATAGTACATGAATTTAAAAGCCCATCATTTAATGGTAGTGGTACATCTGCACACTATCTCACTATTGAGAATCAAGAAAAATCAAGAAAAGAAAAAATACAAGATGATGTTGAAGCTGCATTAAAAGCAGAACAACGAGCAGGAGAAAATACTACTCTTGCAAAATTTGTAAGAAATTTAGAAAGTCGAATATATGCTCAACTATCAAAACAACTAGTTGATAATATGTTTGGTAATGAAGAAAATAATTATACTGGGTCTTTTGCACTCGAAGGAAACACAATAAGTTACACTAGAGGACAGCAATGTGATGAAGATGGTATTTGTGTAGATGCTATAATAATGACTATACAAGACGGAGATGGTTCATCAACTGAAATTGTTATCCCTATAGGTACTGGAGGTTTTTAATGAAAGTGTTAGCAGCATTGCTAGTTTTACTACTTGCTAGCTGTGCAAGTATTCCTTCTATGACTGATAGTTGTACTAAAAGTGGAATGCAAGTATATGGTGAATGTATAGAAGAACCAGAAATAATTAAATTACCTACTTATAAAGAATTACTTGAGTTTCCGCCAGCAGAAGTTATGCCAATAGTTGCAGTTTACAACTGTAAAGATTTAACAGGACAAAGAAAAAGAAGAGATAGTTTGGCTGATTTTAGTACTGCAGTAACTCAAGGTTGTACAGAATTATTAATAGATGCACTAAAAACAGCAGCAGGTGGAAAGTGGTTTAGAGTAGTAGAAAGACATGGTATTGACCATCTAGTAAGAGAAAGACAAATAGTAAGAAGTACTCGTGAAAAGCATGACGAAAATAAAGATTTACAACCTTTACTATTCGCAGGTGTAATAATAGAAGGAGGTATCATAGGATATGATACAAATATTACAAGCGGAGGCAGAGGAGCAAGAGCATTAGGTATAGGACAAACTACTTCATATAGACGAGATGTAGTTACTATTAGTTTGCGAGGTATAAGTGTGCTTACAGGCGAAATATTACTAAATGTTCAAACAAAGAAAACTATTCTATCTGTTGGTACAGGATTTGATGTTTTTAAATTTATTGATACCGATACAAATTTAATAGAGATAGAAGATGGTGTCGCTGATAATGAAAGCGTTACCGTAGCAGTTCGTTCAGCCATTGAGGCTGGTGTTGTTGCCTTGATTCGTCAAGGAGATGACAGAGGCTTTTGGAAAATCCAAGAGCAAGGAGAGAAAGATGAATAAATTATGTGCACTATTTGTTCTCGCTTTTTCTACATGGGTATTAGCTGATTCTACAGATAATGAAATATTTCTTGAACAGTCTGGAGATACGCTAAACCTAACAATTGACCAAGTTGGTTATGGTAATAAGTTATGTGGTAGTATATCTAGTGGAGCTTGCGCGAGCGACATGGTAATTACTGGAAGCAACATAACTTTTAACTTAGACCAAATTGGAAACTCAAATCAGTTGTACGGACCAATAGTATTAGGTAATTCTAATATTGATATGGTTTTTACTGGTGATAGCAATGTTTATGATTGGAACATTGGATATAATACTGCAGCTGATAATCTAGACTTAGATTTAGCAGTTACAGGTAGTTCTAACCAATGGGATGTAGACATAGGATATAATCAATCTGCCACGTTTTTGAATTACGATTTAACACTAACAGGAAGTTCAAATGTATTTACTACAGTTGTTGATTCTGATAATGTTAAATGGGATTGGACAATTACTGGTGGTAATAATGATTTTAATACTATGCAAAAAGATGCAGACCAACTTTTAACAGCTACCTTTGAAGGAAGTGACGGAGACATTGATATAATTCAACAATCTGGCACATGCCCACAAGGTATATCAAGCTGTTCAGGCATAATCAATATTGATATAACTTCAGATGATGCAACAGTTACTATCAATCAAAAAGATACTGGCGATTAGCCTCGTATCACCCCTAGCCCTATCCTCTCCGATAGGTGATATCATAGAGAGGACAGGGTTTGGAGTACTGACACGAGAAGACCAAGAGTTATCTGCTGATGTTGGTAGCGATATATTGTTATATGATTTACTAAATACAGGTAATGGCAGAATAGCAATAGAATTTTTAGATGAGTCAAATTTAAGACTTACAGAGCATAGTAGAGTATTAATAGATGAAGTAATCTATGACCCAAATCCTAGCAAATCAAAAATGGTTATGCAATTTGCAATGGGAACCGCCAGATTCACCTCTGGTAAGATTGGGATAATGAATAAAGCAAATATTGATATTCAAACTCCTACTGCAACTATAGGTATTCGTGGAACTGATTTTACAACAACTATAGATGAATTAGGAAGAAGTTTAGTAATACTACTTCCAGACGAAAATGGAGATGCATCAGGTGAGATAACTGTTTGGAATGAAGGAGGTGAAGTTGTATTAGATAAAGCATTTCAAGCAACAATGGTTTCTACAATATCGTCCCCACCTGCAAAACCTGTTGAGATACAAAATATTACAGTTCCACAAATTAATAATTTATTTATTGTATCACCACCTGCAGAGGTAGAAGCCATTAGAGAAGAAAGAGCAACAGAAAATAATTCTAATAATATATTAACAGCAGACTTTTTGGAATTTAATGAATTAGAAAAAGACTACTTAGAAGAAAGTGAAGACTGGAGTTTCTCAGAGTTAGACATTGATTTATTAGATGTAGACTTCTTACAAGACTTATTAGAAATTATAGAGGAAGCAGATTTACTCAGTAGAGGACAAAAAGGAACATCTGCTGAAGGATTTGATTCAGTAACAATAGAAGGAACAAAACCAGGATTAGACCCTGATACACAATATAATACTATTGTTGAAGATACAGGGTATATTTGGTTTTATAGACAAGTTGATGGTATAATTAGTATAAGAGTGCCAATAGATGCAAATGTTTATTTGAGAACTGAAACCGACCAAAAAGAAAGTGTAATAACTGTCGGTGATGGCTCAGGAGCAATAATAGAAATATTACAAGTACAATGATGGATTTTGATAAAAATACAAAATACTTTTTAATAGCTGGGTGGAGTTTATTTTTCCTTTTAATATTAATCTCTGATAATCTGTATGCAGGCGATAATCATGTACATATTGAACAAGTAAATGGTGGAGATGATATAAATATAAATGCTTCACAAGTTGGTACTAACAATGAAATACGTTTTTCTACTGACCATAACAATAATACATTTAATTTACTACAGTACGGAGCAAATAATAAAATATCTTGGGTTCCTTATTGGGGCTCAGGTAAAGGCTGGGGTGGAGATGTTGATGGTGTATCAAATACTTTGAATGTAGAACAACATGATGGAGCTACTTATGGTGGACATATTTGGGGTAACTCAAATCAGGTAGACATATACCAAAATGGTACTCATACTCATTATTTAGATATTCATGTAGATAGTGTAGACCATGATATATGGCAAGAAGGTAGTGGAAGTCACTATTCTCATATTTACTACTACAATGTTTCAGATAGTTCTAATACTAGCATAACACAAAAGGGGAGTGGGAGTCACAATGCACGAGTGGTTCTTAGAGGAAATAGACCTACCACTTTAAGTTTACTTCAAGATAGTGCAGTTAACAAAACCTATCAAATAACACAAAACTGTGTTACAGTTGGTGGGTGTAATATATCGGTAACACAACAATGAAATATATATTAACAATAATAACATTATTTACAGCAATACTAATTGCAGACACAACAGCAAATATAGGACTAACACTAATAGATAGTGATGTTAGTTTTTCTGGTAAAGTAAAACATATAATTGATAGAGGAAAGTGGACAAGTAATTTTGACACTACATATACATACAAAACTTCAGATGGAAAAGAAAAAACAAACGATTTATATTTTCAATACAAAGAACAGTATGAATTAACAGAAAAAAGTTATGCATTAGGTATAGCACAATTTGATTATGATAAGTTTAGAAAAGATTATGATTTAAGAACTGTACTTGGTGCTGGATATGGATATAAATTTATAGATACAGAAACTTGGAAACTTAGTAATGAAACGTCTTTAGCATATCTACAGAGTAGTGGCAGTGAATTAATAGTAAGAAATAATTTAGGAGTATCTTATAACTTTTCAGAAAAATTAAGTATTACTAATAATTTATTATTTGAGTCTGGAAAAGATATGTACTTGAGAAATGCAACAAGTCTAATGTATAAACTATCAGATAAAATATCAGTAGGATTAAATAATACTTATACTGATAATGTAACTAGTAAAAATATATTTACAATAAATTTAGGAGTTAAACTATAATGGATATTGAAAAATTAAAAAGAAAATTAGAAACTAATATAGTAAACATAGAGTTTCGTTCACTACGTAGTGGTGACATAAAAAGCAGAGAGTATACCTTAAGTGAAAAGTATATGAAAATACCTAACCATATAAGAAAGCAGTCAGGAGACAAACTTTTATGTTATGATTTAGAGTTTCAAAAATGGGAAGATATACAAGAAGATACAATTCAAAAATGGACAGTAGTGCAATAAGGAGTATATAAATGCCTGTTAGAAAAGTAAAAGGTGGTTACAGATGGGGTAAGTCTGGAAAGATTTACAAAACAAAAAAAGAAGCTGAAAAGCAAGGCAGAGCAATATACGCATCAGGTTATGGCAAAAAGAAAAAAAGACCCAAGAAAAGGAACAGGTAAAAAACCAAAAGGTTCTGGAAGAAGATTATATACTGACGAGAATCCTAAAGATACCGTTAGGATTAAGTTTGCTACTATGAAAGACGCTAGAGCAACTGTCAGAAAAGTAAAAAGAGTTCGTAAATCATATGCTCGTAAGATTCAAATACTTACAGTAGGAGAGCAAAGAGCTAGAGTTATGGGAAAGAAAACTGTAGCTTCTATATTCCGAGCAGGAAAAGCTAGTTTAAGGAGGGCAAACAATGCCAAGAAAAACAAGACGAAAAAAACGAGACCCAAGACTCGCAAGAGCAGGCGTTAGTGGTTTTAATAAACCAAAAAGAACACCTAGCCACCCAACTAAATCACATATAGTTGTTGCAAAAGTTGGAGATAAAATTAAGACTATTCGCTTTGGACAACAAGGAGCTAAAACTGCGGGTAAACCTAAAAAAGGTGAGTCTGCAAGAATGAAAGCAAAACGAAAGTCTTTCAAAGCACGACATAGAAGAAATATAGCGAAAGGAAGAATGTCGGCTGCATATTGGGCAGATAAAGTTAAATGGTAGTAAGGCTAGGTAGTGCTATTCTAGTTTTAGCACTATACTTTTGGAATCCATATCCTTTTCAGCTTTTAGAATTAAAAAGTTTTGATTGGCTAATGATGAGTCAAGAGCCTATTCAAAATGAAAATATTTTATTAGTAGACATAGATGAAGAAATTATAAAAGGATATAAAGGTTATCCACTACCACGCACATTTTATGCTCAAGCAATTTCTAGAACTTCTGGTGTAGCAGGTATCACAGTTTTGATGCCTGACCCAGATATAAGAGGGAAGGAGCACGATACTACATTAGCATCGGCACTTCGTAAATCCCCCGCTGTCTTGGCTTTCGTAGCTTCGACACAAGCCAATGAAGGAGGACCACATGTTGGTACTGCTCAAATAGGAGGTGATCCGCATCTATGGCTATATCGTTATCCCGGCATTTTACGACAAGAACATCTATCAACAGGCGTAGGTCTAATAAACACCGCACCCGAAATAGACGGCGTCGTAAGACGTATACCTCTCGCCGTAGGAAGTCAAGATAAAATATATCCATCTTTTGCTCTTGAAATGCTAAGGGTAGGTGTAGGTGACCCCAGCTATCAAATCAAGACTACAGACGGGGGTATAGAATGGGTTAGAGTCCCAAACTACCCCCCGATGTATACTGACTCAAATGCTCAAGTCTGGTTAAATTACAATGTTAATTTTTACAGACAAAGTGCTTCTGAGTTTATGAAAAATCCTATTGACGCACCTTTTGTAATTTTTGGAGTTACAGCTGAAGGAATAGTTAATCCTGTTCCTACTCCTGCAGGTTTGAAATATCCTCACGAACTTCAAGCAAATTTACTACATAATTTAATACAAGGTACAAGTCCATCAACCCCTGAGTGGGGTCAAGTTGCAGAGATGGGAACTGCAGTTGGACTAATAATTTTACTACTAATTACATCATATTCAATTATATTATCAGTTCCAACTTTACTACTTAGTATTGCAGGTTTATTATATACTACCTGGAATCTGTTTCAGTCTTCCTACTTATTTGACGTTTCTGCCATAATTATAATCTGCTTTCTTTATTGGAGTATTGTTACATTCCGTAATTTCGTCCAGCAATTTATACTTCGTCGCAGAATTTCGCAACAATTTGGCACCTATGTTAGCCCATCTCTGGTTAAAAAACTTCAAGATAATCCAAAGTTACTGAGATTGGGTGGGGTGACAAAACGTATGACATTTCTTTTTTCTGACATCAGAGGATTTACTCCCATCTCTGAAAAATACCAGTCGAATCCACAAGGACTTACTACTCTGATTAATCGTTTTTTAGATAATCAAACTGAGATAATATTAAAACATGGAGGCACAATAGATAAATATATGGGCGATTGCATTATGGCTTTTTGGAACGCTCCACTAGATTGTGAGGAACAAGAAAGAAAAGCCACAGAGTGCGCACTAGAAATGAGAAAAGCACTAAGAGAATTAAATGAACAACTTAGAGAAGAAGCTCTTGATGAAATTAAAACAGGAGCTGGAATTAATACGGGACCGTGTGTGGTTGGTAATTTTGGCTCCAGTAGCCGTTTCGATTATAGTGTTCTTGGTGATGCTGTCAATCTTGCTGCGAGGTTAGAGAGTCAATGTAAGGAGTATAATGTTGATTTAATTATATCTGAGTATAGTAGGATTGAAGGATTTGTTTATAAATTTTTAGACGAGATAACTGTAAAAGGAAAATCTGAGCCAGTTAAAATCTATACCATTGAAAAATAGGTCTTGACAATCAACTATATTTTTGGTATAATTACAATTAAAAGTAAAACTTTAAGTTTACTAAGAAGGAGAAAAAGCAATGGAAGCCGATGAAGTGGCATTAGAACTTGCAAAGCATGAAGCTGTCTGTGCGGAAAGATGGAAAACTGCATTTAACCGCTTTGATAATTTAGATAGGCAAGTTGGTAGAATTGAAACCGTTATGATTTCTTGTGCTGGCTGCTTAATTGTAGGTGGAGCAGGTTTAGTTATTACATTGCTCAATATGTAGGAGAACATATGTTTAATGCAATTTTTTGGATAATTATAGGACTATTTATTGGTTGGAATTTACCACAGCCTACTTGGGCTAATTATGTACAATCAATAGTAATGGGTTGGATAACTAAATTATCTAGTATGATTAAGAAAGGCGAGTAATGCTCGCAGGATATGGGACAAAAGATATGAAATCTAAAAAAGAAAAGGCAAAAGTTTATGAAAAAGACGGATTCTGGACATATGACGGTGCCATCGCTGGATATAACACAAAAGCCAGTGCAGAAGCAGCGATGGAAGAAGGCAAAAAGAAGTCATCATGAACGATATAAAATTTGTTTAGAGTGTGAACACCTAAACAAGTTTTGGAAATTTTGCAACCTTTGTGGTTGCTTTATGCCCCTCAAGACTAAACTTCGATGGGCAGAGTGTCCTGACGAGCCCCCTCGTTGGACTTAGGAGACAGTAATGCCCTATCATAGTGGAAAAAAGAAAAAGAAGAAAAAAGGTAAGAAAAAGAGGAAGTAATTATGCCAATGCACAGTAGAAAAAAGAAAAGAAACGGTGCTAAAAAGAAAGGTGGAATGAAACCTTGTCTTACAGCAAAACAAAAGAAGTTACCTAAAGCACTTCAAGCTGCAATTCGTAAGAAAAACAGACCTTGTAGATAATGCCAAGACATACTAGAAAGCGAAGAAGAAAAACTGCTAAGAAAAAGAGACCTGTACCTACTAATAAAGCTCTTTATGCTCGAGTGAAAGCCGAAGCAAAAAGGAAGTTTAAGGTATACCCTAGTGCTTATGCAAACGGCTGGCTAGTAAGAACATATAAGGCAAGAGGTGGCAGATATAGAATGGGATAATGGCTAAGAAACGAAAATCTTTGACTAAACGACAACAGTCAGCTATGCGAAGACATCGTAGACACCATACCAAGAAACATATGACTCTTATGAGAAAACTTATGTTAGAAGGAAAAACTTTTACACAAGCACATAAGACAGCTATGCGCAGAGTCGGAAGATAATGGCAAAACCAAAAGGTGGATTAACTACTTGGTTCAAGGAGAACTGGGTAGACATTAGTCGTAAAAAGAAAAATGGTAAACACCCGCCTTGTGGTCGTAAGAAAGCGAGGACAGCAAGAGGAGGATATCCCAAGTGTGTCCCTCAGCGAGTAGCGGCAAGAATGACCGCAAACGAAAAAAAGTCGGCAGTCCGTAGGAAAAGAGCAAAAGCTCAAGGTGTTGGAGGGAAACCCACCAATGTCAAAACGTTCACTAAAAGGAGGCGCCGAAAAAGGAGATAATATGGACGAGAGTTTACAAGAGGAAATTCAGAGAACTCATGATTTGGTAAAAAAACTTCAAGCAAGATATAAGCAAAAAATGGAATGGAGTAAAAAACTTCAAAAATCACTTAAATTAAATAATACAACAGAAATAAAGAGGTTAGTAAATGTTGAAGAAAAGTTGGCAAAAACTTAAAGACTACATAAAAAAATACTGGAATATATTTATCGGAAAAGATAAAAATAGAGACGGTAAAGTAGATATTAAAGACGATTTAATAAAAGCAAAAGAAAAAGCGCAAAGCGCTAAGTAACGGAGAAAGTTATGGCTAGACAAGGAGGCTTTTTAAGCGGACCTACTGGTATTCACAATACTCAAAAAATTCGTAAGCATAGATTGAATCGAGGAGTTACTCGTGACATGAATGCTGCGGCAGGAGTTCCTGTGAATTCGAAAAACCCAAACTCTATGGAATCATTTAGATATTCTGCAGCACCAAAAGCTATCGGACCTAGATTCGGTAAAACTGCAAACCCTAAAAGACCAAGATTCCCTGGAAGACGTAGAGGCAGATAAATGACGCAAACAATTCACAAAAAACAAGCATGGCTTGATGAAGTCGCTGCGCTTGTAGAAAAAGACTTAAATAATTTACATACTTTATCTCAAGTTAGAAAACTAACTGATAAAGAAAATAATATGGTAAGTCTATGTGGTGCGTTTTTGTACTTATACAAAATGGCGGAGCTAAAAGATTTTCTAAATCTTGCACTTAGCGACGATGAGAAAGAAAAACCTAATAACTTTGAGACTATACATTGATTGAAGTTAGTAGAAAAGATATAATCCCCGATTATCTAATGAAGTTTGATGACGACAGATTCATCAAACTTCCTATAGAATCCTACCTGCAGTTACTAGGAGTTACTCCTAATACTTCCCAAACTGCACTTATCAATGCAGTAAGTAATCCTAAATATAGATTTGTGTGTGCGGCAGTAGCCCGTAGACAAGGTAAAACTTATATATCAAATATAATTGGACAGTTAGTATGTTTAGTACCTAATAGTCATGTTTTATTAATGTCTCCTAATTATTCTCTATCTCAAATATCTTTTGATTTACAAAGACAACTAATTAAACATTTTGATTTAGAAATGGTAAGAGATAATGCAAAAGATAAAGTTATTGAACTTTCAAATGGTTCTACAATTCGTATGGGTTCAATAAATCAAGTAGACTCAGTAGTAGGTAGAAGTTATGATTTAATTATATTTGATGAGGCAGCACTTACAGACGGTAGAGATGCTTTCAATGTTGCACTACGACCTACACTAGACAAAGATAATTCCAAAGCAATATTTATTTCAACTCCTAGAGGTAGAAATAATTACTTTGCAGAATTTTATTATAGAGGATTTACTGATGAGTTTCCTGAGTGGTGTTCTATAAAAGCAACTTGGCATGAAAACCCAAGAGTATCTGAATCAGATATTATAGAAGCACAAAAAGGAATGTCACAAGCAGAATTTAATCAAGAATATATGGCAGACTTTAATGTATTTGAAGGTCAAGTTTGGTCATTTAATCATGAAGAATGTATAGCAGACTTGTCTAATTTTGATACTTCACGAATGGATGTTTTTGCAGGTCTTGATGTTGGCTATAAAGACCCTACAGCTTTTTGTGTTATGGCATATGATTGGGACGAAGAAAAATTTTACTTAGTTGATGAGTATTTAGATAGTGAAAGAACTACTGAACAGCATGCAATAGAAATACAAAAACTCATAGATAAGTGGGAGATAGATTATATTTATATTGATTCAGCAGCAGCACAAACAAGATTTGATTTTGCACAAAATTATGATATAAGTACTATAAATGCAAAGAAATCAGTATTAGATGGTATTGGTCATGTTGCAGGAATTGTTGATAATAAAAAACTTATTGTAGACCAAAAATGTAGAGAATCTTTAATGTCACTAGACCAATATCAGTGGGACCCCAACCCTAATTTATTAAAAGAAAAGCCAAAACATAATCAAGCATCGCATATGGCTGATGCTATGAGATATGCTTTGTATACGTTTGAAACTACAGCGACAAGTTTTTAAGACCCCTGTTAAAAATACCTCTTGACATCAAATGTGATTTTTGCTATAATTTCTGAAAGAGATAAAATAAATGAAATTAAAAAGAGATTTAGTTAAGTATGTTCGAGATAAAGCTAAATCACGGTACAAAAAGAATAATGACTGTTTTATCTGTGGTGAGACCGAAAATTTGGATTTTCACCATTTCTTTGGACTGACAGAACTTTTAGAGCATTGGTTAAAGAAAACAGGAAAGAAAATAGAGACCGAAGAGGACATACTAAGGTTAAGGGAAGAATTCATAGAAAAACACGAAAAAGAACTTTACGATGAAGCTGTGACGCTGTGCCATATGCATCATTTACGATTACACTCAATTTATGGAAAACGACCTAAATTAGTCACGGCAATGAAACAAAAAAGATGGGTTCTAAAACAAAAGGATAAATATGGCGTGGTATGACAGATTTTTAGGTATTGAGAGAGAGGAAAAGTTAAATCCTGCTCAATATACTATAGCTCGAGATGAAGGATTATCTGTTGATACTCGAGAAATAAAAACGAATTATAGGTCTGCTTATGAAAATTTAGAAGTTGTAAACAGAGCTGTCAACATGATAGTTGACGATGTAGGAGAAATACCTTTTTCAGTTAATGCAAAATTAAGAGGAATAACTCCTGTAGCAAAAGATATTAGAAGGTCAAAAGTAGATGTACTACTTAATAGAGCACCAAACCCTTTTCAAGATGTTAGTGCTTTTAAAAGAAATTTAATTATTGACTTAATAATAGATGGAAACATATTTATCTACTACGATGGTGCTCACCTTTACCATTTACCAGCAGATAAAGTTAAAATCTATACTGACGATAAAACTTTTGTAGAAAAATATGAATTTGATTCAACGATAGAGTATTCAGTCAATGAGATAATTCATGTAAAAGAAAATAGTTTTAATTCAATTTATAGAGGAGTACCAAGATTGAAACCAGCGTACAGAACAATGGTTCTCTTGGACAATATGAGAAGTTTTCAAGATAACTTCTTTAAAAATGGAGCAGTCCCTGGATTAGTATTAAAAAGTCCAAATACTCTTTCTGAAAAAATAAAAGAAAGAATGTTACAAGCTTGGAGCATGAGATATAATCCTAAAACTGGAGGTAAAAGACCTTTAATTCTTGACGGTGGACTGGAAGTTGATAACTTAACTACAGTCAATTTTAAAGAATTAGACTTTCAAGAATCTTGCAAAGCAAATGAAAAAGTTATATTAGAAGCACTAGGAATACCACCAATCCTTATGGATAGCGGTAATAATGCTAATATTAGACCTAATCATAGGCTTTATTACTTAGAAACTATATTACCTATAGTTAGAAAAGTAGCATATGCTTTTGAAAGATATTTTGGTTTTGAACTTGCGGAAGATGTAACCAGAATTCCTGCGTTACAACCTGAGTTGAGAGACCAAGCCGCCTACTATGCAACTCTTGTTAATACAGGCATTATTAGCCCGAATGAAGCAAGAGAAGCACTAGGCAAAGAACCAGTTGATGGATTTGATGAACCAAGAGTACCAGCTAATATAGCAGGTTCTGCGGTAAATCCCGAAGAAGGTGGAAGACCACCACAAGACGAGGAGAATATAGATGGCGAATCCTAAAATAAAAACATTAACAACTCTTGGCGAGTATTTTAAAAAGAAAGGAAAAATTCTTTCTATTTCAGAATATCAAGCACAAGATGACGCTCCTGTTAGAGTACAAATAGTTAAAAGAACTTTTAACTCTTGGGCTCGTATGGTCAGCATGTTAAATTACAACTTACCTGAAATGGTAGCTGAAATTAACAAACCAAAAGCTACACCAAAGAAAACAGTTGCAAAAGCTACTAAAAAGAAAGGAGACTAAGTATGAATAAAATATTTCATTATACTTCTACTTTTAAAAGTTTAGGCGAGCAAGATGATGGTAGTATAGACATTAAAGGGTCTGCTAGTACTAATGGTCTTGATAGAGCTGGAGATATTATCGAGGCAGATGCTTGGACTAAAGGTGGTTTAGAAAACTTTAAAAATAATCCTATTATATTGTTTAATCACGATTACAATAAACCTATTGGAAGAGCAACAGGTTTAGAAGTGAACGATAAAGGATTAGATATCTCAGCAAAGATATCTAAAGCAGCGGGCGATGTTAAAGATTTAATTAAAGATGGTGTCCTTGGAGCTTTTTCTGTTGGTTTCAGAGTGAAGGACGCTGATTATATGACCGAAACCGACGGATACAAGATAAAGGACGCTGAACTTTTTGAAGTTTCTGTAGTATCAGTACCTTGCAATCAGGGAGCAACATTCTCTCTAGCAAAGTCTTTTGATAATATGGAAGATTACGAGGAGTTTAAGAAGAATTTTGTAAAGGCTAACTCAATGGACTCAGCAGACGCTGTTGAAATTGAGCAGCCAAGCGAGGAGAAATCCTCAATTTTGGAGAAAAATATGTCTGAAGACAATAAAACAACTCCTGAAGGCTTTGACCTTGAAGCATTCGCAAAACAAGTAGCAGAAGATACTGCTGCTAAAATTGCTATGCAACAAGCTGAGCAGAAAGCAAAAGAAGCTGCTGAGGCGGAAGAAAAATCTGTTGAGGAAGCTGAAGTGAAGGCTGCTGAAGAAGCAAAGCAGGAAGAACAGAAAACAGTTGTAACATCAGTTATGACTGGAGCAGAAAAGCTAATTTCTGATGTTGAAGATAGAGTTCTTAACAAGCACGAAGATTTAGAGACTGTAATTAAGTCTTTAGAGTCTGAATTAAAAGACAGAAGTGCTGAAATAGAAGCTATGAGAGAATCTAAAAGGGTTTTCGCTGACAGAGGAAATAGTGACTGGAGAAAAGCATTTGAAGCTGACATTATGGACGCAAAAATGCTCGGTCTAGCTACTGGAAAAGGGTTTGAAACTGACCTTGCAAAATCAGTGATGGAAAAAGTTAACAGCATGTCTGGTGTTGGCGTTTCATCTGCTGACTTTGAGCAAGTTGTTTCAACTAACATTGAAAGAGATATCCAGAATGAATTAGTATTAGCACCTCTATTTAGAGAAATACCAATGACTTCTGCAACTCAAATCATTCCAATCCTACCTGACTCTGGTTACGCAGAATTTACTGCTAACCAAGCTGCTAGTGGTAGTTCACCACATGGTAACTTAGCTCAGAGAGGAGACGCATACAACCCAGGTTCAGCGGGTGGTATCGATATGACTGAGAGAACACTCTCAACTAAAAAATTAATCTCTACTTCCTTTATAGGAAATGAAACTGAAGAAGATGCAATTTTGCCTATTCTTCCGTTAATTAGAGAGTCAATGGTTAGGTCTCATGCTAGAGCAATTGAAAACGCTATCTTAGTAGGAGATGACGCTGATGGTGCATTCGGAACTTCTGGAGCATCTTTTGAAGGACTTTGTCACTTAGCGGCAAACGACTCAAACACTACACAGCCAAGTGGTACATTTGCTGCTACTGACGCTGTTACTGCAGCTGACTTACTAAGCTTAAGAAAAGCAATGGGTAAATATGGTGTTAACCCAAGTGAAGTAGTTTACATAGTATCTCAAGATGTGTACTATGACTTGTTAAACGACGCTGAGTTCCAAGATGTGAACTTAGTTGGTGACATGGCTACTAAGCTAAGTGGTGAAATCGGGCAAGTATTTGGTTCAAGAGTACTTATCTGTGATGAGTTCGCTGCTAAAGCTCACTCTAAATTTAACTCTGTAGCTGTATACCCAAGAAACTACGTAATGCCTAGATTAAGAGGTGTTACAGTAGAATCTGACTACGATGTCGCAAACCAAAGAAGAGTCCTAGTGGCTTCTCAAAGAATAGGTTTCTTAGACCTAATCGATGGTGCTGACTCAGTACAAGCTCTTAAATACAAATCTAACTAATAGATTGATATGGCTTGAGGGGAGCCTTATCCCCTCACTTATAATTATGGCAGTATCACAAGGCGGAACAAATTTGATAACATTAGCACAGTACAAAGATTTTGCTGGGCTCAATGGCGTATCGGAAGATGCGAAATTGAATGTTATCATTCCGTCTGTGAGCCAAGCCGTAAAAACATATTGCGGAACTTCGTTTGTAGACTTTTATAGCTCTGCTAAAACGGAGTTCTTCGATATAAAAGATAATCATACTACTGCAATAATGCTAGATGAAAGTCCAATAGTAACTATAACTTCAGTCCAAGAAAGAGATGGACAAGGCAGTGCATATGTGACCCTCATATCCGAAAATTCTGATGGTAGTGGCAAATATGAATATACTGTAGACGAAGAAACTGATACTATTTTTAGAACTGAAGATACTGCTGACAAAGCTTTTCCGAAAGGAAGAAAAGCAGTAAAAGTAGTTTACAGAGCAGGATACGCAAGTACTCCTGGAGATTTAAAACTAGCACTTTTTGACTTAGTAAAATATTACTTAAAAGATGAAAGAAAAGAAAGACTTTCTATAAGTGGAGCTCAGATTAGTAACCAAGTTACTACCAGCCTAAGAGAAAATATAGGATTTCCTGACCACATAAAAAGGATTCTTGATTTCTATAAATTATATAAATAATGGGCGCAGAAGTAGTACTAAATGAAGTTGAAAGATTACTATCAAAACACTCTGATGAAGCAATGAGAAAAGAAGAGAGTAAAAGATTTAATCATATAGTTGAAATAACTGCATTTGAATCTGCAGGAGCATTTGTAAGTGGAACAGAAAAATTTATTAATGGATTAGACCAAAATGATGATTTAGTAGCAGTACTTAGAGCTAATAATACAAAATTTGAATACCAGATGGTGATTGGAGAAATTTTTAGTGATTTAATATCAGGAGCTGTAAAACTTAAAAGTACAAAAAAAGTAGCAGAAAAAACACTAATAAAATTTTCTGATTTTTTCGTAAGCGGAGCAGGAGGCACTAGTAAAGAGTTTGCAATACTGGAAGGCAGTAATGTAAATAGATTAATTTTTCAAGTAGATGCAGAAAGAGCTTCAAATACTTTTAATATTTATACAATATGCAGAGAACTGAGAAAAGAAATATTTCATAGATGGCTAAGAAGAACAAACAAAACTTTGACATCTGCACAGGCGGCAGCAGCAACAAAAGACATTTCAAATAGTACTGACTTCTCACATAAATCAAGAACTATTGGTAGAGCAGGGTTTGAAAAGTTTGTTAAAGAGTGCTTTAGCTCTGACGCTCAACCTGAAGCATCTTTTGATGTTAATATTACTACCGTTAATATGTTGGAGTACATAGTTAGTAGAGCAAATATGAAATTTTCAGTAGACTTTAGTCCAGAATTTTCAGCAGGACAAACAACAGGTGAAACAAGAAAGCTAACAGTAAACGGAGTAATCCAATCTCAAGGAAGCAAAAGAGCAGATGATTGGAAAGCACGAAAAGATTTAGGTGGAGGAGTAAGAGCATTAATTGAAGATGGTGCAATAGAATTTTTAAGAAAAAATCTTCCAGAACACTTTGAAGGAGAGAAGAGAAGAGGAGGATTAGCAGCATCAGTTGGTGCAACAGGAAGCCCTTCAATAGATGAAAATATAGTAAGTGAAGTAGTAGAAGAAATAACAAATAAAGCTAAACCTAAAAAGAGACTTAAAAATAAAAAAGTAACTATTAAAAAACAACCAAAAGTACGAAAAAGGACAAAAAGAAAAATAACAGCAGGTAAAAAAGGTTCTGCCCCTAAAGCATTAACTACAAAAATTAGCATTAAAGTTCCAGCAAAAGGTAGAGTAAAAAGAAGAAAAGAAAAAGGAAAAGAGGAACTTAATTTAGGCCCAATTAGAACTAGAATAAACAGAAGACTAGGAGCAGAAATAAGAAGAAACATGGGCAGACCAGCACTAATAAATCAAACAGGAAGATTTTCTGATAGTGCAGAATTAGTTTCTTTAAGACAAGCACAGAATTCTATAATTGGAACATATACTTATCAACTAAGACCTTATGAAACTTTTGAAAATACAGGAAGCAGGGAATGGCCCGCAGGATATAACCCAAAACCTTTAATAGCAAAAAGTATTAGAAACTTAGCGATGGGAACAATTAATGATAAATTTATACTCAGGAGAGGTTAATGTCTACTGAGTATAGAACTAAGCGTAGAAAAATTGTAGACGCTTTAGTAGCAAAATTAAAACTAATAAATGGACAGCACCCTTACAATGGAAATGTATTTAATAATGTAAGTGGAGGCTTAAAGTTTTTAGATGAAATAGAAGAGTATCCAAAACTCTGCGTAGTTGCAGGAGATGAATCTAGAGAATATCAAACTGCTGGATTTAAATGGAGATTCTTAACTTTAAGTATTCGAGCATATGTCAAAGATGAAGACGATGCTCAAGAAGAACTAGCATTGTTATTCGAAGATATCGAAAAGATTATCGATGAAAACGATGCTTTAGTGTACGACACTAGCGTAGTACCTAATGGAACTACTACTTCAATGACAGTTGATAGTATTAGTACTGATGAAGGAGTGATTGCTCCTTTAGGAATTGGGGAAATGTCGGTAACCGTACGATATTAAGAAACGGCGAAGCAGATAAATATCTAGCTAAGCCCTTTCAACGTAGATAGGAGATAAAAATGGCACTTAATCTATCAAGAAATACCAAGGTATATGTCAGTTCAGTAAATGGTGTAGGCGCTACAGGCGGCATCAAGACTGTTACTGTTACTACTGCGGGTTCTGGTCATGCGGTGGGCGATGTTATATCTTTTAATGCAAATGATACTTCAGGAAGTGGAATCAATGCGAAAGTTATTGTTTCTGCAGTAAGTGGTGGTGGTGTTACAGGAGTAAACATACCAAATAACTTCAGAGGAAGCGGATTTGCAGCAAGTGAAACATTGACTCAAGGTGATGCAAGTGATTCTACAGGTTCAGGAACTGGACTTGTTGTAACAGTAGCAACAATCGCAGGAACAACCACAGTAGATGGTAGCAGAATAGGAACTGGCTTATTTAAAGGTAATGGCACAAATGCCAACACTTTCAGAGTAGGTGTGTTAGATGGTTACAGCTTCTCGCAAGGAAGTGATGCAACTGATGTTGTAATCAACGAAGCTGGAGCAACTCCAAACAGAGGACAGAAAAGATTTAATGACTCTTTACCTCCTGCAGAATGGTCTTTCTCAACTTATGTAAGACCTTTCAAACATGGAGCAAATAGTAATGGCTCAGAAAACGACATGGGTATGGTTGAAAACATACTATGGGCAGCTATTGCAGGTAAAGACATTACAGGTGGTGCACTAAGCGGAACAAGTGCTGCAGCAGTAACAGTAGATTCAACTGATGCAGATGTTAGTTTTGCAAGGTCAGAACACCACGAGTTATTAAAACTCTCAATTTTCTTTGCTTTGGAAAATACAACTTACAGACTAAATGAATGTCAAGTAAACCAAGCAGAAATAGACTTCTCTATAGATGGAATAGCAACAATTGCATGGTCTGGTAACTCAACTACTATTGACCAAATTACTACTCCAATGGAAGACCCTAATACAGCTTATAGTTCAGTCTCAGGAGATACTGGTGGAGCATATTCAGCTAATTCTACAATTAATAATGCAGAAGCTTTTAATTATGTAGATACTACTGGTCCTGATGATGCAGACTATTTAAGAAATAAATTATCAACGCTAACACTTTCAACTTTAGAACAAGGAAGTGGAGCAGCAAGTGGTGGACTAGATGCAAAAACTTATGATATTGCAATCACAGGTGGTTCAATAACTATAGCAAATAACATCACTTATGTAACTCCTGAAACTTTAGGGGTTATTGATAAACCAATTGGTTCTTTCTCAGGTGCAAGACAAATTAGTGGAAGCTTAACTATGTACTTAAACACTACAGGTTCAAGTGGTTCAGGTAATGGTTCAAACCAATTACTAGCTGATTTATCTGCAGCAACTGACTTAGTTAGAAACTCTTTTGATATGAGTTTATTTATGGGAGGAGGTTCTTCTGACACACCAGTCGTAGAATTTGACCTTCCAAGAGCGCATTTCCAAGTTCCAGCTATTGAAGTCGCAGACTTGATTTCAGTATCTGTTGAATTTGCAGCTCATGGCTCAGATATAACTGCAGCTGATGAAATGACTGTTAAATATAAGGGATTAACTTCTCACAGTGATAGTACTTATGCTACTAATCACACAGTCTAATCATGACTGTATACAACTTTCGTAAAGAAAGCTCTGTATTCATAGTACACGGCGGGAGCAGGTATAGAATATATACCACTCCCGAAGTGTCGATTTCCCAAACATTTGCGGAAGACTCGTACTCAGTAAAGACTTTGCACGACCAGACTAAAATGTTTAATGGGACAACAATAACAAAAGCAAACCCTGCAAATTTTTCGTTTGGTGTTTATCTTACAGAAGAAAAAGATGAAACCATAGTAAAAAGTCTTTTAACGGAATACGATACAAGTTCAGGAGAACAATTAATAAAAACTTTTGACTTGTATATTGTAAGTACTGAGAGTGCTTTTAAAATAGAAAACTGCCACATAAAAACAGGCGATTTTGTATTTGAAAGAGAAAGACCTCTAACTCTAAACGTAAGTGGACAAGGAGAAAAATTAACAAGGGTAGGAAATTCAACATACACAGTTCCAGGCTCTGTAGTATCATCAAGTGCAACATACACTCCCACCACACCAGTTTTAGATGTAGAGATAGGAGGAGCAGATGTTCCTAACCTAGTAAACACTACATTAAGTGTTCAGAATAATACTAATTTTAAAGGATATGAAACTTTACAAAATAGTCTTTCAGTCACAAACAATACAAACGCAATGTATCCTAATGGATTCTTTTTAGAAGATAGAATTGTATCAGGAAATATTACTCAATTTGTAACTTCAACAAATTCAAGTACATTTTTTGATTTTTCAACAAACAGTAATATCGCTATAAAGACATTAGTAAATGGTTCAACCTTTTTTAACGCAAATTTAACAGGTTGTATGTTTACTAAAAGGATACAAGTAGGAGAAGCAATCCAAGATGTTATTGATTTTAGATTA
>Ga0066835_10000033_pt1 | contig 27303 bp, 27 predicted proteins | sample ETNtaG_3_FD_67280 | JGI IMG/M metagenome (GOLD analysis project Ga0066835, IMG submission 67280) | Marine microbial and viral communities from oxygen minimum zone, Eastern Pacific Ocean - ETNP201302SV84 | ecosystem: Environmental > Aquatic > Marine > Unclassified ... | reverse complement strand
GATTTAGATAAAAATACGAAGTGTAAGTCTGGTGATCCCGAGGTTTTTTTTATTAAACCCTCTAACAATTTTGTGTCAGATTCAGGTTTAGTGGAGTTAGAATTTGGTCTAACAAACTTTAATATTTTACCTGCTGGAACCATTGGTTGCGATGCGGGTCACCACCATCTTTTAATAAATACTCCACTTCCAGATTTAAAGCGACCAATTCCATCAGATAAAAACCATATTCATTATGGGAAAGGCCAAACCTCTGCAACCATTGAACTTCCTCCAGGAAGGCATTCCTTACGATTGATTCTTGGAGATTTTGCTCATATTCCCCACGAAGATCCAATTTACTCAGAAGAATTAATTATTATTGTTAAATAATGTCTGACAATTTTGATTTAAACAATCGACCAATTCCGGATAACCTAATCACGGAGATTGCTAACTATGTTATGGATTACCAAATTAGTTCCCAAGAGGCATTTGAAACTGCCAAGAACTGTTTGATCGACACAATTGGATGTGGTCTGCTTGCCCTGAAATTTCCTGCATGTACAAAATTAATGGGACCAATTGTCTCAGGAACTGAAGTACCTTACGGTGTAAGTGTTCCGGGAACCAGTTTCAAGTTAGATCCGGTAAAAGCAGCTTTTGATATTGGTTGTGCTATAAGATGGTTGGATTTTAATGATACTTGGTTAGCTGCTGAATGGGGGCACCCCTCTGATAATCTTGGAGCAATCTTGTCCTGCAGCGATTTTGTATCTCAAAAAAGAGTTGCTATTAATAAACCTCCTATTTTTATGAATGAAGTTCTAGAGATGATGATTAAAGCTCATGAGATTCAAGGTATTTTAGCTCTTGAAAACAGTTTCAATAGGATTGGATTAGATCATGTGGTTCTTGTTAAGGTAGCATCGACTGCTGTTGCAACAAAAATTCTTGGAGGAACAAAAGACGATGTTATTAATGCAATTACACAAGCTTGGGTTGATGGACAAAGTCTAAGGACTTATCGTCACGCTCCTAATACCGGGTCCAGAAAAAGTTGGGCAGCAGGGGATGCAACCAGCAGAGCAGTTAGATTAGCATTGATTAGTTTAACTGGAGAGATGGGATATCCAAGCGTGCTTTCTACAAAAACATGGGGATTTGAAAGTGTTCACATGAAAGGAAAATCTCTTAAAATTCCACAAAAGTTTGAATCATATGTTATGGAAAACATACTATTTAAAATTAGTTATCCTGCTGAATTTCATGCACAAACTGCAGTTGAAGCAGCTGTAAAACTGCATCCACTTGTAAAAAATAAAATTGATGACATTGAAAGAATAGAAATTGCAACTCATGAATCAGCAATCCGAATTATTTCAAAGGTTGGAGAATTGAATAATCCTGCTGACAGAGACCACTGTCTGCAATACATGATTGCAATTGGTCTTCTCAAAGGCAATCTTAAAGCTGAAGACTATGAGGATGATGTTGCAAAGGATACAAGAATTGATTTTTTGAGATCAAAAATGCATGTAATTGAGAAAGTACAGTATTCAAAAGATTATCTTGATTCAAAAAAGAGATCAATTGCGAATCAGTTACAAATTTATTTTAAGGACGGGACTGCGACCCCTTGCATTGAAGTTGAGTATCCAATTGGTCACAAAAGAAGAAGAGAGGAGGGAATTCCAATCTTGGAAGAAAAATTTAGACAGAATCTACTTACAATTTTTTCCAAATCAAAATCTGAAGAAATTTTCAGTAAATTATCAGATTTTAATCTTATGAAACATCTTTCAGTGATTGAATTCCAAGATCTGCTTTCAATTTGACACCAATATCTGAGTAAATCTAATTAAAAATATCATATAATGTTGCGCTATGTCGGGTAACACATTTGGTAAAAATTTTTGCGTCACTACCTTTGGTGAAAGCCATGGAAGTGCTTTGGGTTGTATTATTGATGGTTGTCCTCCACAAGTTGAAATAACTGAAGGTGAAATTCAATCTGAACTGGACAAAAGACGACCAGGTCAATCGAATGTGACCACCCAACGAAACGAAAAGGATAAAGTTGAGATTTTGTCTGGTGTTTTCGAAGGGAAAACTCTAGGAACCCCGATTGGGCTAATTATTAAAAATGAAGATCAAATTTCCAGTGACTACTCTAATTTAAAAAATACTTTTAGGCCTAATCATGCTGATCTCACATATTTTGCTAAATATGGTCATCGTGATTATAGAGGTGGAGGGAGGTCAAGCGCTCGTGAAACAGCAATGCGAGTTGCTGCTGGAGCTATTGCAAAGAAATTTTTAAAATCTAGAGGCATTGATGTCACTTGTTTCGTATCTCAGATCGAAACTATTATTGCTGAGGAAATAAATATAGATTACATAAACAAAAACAAATTCTTTTTTCCAGATGCAAGTAAAATAAATTTACTTGATGATTTATTTGAGAATCTAATTAATCAAGGTGATTCAATTGGGGCTAAATTAACTGTATTAGTAAAAAATTGCCCTCCTGGTTTAGGCGAACCAGTATTTGATAAGTTGGATGCAGATTTAGCTAAAGCAATAATGAGCATAAATGCTGTCAAATCTGTTTCAATTGGTAACAGTCAAAATATTGCTAAATTGAGGGGTTCGGAACTTCGAGATGAAATAAGTTCAAAAGGTTTTTCATCCAATAACTCTGGTGGGATTCTCGGGGGAATCTCAAATGGAGATGATATCAATATTGATTTTATGATTAAACCTACCTCCAGTATTAGCAAGCCAACTAAATCAATTGATGAGCAAGGCAATGAGGTTGATTTAAAGATAAAAGGTAGACATGATCCATGTGTTGGAATTCGTGCAGTACCTATTGCTGAGGCAATGGTAAATTTAGTTTTAATTGATCACTTTTTGAGGAATCAAGCTCAATGCGGACATATTGAGCAAAATCTGCCTTTCGGTGAATAAAATGCATAGTACGCTTTATGACAAACTCTGGAATGAGCATTTTGTGACTTCTTTTGATTCAGGTGAGTCATTAATTTATATTGATAGACATTATTTGCATGAAGTCACCTCACCACAAGCATTTGAAGGTTTGATAAAAAAAAATATCAAACCTTGGAGAGTTGATGCAAATATTGCTACTCCTGATCACAATGTGCCCACCCTTAGAGCAAAAAGTTTTGCAATAGAATCAATTGATGATGAAATTTCTAAAATTCAAGTAAAAGAACTAGACAAAAATTGTGACCTCTTTGGCATTAAACAATTTGATATTAAATCTTTAAATCAAGGAATTGTTCATGTTATAGGTCCGGAATTGGGTTATACACTTCCTGGAATGACTATTGTTTGTGGGGATTCGCACACTTCAACACATGGAGCATTTGGATGTCTAGCAATGGGTATTGGCACTTCAGAAGTTGAGCATGTTTTAGCAACTCAATGTTTAAAAATATCAAAACTTAAAAATATGAGAGTAAATTTTGAAGGTATTCCATCTCCTGACATTACCTCAAAAGACGTTATTCTTTTTCTTATTAGAACAATTGGTGTATCTGGTGGGAATGGCCATGCCATCGAATTTGCGGGCTCATATATTGAAAATATTTCTATGGAAGCAAGGATGACAATTTGCAACATGTCTATCGAGGCAGGAGCTAAAGTTGGATTGATAGCACCAGATCAAACTACTTTTAATTATCTTAAGAGATCATCCAATCTGCCCAGAGAATTATTAACAGATGCAATAGAATTCTGGTCAACACTTAAAACAGATCCAGATGCCAAATTTGATAAAGAAATTACTATTGATGTTTCTAAAATTAAACCTCAAATAAGTTGGGGAACCTCACCAGAAATGGTAATTGACTTTGATGAAATGATACCTTCAACTTCGACTAGAAAAGAAAATCAAAAAAATTTTGAAAATGCGAGAAAATATATGGGTATTAAAGATGAAAAAAAACTTTCTGACCTCAAATTTGATCGAGTTTTTATTGGATCTTGTACCAATTCAAGAATTGAAGATCTTAGAGATGCAGCAAAAGTTCTTGAGGGGAAAAAAATTTCTAAAAAAATTCTGCAAGCCATCGTTGTTCCCGGCTCAGGGCAAGTGAAAAAACAAGCTGAATCTGAAGGACTACATTCAATTTTTATTGATGCTGGGTTCGAATGGAGGGAATCAGGTTGCTCAATGTGTCTCGGCATGAATCCAGATAGATTAAGTCCTTATGAACGATGTGCATCAACTTCGAATCGAAATTTTGAGGGAAGACAAGGCAATTTAGGGAGGACTCACCTCATGAGTCCAAAAATGGCAGCTTTGACTGCAATTCATGGCAAGGTAATTGGTCAATGAGAACCGAAGATAATATTCAAATTGAAGGAATTATGGCTTTCATTGATAGGGATAATATTGATACAGATCAAATTATTCCAACTGAGTATTTAAAGTCAATAAAGAAATTTGGTTATGAAGATTATTTGTTTGATGGATGGAGGTATTTGGATGAAGGAAAATTGGGAGTATCAAAAACATCTCGTAAACTCAATAATGAATTTATCTTGAACCAACCAATTTTTATGACATCAAAAATCCTCCTTGCAAGAGATAATTTTGGATGTGGATCTTCAAGAGAGCATGCCGTTTGGGCTCTTAGAGATTTTGGAATTCAAGTGATTATTGCATCTTCTTTTGGAGATATTTTTTACAATAATTGTTTTAAAAATGGCTTATTGCCAATTAATCTCTCGAGGTCAGTAATAGATAGGTTATTTCAACTGTCTGCTCAAGATGCTCAATTGGTAAAAGTATGTCTTCAATCTCGGAATATATATGTGCAAGGCGAAGAGTTTTCATTTAATTTAGAAGATGACTTAGCAGACCGAATCATTAATCAGTTTGATGACATTGATATTTCTTTGAAATTTGCTGACAAGATATCATGTTTTGAACAAGATAGGATCACCAAAAGACCATGGATTTTTTATAATGAATAAATCGATTTTAGTCTTGCCAGGAGATGGTATTGGCCAAGAAGTTACAGAATCAGCCTTAACTATTCTTTATGAATTGGATAGAAGATATAACTTAAATTTAGATGTTTCTATTATGGATGTTGGAGGAACATCATATGAACAACACGGATCTCCCCTTACTGATGAGGTAATCAACAAAGCAAAAGAATCAGACGCAATACTTTTTGGAGCAGTGGGAGGACCACAATGGGATAATTTACCTTGGAATAAAAGACCAGAGCAGGCATTACTTGGATTAAGAAAAGAATTAGAATTATTTGCAAATCTGCGACCTGCTTTTTTGTTTAAAGAATTAGCAGCAGCATCAACACTCAAAACCGAAGTTATTGCTGATCTTGATCTATTGATAGTAAGAGAGCTAACGGGAGGAGTTTATTTTGGAGAACCAAGAGGTATTGAAAAAGACGTTGTTAACAATCAAGGGTATGCATATAACACTATGATTTATTATGAAAATGAAATTAAAAGAATCGCAAAAGTTGGTTTTGAAGCAGCTCAAAAAAGAAATAAAAAATTATGTTCAGTCGATAAGGCAAATGTTTTAGAAGTCTCAAAGTTTTGGAGAGAAATCGTAGAAGAGGTCAGCAATGATTATCCTGATGTTAAGCTGACACATCAATTAGCAGACAATGCAGCTATGCAATTAGTAATAAATCCAAAGCAATTTGATGTCATAGTTTCAAGTAATCTTTTTGGAGACATTCTCTCAGATATAGCTGCAACTTTATCTGGGTCAATTGGTATGTTGCCTTCTGCCTCCCTAAATAGTTCTTCTCAAGGAATGTATGAACCTTGTCATGGTAGTGCTCCAGATATTGCCCATTTAAATGTTGCAAATCCAATTGCTATGATTTTATCTTTATCAATGGCTTTTAAATATTCTCTTGAACTTCCTCAATTAGCTGAACAGTTAGATAATTGTGTTAGACAATTTATATCCAAAGGATACCGTACCAAGGATCTTACTGATGATGATAATTTTATTTATACCAATAAAGTTGCATCTAAAATTCTTGACATTTTAGATGAGTTTGAAAATGATTAATCTTGGTCTTGTCGGTGGCAGTGGATTAGTAGGTGGTCAAATACTAGCTCAGTTAGAGAGAAGAAATCTTGCAATAAAAAATTTATTTATTCTTGGTAAAGAGTCGGTTGGTCAAAAGATTTCTTTTAATAACAAAAGTTTTACTATCGAAAACCTAGATGAATTTGATCCAAAAAAAATCGAATATATTATTTTTTCTGCGGGCTCTGAAGTTGCCAAGAAGTATGTAAAAAAATTTCTTGATGCAAATGTGTCCGTTATTGACATGTCATCACAATTTCGTTACCAACCGGATGTTCCCCTAATAATTCCGGAAATAAATATTGATGAACTTGCGAAATATCAACGACCAGTTTTAATTGCAAATCCAAATTGCTCCTCAGCTCAACTGCTACTAATTTTGAAAAATATTCATACTGAGTACAATATTTCTTTATTAAATATTGCTACTTATCAAGCAGTATCAGGAACGGGTCAAGCAGCAAAAGACGAGCTGAATTTTCAACTCACTGGTACTAACAATACTCCTAAAATATTTCCTAAACCCATTGCAAATAATGTCATACCACAATGCGATGTCTTTTTAGACAATGGATTTACCAAAGAAGAAATGAAACTTGATTGGGAGACAAAAAAGATTTTAGATGAGAATATAGATGTGATTGCAACTTGTGCAAGAGTTCCTGTTGAAAATGGTCACTCCGAGGCTATTTTTATGCAAGTAAAGAAAAAACCTAATCTTGAAAAAGTGCTTTCCTTATTGGAAGAGCAAGAGGGTGTAAAGGTTATTGATGATACTCAAAATGAAGCATATCCAACACCTCTTGAGCATGCACAATTTTCTGATGAGGTTTGTGTTGGTAGAATCAGAACTTCCACTTCAAACCAAAATTTTTGGATTTCATGTTGGATTGTTGCTGATAATGTTTTTGGTAAAGGAGCAGCTTTAAATGCTATTCAAATCCTCGAAGAGATGATTAAAAGAAAGCTATGAGACTATTATTCTTGCTTTTATTTTTCTTTATCAATGGTCTGCAAGGAACAGTCTTATTTAAGAGTGCATCACTTGAAAAAAATTTAGAAAAATCTTTTTTATTGATAAAAATTTCTTCTGATGAATCTTTACAAAAGAATGATATATCTGTTGTCTCCAATGATAATTTGATTTATGAATTTAATTTAGTTAACGACGATCTGAGAAATGATTTAATAATGCATAATCATGAGATTCTCATTTATCTGCCAAGTACACAACAAAATTTTTTAGACTTTTCTTTATTCATTGATGATTTCCAAAAAAAATTTTTAGTTGATCTTTCAGGAAATACACTAGTTTTTAGTATTAATGACTCTTTAGCTGGTGAAGTACTTTTTCCTGCCGAAAAAATTACAACTGTCTGGTCAGTTGCAAAGTCTCTGTCAATTGATGATGTCTCAATTCACCAAGTTATGTGGGCACTTTATTTATCCAATGAAAATGCATTTATCGACAAAAATATCCATCAGGTTAGAGGAGACCTCGATTTGAGAATCCCTGCTGAAAATTTTATCAAAAATATTGATGCAAGTTTTGCTAAATCATCAATTTTAAGCATGGGTAAGAATAATAAAAATACAGATTCACAACTTCTCAAACTGGTATCACCAACAGATATGATCAAAGGCAATAGAGAGGATCAACTCTCAGTTCAGAATGATGCAATTGATTTAATGGATAACTCACCATCAAGCATCATCGAAAAACAAACAAAGGTAATTGATATTAGTGTTGATGAGTCTCCTAATTTTCCAATGCAAAAACCTTCTGAGGATCAGAGCATACAATTTTCATTTGTCGAATTGATCATTGCTATTGGTCTAGCTTTAGTGGTTGGTTTCATCGGAGCACTTTTTTTAATCAATAGAAAAACCATTAAATTTGACGTTGATGATATGCCTCAAGATTATTCAAAGACTATGCCTGAGGGGCTAAGTGTTTCGAATGATATTCTTATTCAGAAATTTGATTTAGCCAGGTCATTGTTGGAGATGGGTGAGCTAAATCAAGGAAGTAAGCTTTTGAATGAAATTATTTCTAAATCTAAGGACACTGATTTAATTGATCAAGTGCAATTATTAAAAAATAAATTTTTAGAGAAGTAATTTGAAACTTGCTTTTACTGTTCAATATGAAGGAACAAACTATTCAGGATTTCAAAAACAGTCTAATGCTATAACAGTTCAAGACTGCCTTCTAAATGCATTCAATGAGATCATTGATCATCCAATCGACATGAATATATCAGGAAGAACTGACAAGGGCGTCCATGCTCTTGGTCAGGTGTTTGATATTAATACAGATATCCATAGAAAACAGGAACAATGGATCAATGGCCTCAATGCATCACTTCCTAATGACATTTCGATTGTAGATGTCATAGAAGTACCAAATAATTTTCATGCTAGATTTGATGCTACCGAAAGACAATACTGTCATGTTTTGTTTTTCGGTAATGAAAAACCCATTATTCAGAAAAATTTTGTATCATGGATTAAAAGAGATATAGATATCGAAAAACTAAAGTTTCAAACAAAATTTCTTTTAGGTAAGCATGATTTTTCAGCATTTAGAAGTTCCAGATGTAATAGCAAAAATCCTATTAGGGAAATAAAGTCAATTGAAATAAAGCAACATAAAAGAATGGTTTTTATAACTATCACTGCAAATGCATTTTTACAAAATATGGTGAGAATAATAGTTGGAACCTTAATAGATATTGCAAAAAATGAGATTTCAATATCTTTAAAGGAGATAATGATTAGTAAAGACAGAAAGTTTGCTGGCAAAACAATGACACCAAGTGGGCTTTTTTACTTAGGACCAAAGTATCCAAAAATTCCTAAAATAAATACTCCGAAGCAAATCCAATATATTATTTAGTAATTATGAAATTAAAAGTCTGTGGCATAAATGACAAAAACATTCTCCAGTCAATAATTAAGTTGGACGTAGATTATGTTGGTTTTATTTTTTTTGAAAAAAGTCCAAGATGTGTAAATTTAGATTTTATAAGGGAAATCTCTGTTTTTGATTTTAGAAACACAATTCCAGTGTGCGTTTTTGTCAACTCAAATAATTCATTTATTAGAGAAGTTATTTCTTTTTTTGAAAAACCCATAATTCAGTTTCATGGAGATGAGACACAAATTTTTTGCGATTCATTTGATACTCATTATTGGAAAGCTGTTCGAATATCTAATCAAGAATCCTTTAGACAAATAACCTCTTATCCAAATGCCAAGGGTATTTTGTTGGATACTTTTGAAGATAAAAACTATGGAGGTACTGGAAGAGCTTTTGATTGGTCCTTTCTAAAAACTAATAGTTTTGCTCAGAATTTAATTTTATCTGGAGGCATTAACGATCAAAATATGCAAGAGGCTTGCAAATTGTCACCATGGTGTATAGATATTAATTCAGGAGTAGAATCAGCACCTGGAAAAAAAGACCTAGTAAAAATAAATAAAATTATTAAAATTAAACATAATTATGAACAGCAAAGACTTACCTGATAAATTTGGATTTTATGGAGAATATGGTGGGAAGTTTGTGCCTGAAACTCTTATGTTTGCCCTTGCTGAATTAGAAGAAACATATAAGAGTTTAAGAGATAATAATGAGTTTCAGACTGAGTTCTACAGAGATTTATCACAATTTGTTGGAAGACCCTCACCATTATATTTTGCAAAAAGACTCACTGATCATTACGGAAAAGCCTCTATATGGTTGAAAAGAGAAGATTTAAATCATACCGGTGCTCACAAGATAAATAATACTGTTGGCCAAATTTTACTTGCCAAACATATGGGCAAAAAAAGAATCATAGCTGAAACAGGTGCTGGCCAACACGGTGTTGCTACTGCAACGGTGGCAGCAAGGTTAGGACTTGAATGTCATATATACATGGGAACTGAAGATGTTCAAAGACAATCTTTAAATGTTTACAGAATGAAACTACTAGGGGCTGAAGTACATGCTGTTGATTCAGGATCAGCTACACTTAAGGATGCATTAAATGAGGCATTAAGAGACTGGGTAACAAATATTGAATCAACTTATTACATAATAGGAAGTGTAACTGGACCTCATCCATATCCAATGATTGTCAGAGACTTTAATGCAGTGGTTGGACAAGAACTCATTGATCAATCAAAGGAACTTTTTGGTAAAATGCCAGATGCGATTCTAGCTTGTGTTGGAGGAGGATCAAATGCTATGGGAATATTTTATCCATTTATTGAGTATGACGAAGTCAGATTGATTGGAGTAGAAGCTGCAGGTGAGGGACTTAAAACTGGAAATCATGCAGCACCACTAAATGATGGCACTCCAGGAATTCTTCACGGTGCAAAAAGTTATCTAATGCAAGATGAATCTGGACAGGTTAAGGGCACAGCATCAATCTCTGCTGGACTTGATTATCCAGGTGTTGGACCAGAACATTCATGGCTGAAGGACCAAAACCGTGCTCAGTATGCTGCTGTAAATGACTCTCAAGTAGTCGAAGCATTTCATCTTGTTAATAAATTAGAGGGCATCTTGCCTGCCCTTGAGACTGCGCATGCCTTTGCATATCTTGAAGAATTTATGCCAACCACTTCACAAGATGAGCACATTGTTATCAATGTTTCTGGGCGAGGTGATAAAGATATAAATACTATGGCAGAAGTTGAGGGTATTGACCTTTGAATAATCTTGGCAAAGTCCTTAATCATAAAAAATTAAATGATGAGAAAGTTCTTGTCGCATATCTTGTTGCTGGTGATCCAGATTTAGAAAGTTCATTAGATTTAATGCACCTTCTTGTTGAAGCAGGAGTTGACATTATTGAGTTGGGTGTACCTTTTACAGATCCAATTGCAGAGGGGCCAGTTATTCAAAAAGCACATGATCGTGCTCTTAAAAAAAATACTGATTTCAAATCAATAATGAATCTTGTCAACAAGTTTAGAATTAGTGATCCTCAAACTCCAATTATTCTCATGGGATATATCAATACTTTTGTAACTAACAAAAAACTTATTAATATGAAAGATAATGGAATCGATGGTGTCCTTGTTGTAGATATTCCTGGTGAATTCAATCTTGCAGACTATGAAATCAATAACGAAAATATAGATTCTATTTCCCTTATTTCTCCAACAACTTCGGATGATCGCATTAAAACAATTGTTGATCAGAGTTCAGGATTTATTTATTACGTTACCTTAAGAGGAGTAACTGGATCATCCCATTTTGATAAATCAGAAATTGAATTTAACATAAAAAAAATTAAGAATCTTTCAAACATGCCAGTCATGGCTGGATTTGGAATAAAAACGACTGAAGATGCAGCAGTTTTAGCTTCATATTCGGATGGAGTTGTTATCGGCTCATCGATTGTAGATCTAATAGATAAAAACTCCGATAAGAAAGATTTTGAATCAGTCAAAGAATATGTAACTGATATTAAAGAGGCAATATCGCAGTGAATTGGCTGACAAAATTAATTCCAACATTCAGGAAATCAAATAAAAAAAAGAAGAGTAAGATTCCTGATGGTATTTGGAGCTCTTGTCCATCTTGTGAGTCAGCTCTGTATCAGCCCGAGTTAGAAAAAACTTTATATGTATGTCCAAAGTGTGATCATCACCTAAGGATTGGTTCAAGACTAAGATTGGAGATTTTTTTTGATGATGCGAAGTTTACTGAAATAGCAGCTGAAGTTTCAGCAACTGATTTTCTCAATTTTAAGGATACTAAGAAATATACTGATCGGATTGTAGATGCTCAAAAAAAATCTGGTGAAACAGAAGCACTTTTAGTAGGTTCTGGAAAACTAAATGGAAGAAAAGTAACTGCTGCGGCCTTTGAATTTAACTTTATGGGTGGCTCAATGGGCAGTGCAGTTGGAGAGAAATTTGTGCAAGGAGTAAAAGTTGCGATGAAAGAAAAAACACCTTTTATATGTTTTGCAACCAGTGGTGGAGCAAGAATGCAGGAATCGATGATTTCTCTTATGCAAATGGCAAAGACTTCTGCGGTAATTCAAAAATTCAAAAAAATGAATCTTCCTTATATCTCTGTGATGGTTGATCCAATTTTTGGAGGAGTTTCTGCAAGTTTGGCAATGCTTGGAGATATTAATATTGCTGAGCCGAAAGCTTTTGTTGGTTTTGCCGGGAGAAGGGTTATCGAACAAACTGTGAGAGTGGAACTTCCTGAAGATTTTCAAAAATCTGAGTTTTTGCTTGCCCATGGAGCAGTAGATATGATTGTTCACAGAACAGAGATTAAATCCAAAATCTCAGGACTTCTTGAGAAAATTTTATAATGAATCTTGAAAAAATTGCTGGTTTAATGTTTATCCTTACTGTGGGCATAATTATTTTTGTTTTTGTTTTATCCCCACAACCAAAATATCAAGATGCTATTGATTTACAAATGTCTAGACAACTCTTCAATGAGCAAGATTATGAAATGCATGTGTTAAGGGTAAATGTGTTTGAAAATAAACAAAACGCAATAAACTTGAATCAAAAAATTCAAAAATACTCTTATTTAAGCTACATTGAAGAACTAGATTCCAATTCAAATTTGTGGGCAGTTTACATCGGTCCATTACCAAAAGAGATCATAGATAGAAATCTTGATCATATGTATGAGGTTGGAGAAACAGAATCTGGAGAAATAATCCAATGGAAACCTTAGGGTTAAATATTATTGATTTTATAATAATTTTTACTATTGTTTCTTCAGGTATTTTTGCTCTTTTTAGAGGCATAATTATTGAAATCTTATCTCTGTTTCTTTGGGCTTTTGCTTTTTTTATATCTATTTCTTTAGAACCAAGTTTTAGTTCACAAATTTTTCAATATCTAAAAAATAATGATTTAGCAAGTGCTTTAGCTTATTTCTTAATTTTTTTAGGGGTCATGGTTTTGGGAACATTAACAATTAGGTTGCTAAAAAAACTCATTAATTGGTCTGGATGGTCTAGTGCAGATAAATTTTTGGGTGTATTATTTGGACTATTAAGGGGTTTTGTAATTATTGTGGCAATTTTCTATCTTTTACCCTCTCAACTGCTTACTAGTGAAGTAATGACTGCATCTAAAATATCTCCTTTTTTTATCCAGGTTGCCCCAGCAATTGCAGAATTTATTTTAGATAATTTTGTACGGAGCATAGAATAAATGTTTATCAGAGGTTGCAATTAATCATGTGTGGCATAGTTGGTATTTCTGCTGAAAAAAATGTTGCTGAAGATATTTATGAAGCCCTGCTAATGCTGCAACATCGCGGTCAGGATGCTGCTGGTATGGTTGTATGTGAACCTTCAGGGAAACTAAATAGTAGGAAATCCATGGGCTATGTCAGGGATGTATTCAGACAAAGACATATGTCTGCTCTCTCTGGTAAATACGGAATTGGGCATGTTCGCTATCCTACTGCTGGTGGTGCTGGAAAAGAATTTGCTCAACCAATGTATGTAAATACCCCATATGGGATTAGCCTTGCTCACAATGGTAACTTAACCAACTCAACAAATCTTGCATCAGAATTATTTCATGCAGAGAAAAGACACATCAATACTAATTCTGATTCCGAAGTTCTACTTAATATATTTGCATTGGAACTTTCTAAACAAGATGCAGTTTTCCCGCAAGCACAAGATTTCTTTGCTGCCGTACAAAAGACACATATGAGGATAAATGGTGCTTATGCTGTTATTACAGTCATTGCAGGACATGGCTTGCTTGCATTTCGTGACCCTCTGGGAATAAGACCATTGATAATTGGAGAAAGGCAGGGAAAACAACGCAAAGAATATGTGATTGCTTCTGAAAATGCTTTATTTACTTCACTTGGTTTTAAAACTGTCCGCAATGTTTTACCAGGTGAAGCAATCTTTATTGATAATGATGGCAATCTTCATTCGCAGCAATGTTTTGATAAAGTGCAAAATTCACCCTGTATTTTTGAATATGTTTACCTTGCAAGACCCGACTCTACTATTGATGAAATTTCTGTGTATAAATCCAGAATGCGAATGGGATTAAAGTTAGCATCTAAAATTAGGAAACTAAAAATTGATAAGGATATTGATGTAGTAATACCCATTCCAGACAGCTCAACAACAGCAGCTTTACAACTTGCTGCAGATTTAAAAAAACCTTATAGGCAAGGTTTTGTCAAAAATAGATACATTGGAAGAACTTTTATCATGCCTTTTCAAGAAGAAAGAAAAAAATCTGTTCGCAGAAAATTAAACATTCTTGATTTAGAATTTAAAGATAAAAATGTTCTTTTAGTGGATGATTCGATTGTAAGAGGAACAACAAGTAAGCAAATCATTGACATGGCAAGAGAAGCTGGTGCTAAAAAAGTTATTTTTGCTTCAGCATCACCACCGGTTAGATATCAAAATCTTTATGGAATAGATATGGCAGCTACTAAAGAGCTTGTAGCAAATAATAAAAGTGAAGATGAAGTTGCAAAGATAATAGGAGCAGACAAATTAATCTATCAAACTCTTGAAGATTTAATAAATTCAGTTCAAGAAGGAAATCCTGAAATCGATAATTTTGAAACTTCAATATTTACAGGTCAATATCCAACACCTTTAGATGATGGCTATCTTGAAAAGCTTGAAAGTTCTAGAAGTGATGTTGTGAAAATGGCTGAACAAAAAGCAACTAAGTTACCACATTAATTGTAGGAATTTTTGCAGAATTAGCCTGCTCAATATAACTTGGTAACTCGTTAAAATTCAGATACTTGTAAATATCCTTTGATAATGGATCAATCTCATTCATAAACTCTAAATACTCTTCCATAGTAGGAATTTTTCCAAGAATTGCAGACACTGCAGCTAACTCGGCGGATGCTAAAAAAACATCAGCTCCGTCCCCAAGTCTATTTGGGAAATTTCTTGTTGAAGTTGAAACGACTGTTGAGTTTGCCAGAACTCTGGCCTGATTACCCATACATAAAGAACAGCCAGGCATCTCAGTCCTTGAACCAGATTCACCAAATACTTGATATATTCCCTCATCTTTTAGTTGCTGTTCATCCATTTTAGTAGGTGGCACAACCCAAAAACGAGCTGACGTTTTTTTATGCTTACTCAAAAGATGTCCTGCTGCTCTAAAATGACCAATATTTGTCATACAAGAACCCAAAAATACTTCATCAATTTCAGTATTTGCAACTGCTGACAAAGGTTTAATATCATCTGGATCGTTTGGACATGCCAATAAAGGTTCTGTGATTTCATTTAAATCAATTTCAATAGTTGCAGCATATTCTGCATTTTTATCAGCCTCCAGTAATGTTGGATTTTTTAACCATTCTTCCATAGCCTGAGCTCTTCTTTCCAAAGTTTTTTCGTCTCCATAACCATTAGCAATCATCCAGCGAAGCATAACAATGTTTGAATTTAAATATTCAATCACTGGTTCTTTGTCTAACTTAATAGTGCATCCCGATGCAGACCTTTCAGCAGAAGCATCTGAGATTTCAAATGCTTGTTCTACTTTCAAAAAGGGAAGTCCTTCAACTTCTAAGCATCTGCCTGAAAAAATATTTTTTTTACCTTTTTTGGCAACAGTCAGATATCCTTGTTGGATCGCAGCATAAGGAATTGCATTTACCAAGTCACGTAAGGTAATACCTGGTTGCATTTCACCTCTAAAACGTACTAAAACAGATTCAGGCATATCAAGTGGCATTACCCCTAATGTTGCAGCAAAAGCAACAAGACCAGAACCTGCTGGAAAGCTGATGCCAATTGGAAAGCGAGTATGGCTATCTCCTCCTGTACCGACGGTATCAGGTATAAGCATTCTATTAAGCCAGGAATGGATGATTCCATCTCCAGGTTTTAAAGAGACTCCACCCCGAGTCTTTATAAATTCAGGAAGTGAATGCTGAGTTTCTATATCAACTGGTTTTGGATAAGCAGCAGTATGACAAAAGGATTGCATTACTAAATCTGCAGAAAAACCAAGACAAGCTAATTCTTTTAATTCATCTCTGGTCATGGGTCCCGTAGTATCTTGTGAGCCCACTGAAGTCATCCTTGGTTCACAATAACTTCCAGGTCTAATACCCTCCACACCACAAGCTTTTCCAACCATTTTTTGTGCAAGCGTGTAACCAGATTCATTCGAATCTTTTTGATTTGGCCTTCTAAAAACCTTGGAAGGTTCTAACCCAAGAATATCTCTTGTTTTATCTGTTAGTTGTCTGCCAATTATAAGAGGAATTCTTCCATTTGCTCTAACCTCATCAAGTAAAACTTCATTTTTCAGAGAAAATTCACATAGAGTTTTTTGATCTTTTGCTGAAGTAATCTTTCCAGCAAAGGGATGGAAAATAATTTCTTGACCCATTTCCAGTTTCGAAACATCGCATTCAACAGGAAATGCACCTGAATCTTCTAGAGTATTATAAAAAATTGGAGCAATCTTCCCCCCAAAGCAATATCCACCCTCTTTTTTATTGGGGATATAGGGAATGTCGTCTCCAATATGCCAAAGCAAAGAGTTCGTAGCTGATTTTCTAGAAGATCCGGTTCCCACAACATCTCCAACAAACGCAATTGGATTTCCTAATTTTTTTAATTTTTCGATAGTCTCAAGAGGTGAATCGATGCCGTCTCTTGGCATTTTTAACATTGCCAATGCGTGTAAAGGTATATCGGGTCTTGACCAAGCGTCTGGTGCAGGGGATAGGTCATCAGTGTTGATTTCTCCAGGAACCTTAAAAATGGTAAGTGGGATTTGATTTTCAATCTCTTTCTTATTTAAGAACCATTCACCATTTGCCCAAGAGTCAATGACTGTTTTTGCATACTCATTATTTTTTGACATTTCAAAAATGTCGTTAAAAGCATCAAAAATTAACAAGGTATTTGAAAGTGCTAATGCAGCATCCTGTGCCAAATCTTCTATTTCAAGACAATCAATAAGTGGTTGAATATTATATCCTCCCAGCATAGTGCCTAAAAAGAACACAGCTTGATTTCTATTGATGCTTGGGCTGGAGGTATTGCCGCGTGCGAGATCTGAAAGAAAACTTGCCTTGATGTATGCAGCATCATCTACACCAGCTGGAATTCTCTCCTGAAATAAATGCATTAACAGTTCAGAATTATCGTTATTATCTTTTTTTAATAGTTCTATTAGTTCGGCAGTTTGTTCTGCAGATAAAGGAAGAGGTGGAATACCTTGCGCAAGCCTCTCATTTGCATTTTTTTGGTATTCTTTAATCATTTGATGAGTATTTTACTGCTCTAATCTCTTATTGCCAATCATATTACAAATTACTTTAGATGAGGTATGATTTTTAAATGCGAAGAACACGATCTGCAACTCCATGCATTGGAATATGTTCCACAACTTTTGGTGACGACGTCTGTAAAGGGTGCCGCCGGTTTTCACATGAGATTATCAGTTGGCCAAAATACTCAGATGATGAACGTTCCATTGTAAATTCTCGTATTGAGCAATTTAAAATAAAAGTATTACAAGAAAAATTTTCCATTATTGATCCAGATGTTTTCCATTCGAAATTATCTGAACACTCAATTAAATTTAATGACTCTATGGAACCTATTACCTGGTTGTTTGATTTATTACGAGCATCTGGGAAACAAGAACTAAACTTAGAAGATTTTGGAGTGCAGGTCCTCCCTCAATATGCCCATTATCCATTGCCTGATCTCAATCAGCTTATGAATACAGAGTTCTCTGAGTTATCAGAAGCTTACTTCAATCGCTTTCATAATCTCTCTATCTAACGAGAGGTAGATCATTCCAATTGGTCGTATATTTTGGTGAGACCATTTTTCTTTGTATGGGATTAAATCTACCAGCATTTTGAGAGGCTAGATAGACCGGATATCCATAATAATTTAATTTATCCATAGTCTTCATCAAAGCCGAATTACATTTTTGATGTAGTTCTGGAAAAACAACATCTTGCACAGTGCTGGAGTCGGAAAAACTACTGAGCATGACTCCTGCTTTAGAATACTGCACATTAGATTTATACATTAGAGGCAACATTTTGTTTACAACTTTTAAGAAATCTCGGGTATCGTCTGAGGGGTAGGGCAGAATAAAATTGTTGAACCCATACTCATATTCTTCTTTTCTAAAATAACTATTACGGATAAAGACTGAAACAGATGAGCATTTCTGTTGCTCACTACGTAATTTTTCTGCAGCACGAGCAACAAAGTCATTTATTATTGCATGTAACGTAGAGAGGTCATTAACCTTATGCGCAAAGCTACGACTAACCATAATTTGTTTCTTAGTTGGTTGAATATCTTCTATCTCCAAACACTGTTCGCCGTTTAGTTCTCGCAGCGTACGCTCTAATACAACACTAAACTTTTGCTTAATATACTCAGGAGGTAGCCTTGATAAATCCCAAGCAGTTTCAACATTTTCTACTGCTAATCTCTTGGCCAAACGAGAACCTACTCCCCAAACTTTTATGATAGGAGTTTCTTTTAAAGCTTTTTCAATAGAGTGTTTATCATTTAACACCAACACTCTTGATGGTAAATTATATTTTTTAATTTGATAACTGGCTACTTTTGCAAGAGTTTTGGTAGGACCTATTCCAATTCGAACCGGTATTTTTGTCCATTTGTTAATCGTTGATTTTATTGTTATCCCCATCTTTTCACAGCCTATATGTTTAGAGATTCCTGATAACTCTAAAAATGCTTCATCGATGCTATAAATTTCAGTACGAGGTGACATCATCTTCAAGACGGCCATTACTCTTCGAGATATGTCTCCATAGAGTGTAAAGTTTGAAGAAAATACTACACCTCCTTTAGCAAGATACCTCTTTTTTACTTTAAACCAAGGTACTCCCATGTTGATATCAAGGGCTTTGGCTTCCTTGCTCCTGGCAATAACGCAACCATCATTGTTTGAGAGTACAACTACTGGTTTGTGTGCTAAATCTGGGCGAAAGATTCTTTCACAAGATGCGTAAAAGCTGTCACAGTCGACTAAAGCAATCATGCAAATTGATGGATTACAGCAGTCACTACTCCCATAATTTCAAATTCCATATCTGGATCTAAATAGATGGGCTGATACTCTTTATTTTCAGCAATTAAGCAATATTTGGGTCTTAAACATAGGCGCCGACAGACTAAATCACCATGTATCTTTGCCACTACAATACTGTTATGTATTGCTTGCATACTACAATCAACTAGCAATAGCGAGCCATCGTCAATAAGTGCTTCAATCATCGAAGTACCACTGACTCTGAATAAAAAAGTTGCCACTCCATTTTTGACAAGGTATTGGTTTAGATCAATAGGATTTTCCATGAAATCACTAGCAGGACTCGGGAATCCTGCTGCCACCATGTCTTGAAAATAAGGTATTTCAAAAGGCGGATAATCATCCGTCAGCATGGTGCCTAAATACTTTAGTTTCATTGATTTTTCAGTTTAATTTACTGTATAAATATACAGTATATTTTGAGTGCTTACAACTACGACGAAATATTAAACTGGATCAGCTCAGGACCGTTTTTATCAATCTTAAAATACCAACCCGTATCGCCCCAATCTCCCAATACGTAACGATCACAAGTCTGATCATTTAATTTATGCTGATGAATTTTTGGACGGTGCGTATGACCGTGAACAAAAATATCAGGCCGTTCCATACTGAGAAAATCAAGAACTGCATCAACATTTACATCAGTAATCACAGAATCTTTTTGGAAGCTTGAGACTTTGCTTTGTTGCCGCATTTCAGAGGCAATAGTTTTTCTTTCACTGAGAGATTTTTGTAAAAAATTAACCTGCCACTTGGAAGCTCTTACCGAATTTCTAAAATTAATATAGTCAACATCAGAGGTGCATAAAAAATCACCATGACTCAAGGCAATCTTCATATCTCCAAAAGTGATATAAGTTGGATCACAGCATAATTTGAAATTACCCCTTTTAGCAAAAGCATCTCCAACCAAGAAATCTCTATTACCATGAATAAAAAAAATATTATTATGATCTTTAGCAAAGTCAGATAGATGCTCTGCAACTGCATTTGCAAGATCAGTTTCATGATCATCACCAATCCAAATTTCAAAAAGATCACCAAGTAGGTAGAGGTCTGTCGGAACATTTTTATGCTCTAGTAACAAATTAAATAACGCTTCTGTCAAGGGTGAATCTACAGAATCTAAATGTAGATCAGAAATACAAAGGATATTATTCACTGAATAATTTTGACAGACTCAATAATTATGGGCTCGAGCGGAACATCTTGATATTGCATAACATTGCCTGTTTGAACCTCAGCAATTGTATCCACGATGTCCATCCCTTCAGTAACTTTACCAAAAACAGTATACCCCCAACCTTGGGTTGATTCAGAAGTAAAATTTAAAAAACTATTATCCTTATGATTGATAAAAAATTGTGATGTAGCAGAATGCGGATCATTAGTTCGAGCCATAGCAATGGTTCCGCGATTATTTGCAAGACCATTATTTGCCTCATTCTGAATGGGTGCTGTGAATGAAGGTTTAGTTTTCATGTCGGCTGTTAAACCACCACCTTGAACCATAAAATTGTTGATGACACGATGAAAAATTGTATTGTCGTAATAATTCTTTTCAGCAAGATCAACAAAGTTTTGAACAGTAATAGGAGCATTTTGACTATCTAATTCTAAGTGTATGTCCCCAAGGGAGGTTGTGATGACAACGGCAATAAGTGTTTCCATAGAAAGTATTTTACACTATTGAATTTGCCAATTTAAAGAAATTTTTTCATTGACAAGATTATCAGTAAGTCCATAGTCTTCTAATTGATAAGAATGTTTTCCATATTTATTTTTTATGTGAACTTTGAGGAAGTTTTGTTTCTTTTCAAGTTCGTCTGAATTTAGTGGTAATTTAAGAAAATCATAAATGTTTTTAATGGTTTCAATTGGATCTGCGATGAACTCTGAATATTCAATGTCTAGATTTTGATCAGCCCTTAGCAGGGTCCTCCCAATTTTATTTTTGGCAATTGCATTTCCCCAAAATGTTATTATGTCTTTACCAATACCTTTATTATTTACAGATTTTGAGAGACCCTTTTGAATTTTCGAGGTTAAGCTGCATGTGGATGCAATTGATTTCAAGGGATCACGAAACAGATGTATAAATTTTGCATTAGGATACACCTTGAGAATTTCTGGAATGTGCTCAATGTGTGAAGGATCTTTTAACAACCATTTTTTGGGACGATTTGACAATTCGAGAATCTGAAAAAACTTCTTATGCCACTCAAAGACATTTGTAAAATCTGTTTGCATTAGATATTGAAAATAATTAGGAAGCTTTGCCATGTAAAGGTACACAACACTTTTTGCCGTAATTGTATTAAGTTGTTCACATTCTTCTGGAGAGTTTGCTCTTATTTTATGCATTGCATCGAGATTTGGAACAATCAATCTGGCTAAGTTTAGTTCCACATCAGTAAAAAATGATCTTATATACGCTGTTTTACTTCTGGAATTTATTACTGGTGTTGGCCTTGTGATTTCCCAATATAAAGGACCTCTCAGATCAAGGTTCATATTTAATAAGTCAAATAAAAACGTTGTCCCAGATCTTGGCAATCCAGTGATAAAAATAGGATCAGCAACGTTAGAGAAATTATTTTTTTTGTAGATAGTTTCGATTCGATCTCTTACCTTCATACGGTTGATTAATTGATGCCAAAAGGCAAGTCTTCCAAAAAAATTAATGCTTGTATTAGCATTAATATCTTCTATTAGGATATCCAAACTTTTAATTAACTGATTGTCTTTAGACGAGACCTTTTTTAAAAGGTTGTCTTTAGAAATTTTCATAAAATTATGTTATCAAAAATATGTAGACTTTTCTTTTTTTATAACTGATGGATAAACTTCTTGAGGAGATGAAGATAAAAATAGATAATCTAAGAGAAAAAAATATTTCTTGGAGAAATTATATGAAATTTGAGCACATTCCAATTACTAAAATTGACTTGGATAAGGATAACCCCCGAATTGGCCATTTTGATGGTGCTAACAAAGCTTATGATTCAGATTCTGAACAACAAGCATGGCTGGAAAGTATTCTTCTTCAACCTCACGGCTCTGAAGAGTATGGTCCTGATGCTGAAGAGCTTCAAAAATCTATACGAGCTGCTGGAACGATAATTGAACCAATAATCTTAATAAAAAATAGTGATAGATATGTATGTATAGAAGGGAATACTAGGTTAGCAATTTATCGAAAGTTTTCTGATGATACAAATATTTCTCAAGAGAATAACTGGGATTCAATACCAGCACTAGTTTATGAAAATATGGATAAAAGTCTGATAGATAACTTAAGACTGCAAGCACACTTTGTAGGCAAAAAGGAATGGACTCCCTACTCAAAAGGCTTATTTATTCATAAATTGTTACATGCAGGAAGGCAAGTTGAAGACATAAAAAAAATTGTTGGTGGGAGTGATTCTAAGATTACAGCTAATTTAGAGGCATTCCATATGTTTCAAGAGCATTTTGTCCCACTTTTCTCTCCTGAAAAAGATGGTATTAACCCTCCAAAAAAAAGATTTACACAATTTGCTGAGTACTGTTCCAGATCATCAATTAGAGCTGCACTAGAGGATCATGCTGGATCTGAAAAGAAAGCAAGAGATATTTTTTCAAAGTGGGTTAGAGATGAAAAGATTGGTCAGATCCGTGATGTAAGAAAAATACCAGATATTCTGAGTAATAAAGATGCAAAGGAAGCATTTTTAAAAGGAAAAGAAAGTGTTGCAGAAGTTGCTGCACAATATTTATCAACAAGTAATAAAACTCCATTGAACAATTCAACATTGGCAGATCTTGCCGAGGAATTAGGAGATAGACTTTCAATAATAAACAAACATAAAAAAAGTCTTTCAGAAAAAGATCTTTCTGGGTTAGATTATTTGAGTATTGAATTAGGAATTTTCTTAGACTCGAAAGAGGATTAGTTATTTTAATATGTCATCTCATAATCTTGAAGGTACTCACCTCGCCTATGTTGATTGTCTCAATGAGTGGGTAGAAAACTTTATCTTGCCAGATAGACCTTCACTAAGCATCAGAAAAGATAAAAGCATTCAGGATCAAAGCAAATTTAGTGCTACCCTTAAAATAAAAGAGCCTGATATCTGTGATCATCCTGTAATACCTGATTTGATTGCAAGAGACACTTCAGCAAAATTTTATGGGAACAAAAAAAATTTTTATCTAATTGGAGAAGGTAAAACAGCAAGTGATTGGAACACAGATAAAAAAAGAAAGTTTGAGCAAATGGATGTTTATTTTTTTCACTTACAAAAAAAAGCTGAAAGAGATGATTATGAAACATTAATTTTGTATGCCTTACCAGAATTTCTCCTTAATGAAGCACGAATGCTGTTAACAAAATCAAAAAAGAAGATTCAAGCAAATTTGGTGAATTTTGAAGTTATCAGCGAGTAAGGTTTAACCGAGTAATCAGAATCTATGAAATTTTTACGGAAATCACCAATTCTTAATTTAAAAAAAAATGCATATCCATTTCAACAGGAAGCTTTTGATCAGATAAAAAATAGTGAGTACTTTGCAATATTTCATGAGCAGGGTTTAGGTAAAACCAAAATTGCAATTGATTTAACTTATTTTTGGTTGGGAGATGAGCAGGTTGATTCTGTTTTAATAGTTACTAAGAAAAGTTTAATTAAAAATTGGCAAGATGAATTTATTATTCATGGTAATTTACAACCAATAGTTTTAGGATCTGACAAAGCTGAATCACTAGAAAAAATGTTTGCACCTGGCTTTATTTATTTAACACATTTCGAGTCCGTTAGAAACAATTTGGAAGCTTTTAAAAGTTTTTTTAATTTTAGAAATGCAGGAATCATTCTTGATGAATCAACTCAAATAAAAAATCCTAAATCTCAAACAGCAAAAGCATTCCATGCTATCGCACCGAATGCAAAAAAAAGAATCATTATGACTGGTACACCTATTTCTAATAGACCCTATGATGTTTGGTCACAAATTTATTTTTTAGATTTTGGTCAAAGACTTGGAAAAAATTTTGGTGATTTTAAAGATGATTATGATCTTGATAATAATTTAAGTAAAAGTTACAGCGGTCAAATTATTTTTAAAAATGCACTAAATGCTTTAAGAGAAATTATTTCAGATTGTTCTGTTAGGGAAACAAAAAAAACTGCTGGAATCGAATTACCCGGAAAAAAATTTGTGGTTGAATATGTAGACTTAGAGAAAAAACAACAGGTCTTGTATTCAAAATTACAAAAAGAATTGTATGCATCAGTGATCAAAGAAGGTAAATTAGTTGAAGAAGATGTTGAAGTAATTTTGAAAAGATTATTGCGCTTAGTTCAAATTGCTTCAAACCCTTACCTTGTAGATGAGAGTTATGCTGGCAAAGCTTCTAAGTTAGAACCGTTAAAAAAAATTGTTGATAAAGCTCGTTCTGAAGAATCGAAAATTATTATATGGACTAATTTTATTGATAACGTTGAATGGCTTTGCAAACAATTTAATTTAAAAGGATGTGTTGGAATTCATGGTGGCATAGATGTTAAGCATAGGGACAAACTTATCTCAAATTTTAGAACGAACGACAGCATTGATATTTTGATTACAACTCCAGGAGTAGCAAGAGAGGGCTTAACTCTTGTGGAGGCAAACTATTCGATTTTCTTTGATAGGAATTTCAGTCTAGAAAACTATCTTCAAGCCCAAGACAGGATTTATAGAATTTCTCAAAAGAAAGAATGTTACATTTATAAGATAATTGCTAAGAATTCCATTGATGAATGGGTCGATGCATTACTTGCTGCAAAAGAAATTGCTGCTAGATATGCTCAAGGAGATATAACAAAAGATGAATATGAAAAAGAAATGAGTTTTGATTTTGCTGAGTTACTTGCAGAGGTTTTGAGTACATGAGAGGATTTTAAAATGAAACTTAAAATAAGAGGTAGCCAAGCAAGACCAAAAACCATTCAAGGAAAACAATATAGTGTTATTAATGGTTACGCAAAGATAGCAGATCTGCATTTTTGGGAAGATAATCCAAGAATTTATTCATTGTTGGAAGATGAAAGGGATACCGGAACTATATCCCGTGCAGAAATTTTTGAAAAACTTTCTCTAACTAAAGATCTTCAAAGATTGAGAAAAGATATTGAATCAGATGGACAAATAAATGAAGCAGTTTGGGTAGCTTTGGATATAAATACTCAAAATTATGTTGTCTACGAAGGTAATACGCGACTAGCAGTAGCAATGGCCCTTCATAGAAAGGGTAAGGATTCAAAAAAATGGTCTGAGATTGAAGTGAATGTTCTCCCTGACGGTACTGACGAGAGAGTAATGAAGAATTTTATTGGACAGACCCAATTGAAAGGTAAAAATAAATGGGCAGCGTTTGAGGAAGTAAATTATTTATTCAGAGAAACAATGGATATTATGAAAAACAAAAATGCTTCAAAAACGGAAGCAACTAAGATGGTTGCTAATTTTTTCAATCTACCCCAATCAAGAGTTAGTAGGGCAGTCAAAACTGTTGATTTCATGCAACAGTATAAAATGAGTTCCCTTGTCCAAAAGAAATATTATGCATACTGGCAAAGAATTGTAGCTGGTAACAAAGAAATAAACATGCTTCGAAAAGTATTCAATTCATATTCATTTCTCAAAGGAAAAATCGAAAATGCTGCTCCAAATGCATTTGATCATATGATGATAAAACAGGTTAAAGAGGAGAAGCAAATCGAAGCAGCAGCAGCAGACGGTTCATCAGCAAAGTTGGTATCATATACAGATAATCTACGTTTGATCGGAAGAGCATTTGAGACACATAATGACATCGAACTTGTATTAGATTTAATGGAAGAAAAGATTGACCTTGCTGAGGCAGTAAGAAGAGCTCTTGAGGGCGGTGTTGGAGATGCTGAATACAAGAGAGTTAAAGAATTTGCAGATTGGTTGATGCATAAAAATACAATTAAAAAAATAAGAAAGTCAATTAGGACATATGAAAATTTGGGTCATGATTTAAAATCTATTTCAATTCATGCCAGACACCTCAGTAATGCCACAATGAGTTTTCCAAAGAAAAAAAATATCAAAAAATGAATCTAAATTTTTCCCCAAATGATAAATATTTTTTCAAACTGGCAATTTTAGTTATGGTAGCTGATTTGGAACCTCATGAGACTGAATATAATTTAATTTATGATGCCATTTCACAAAATATTGACTTAAATTTGGATGAAGAAGATTTTCATGAGTTAGTTGATGAAGTTAATAGGAATGTTTATGAGAACAGGGGTTTAAGCGATACAGCTAAAAAGTATGCAAATTTTATAGAAAGTAAGGAGTTACAAGTAAAAATTTTAGAATTTTGCAAAAAAGTCTTATGGGCGGATGGCATCAAGAGACCCGAAGAAGAAAAGATTATTTCGATATTAAAAAAATCTTGGTCTTTAGGTGAGTGAGTAATTTTTTTGTCAAAAAAAACTAACTTCTGTAATCATTAGATCGACATCAAAGTTTCTTCCATAGCCAGCAAAACTGATGTCTCTGATACTACTTGGGTTGAGTTTTGGTGACATACCTGATTTTTTTTCGAAATCAGAAAAATTAATTTCAAATGTTTGCCAATTCTTTGTGACTTCAAATACAGAACTATGGTATGCCCAAGGAGGCATTCTCAAACCTTGCATTGTGACATGAACCTCATATTTTTCATTATTACCTTTTGCAACAAAACGAATACCTTGAATTTTATTTGTTAAATTTTGAGGTCGATGAGAAAGTCTTACAAAACCTCCATTATTAACTGTTGTGACATATCCATTCAAACTAAAAATACCATTATCAAAATCTGCTTGAAGTTCTGATTTACCTCCCATGACTTGGTCAGTTACAACATACCAATTAGAACTGGTGTTTGAAATTTCGGAAAAAGCACTCATTGATATAATAAAAGTAAATGCAAATAATATTCTTTTCATAAAATAATTATATATTATGGCTCCCCCGGTGTGGATCGAACACACGACCAATTGATTAACAGTCAACTGCTCTACCGCTGAGCTACAGGGGAGCGTGAAAAGCATTATAATTAATTT
>Ga0066835_10000032_pt1 | contig 27435 bp, 25 predicted proteins | sample ETNtaG_3_FD_67280 | JGI IMG/M metagenome (GOLD analysis project Ga0066835, IMG submission 67280) | Marine microbial and viral communities from oxygen minimum zone, Eastern Pacific Ocean - ETNP201302SV84 | ecosystem: Environmental > Aquatic > Marine > Unclassified ... | reverse complement strand
TCAAATACTTTATTTCAGAATTCGACTGGGCTTCCGGACGGCAATCACTTCTCAAGTGCAGCTGATCTTGCCAAAGTCTCAGCCGCCTTAATCGAAAATTATCCTGAAATTTATCAGTACTACAAAGAAAAGTTTTTTTCTTATAATGATATCAGACAAAAAAATAGAAATAATTTATTGTGGAAAGATGATTCAGCAGACGGTATTAAAACTGGTCATACGTCTTCAGCAGGATATTGTTTAATTGGTTCAGCAAAAAGAAATGATATGCGTCTTATTGCAGTAGTAGCAGGAAGTAATTCTGATAAGGCAAGATTTAATGAAACTCAAAGATTGTTAGAGTATGGTTTTAGGTTTTATGCAACGCAAGAGGTCATTAAAGAAAAAACTTCATTAAAAGAGATTACAGTGTGGGGAGGTAAAAGCAATCAGATCTCATTAGGTGTAGCTGAAAATATAATTCTTACTTTGCCACGACCTACCTTTAAGGATCTCAAGATTAGTTATGAATATTCAAATAATCTTAAAGCACCCATCCAGGATGGAGAAGTTTTGGGCTCGTTAATTATCAAAGATGGAGATTCCATAGTTCATGCCACTGAACTCATTGCTCTTGATAGTGTTGATGCCAAAGGTTTTTTTGGCAGACTCTGGGCTTCATTTATCCTTTGGATTAGAAACTTATTTAGTTTTTAAATGACCAAGAGGATTGGTATTTATAACGGATCTTTAGACCAACTAGATAAGATTCTAGTATCACCAATGTCTAGAGCTTTTCTCTTTTCGGATAGCATTTATGAAGTTATTCCTTTTCATAAAAGCGAATTCATTGGCTTCCAAGCTCACATTGAAAGATTAGAGAGAAGTGCAGCAATGCTTGATATAAATATCGATATAAATTTATGTGCTCAGGAGATAATATTATTGAAAGAAAGGTCGCAATTTCCTTCTGGTTATATTTATTATCAAGTATCAAGGGGCATTGATCAGAAGAGATCTCATATCTTTAGTGGTGGAATTCCTGAAACATTCGGTTTTGCCGAGTCCCATAAGTTTCAACAATCAGCCATTAAGGTGAAATTGGTTCCAGATATTCGGTGGGGAAGATGCGATATAAAATCTACTTCTTTGTTGGGAAATACCATGCAAATGAATTCTGCTGATAAAGATGGATGTTCTGAGGTGATAATGCATAGAGATAATATCCTTACTGAAGGGGGTGCCAGTAATATTTTCTTAGTTTTAGATGACGTCATAAAAACTCCAAGTCTTGATCAAAACATTTTGCCAGGCATTACAAGAGATCTAGTAATTCATACAATTGCTGAACTCGACTTAAAAGTAATGGAAACAGAGTGTTTCGTAGATGACCTAAAAATTGCAAATTCAATCTGGTTTACAAGCTCCACCAAAGGGATAACCGAAGTTGAATCAATAAGCAATTTAGAAACTCCAATTAAAAGAGGGCACCCTATTTTTTCTGAAGTCTCAAAGAGGTATATTGAAAAATTTCTAACTTGAACACATTGCTTTTACAAGTGATATGACCTCTTGCCAAATATCTCCTTTTTTTGAACCTTTCCAATATTGATCAAGCCAAAAAGCTTGTTTATAAAAAATATCCAATGCCACACTCTCGTGTTTGTTTAAGAATTTCATATAAAGAGGAATTTTATTGGACCATATATTTGCTTTTTGAAGGGAGGATTGCGCATCGGTATGATTTTTTGCCATTACCGAGTTATAGGTTATTTTATTTATGATCCATAGTAATCCACTAAGTGAGTTAGGATCAGACTGTTTGAGCTGATAGATTATTTTAATAACATTTTTTGAGTCACCCAAAAGTATTTTGTCTTCAATTTCAAATGGGCTCATTTGAAAAGAAAGTTTCAGATTTGCCAGAGCCAAGGATTTACTTTCTTCTTTCTGACATAAAACTTTAATAACCTTTATGTCATTATTCATTGATTGAAGGTTTCCTCTATTGGCTGTTATTAAATCATCAAGGAGGAAATCTATTTCTTTGGAAGTTAAGAAATCTAATTTACTCCTCACCCATTTTTTTTCATCAATCAGTGTTTTCATTGATGGACAAGAAATTTGTAAACAAATTTCTTTGATTTTTTTAATCCATTTAAGATTTTGATTGATTTTTTCCGAGGTGCTATCGATAATTATTTTGATGTCACTATCCTCAGGAAAATTATAATCAGCAAAAAAATCTGTCATTGCTTTTGGAAAGGTACCTTTATGATGATTGATAATTAATGTAGTTGCCTGCCCAAATAAGTCGTCTGAAATATTTTCTTTTATAATAGTTTCAAGATCATTTAAATTACTTTGATCTAGGACAATGATATTTGACTCTGATTCGTTTGAGATAAAAGTTTTGATTTTATCTTTAATCTCGTTTCTAAGAATGACTTCTTTGCCATGAATGAGAAATAAAGGAAACTTAGTTATATGATTTGGATCAAATTGAAGGTATTCGAACTGCATCCCTCAAGAGTACCATTTGTATTTTCGAAGATAAATCCCTGAAGAGTTCTTTCCGCATTGTTTGAATCATAATTTTTTGGGCTTGAGGGTTAAGAAAATTATTTTGAAATTTTTTAGAACTGGAAATAATAATGATATTTTTTGCATCATCAACATTCATTTCGAGAGTTACTTCACCATATATTTGTGACTCAATATTTGATAAGTTATTTCCCCCACTGAAATCTCTGAGATTCTCCTTATAGTCTCTAATAATTAGATTAGTATTAGATTCTTGCTTAACGAGTAGGGCATCATTGATGAGATACTTTAAATCTTTGGGGGTATTAATATAATTTACTGAAGAGATAGTTAACCTTGACTCATTGATATTAAGTTGTTGAAAAGAACAGCCTGACAAAATTATAAAAAATATAAAATATTTCATTTAATTACAAAATTAATAAGTTTTTTTTCAATATAAATCACCTTTGTAATTTCCTTGCCCTTCAGAGAATTTATAACATTCGGAATCTTTTTTGCTTCATCTTCAACTGATTTTTTACTAATTTCTGTATGTAAGTTGACTTTACCCCTTACCTTTCCGTTTATTTGAACTACTAACTGAAAACTTTCATCAGCAATAAGATTCTCATCATACATGGGCCAGCCACATTCAATTGAATCATGCTCAACTTTGCTATGAAATCTTTCCCAGAGGTATTCACAAATGTGAGGACAAATGGGAAATAAAATTTTAAGCAAGAATGTAATTGCTTCATTTCTGCAAAACTTGTCATTATTGGTTTCATAATTTTTAAAGTCTTTTGAGAGACTATTCAGTAACTCCATGGAAGCAGCAACAACTGTATTGAACGCATAACGAGATTCATATTCGGAAGTAGCTTTCTTAAGTGTTTTATGAGACTTCCGTCTTAATGATCTTTGCCTCTTATCAAGGTCTCCATCGATGTTAATCTTCTCTTTTTTACTTTCAATGATCAGGTTCCATAATCTTTTAAGGAATTTATATGAACCCTCTACTGCAGACTCAGACCATTCAAGACTCTGCTCTGGTGGAGATGTAAACATCATATACAGTCTGACTGTATCAGCCCCATATTTATCAATGAATTTCTGAGGGTCTACAGTGTTTCCCTTTGACTTAGACATTTTGGCCCCATCTTTTAAAACCATTCCCTGAGTAAGAAGTTTTTTAAATGGTTCATCACTTTCAACCAGTCCAACATCTCTCATCGCCTTAAAAAAGAATCTTGAATACAGGAGATGCAAAATCGCATGTTCAATGCCACCGATGTATAGGTCGACAGGTAACCAGTACTTTGAATCACTATTCAACATTTCATCTGGTGAATCTGCGGAGGTAAAGCGAGCATAGTACCAAGACGAATCAACAAAAGTATCAAATGTATCTACTTCTCTTTTTCGATTACCATCTAACTTATAAAAATCTTCATTCTGACTTAGAGGTTTTGGGATGGAACCTGGTTCTATTTCTGGTAATGAGACTGGTAAATTAGAGCCAGTAAGGAATTGCTCTTTATCATCGCTATAAATTACTGGAATTGGGCAACCCCAGTATCTTTGTCTACTTATTCCCCAGTCTCTTAATCTGAAATTCACAATGGGTCGAGCTATCTTGCTTACTTCTAAATCATTGATCATTCTTCCAATGGCATCATCTGAATTCATGGAATTATATTTATCTGAATTAATTAGGATTCCTTTCTCAGATGAGGGCAATTCATCTTTACTACTTTCAATCACTTTTTCAATATCTATAGAATACTTGGTCGCAAAATCAAAATCTCTATCGTCATGCGCAGGCACTCCCATTACAACTCCAGTTCCATAATCCATAAGTACATAATTGGCAATCCAAATAGGAATTTGCTTATTTAATAGGGGATGTTTAGCTGTCAGTTTTGTTTTAAAACCAATTTTTTCAGCAGTTGCTAAATCTGCTTCAGAACTCTTCATTTTTTTACAATCTTCAAGAAACTTCTTCAAATCAGCATCTGTTTTCCCCATTTCAACAGCCATTTCATGCTGGGGAGAAAGTGCTAAAAAAGTTACACCAAAAAGTGTGTCCACTCTTGTTGTGAATGCCTCTAAGTCTTGCTCAATGCTATCCACTGAGAATTTTATTTCTGCACCTACGGATTTGCCAATCCAATTCTTTTGCATAAGCTTCACATTCTCTGGCCAATCAAGATCATCCAAAGATGACAAGAGTTCTTCAGCATAGTCGGTGATCTTAAAGAACCATTGATCAACTTCCTTCAACTCAACATCAGCTCCGGACCTCCAGCCTTTACCATCAATTACTTGCTCATTTGCAAGAACCGTTTGATCAACTGGATCCCAGTTCACAAGAGATTTCTTTTTGTAGACCAACCCCTTTTTTGCCAAAATACTAAAAAGTTCTTGTTCCCATTGGTAGTAAGTTGGTTCACAAGTTCTTAATTCTTTTGACCAGTCATAACTAAAACCAAGGGACATTAATTGTTGTTTCATGGCTTCAATATTTTGATCCGTCCATTCTTTTGGGCTAACTTTATTTTGCAACGCAGCATTTTCTGCAGGCAAACCAAAAGCATCCCAGCCCATGGGTTGAAATACATTGATGTCTTGTAACCTTTTGTATCTAGAAATGACATCACCAATCGTGTAGTTCCTTACATGACCCATATGTAATTTCCCTGAGGGATAAGGAAACATTGAAAGGCAGTAAAATTTTTCACGATCATCAGGTTTAGACACATAACGATCTTCTTCCTGCCATTTCTTTTGGATAGTTTTTTCTATCTCTTGCGGTTTGTAATCAATCACCATCTTTCAAAAATTCTTTTTCCAAGTAGTTAATGGAGTGTTTATTTGAGGTGAAAGTTTTATCGACCAGCATTTTTTGATGGAATTGATGCGTTGTTTTTATCCCTTCAATAAAAAATTCGTCTAATGCCATTAGCATTCTGCTTATAGCTGAATCTCTAGAGTCAGCTAAAGTAATAATTTTTGCAAGCATTGAATCGTAAAAAGGTGGGACTGTATACCCGTTGTAGATATGAGAATCATATCGAATTCCAAAACCTCCTGGAATATGCATCCTTGTAATCTTTCCGGGATTAGGAATAAATTTCTCTGAGTCCTCTGCGTTGATTCTGCATTCTATGGCATGACCCCTGATAAAGATTCTTTCTTGATCAAGTGATAATGGCAATCCAAGTGCAATCCTGAGTTGGGCTTTAACTATATCAAATCCAGTTACCATTTCTGTGACAGGATGTTCAACTTGGATACGAGTATTCATTTCTAAAAAATAAAATTCTTCATTCTCATATAAGAATTCAAGAGTACCTGCTCCTTCATATTTGATGTCTTTACAAAGCTCAACACAACAATTCAATAACTCATCCAATTTTGTTTGATTCACATCCAGAGCAGGGGCTTCTTCAATAAGTTTTTGATGCCTTCTTTGTATAGAGCAGTCACGGGTTCCTAAATGAATAGCGTTTCCTTTTCCATCTCCTACGACTTGAATTTCGATATGTCTTGGATTTTCTATGAATTTTTCTATATAAATCCTTCCATTACCAAAATTAGTTTCTGCTTCCTTGCTTGCAATTTGAAATGCATTTGAGAGCTGATCAATTGATTCAACTATTTTCATCCCTTTACCTCCACCACCCGCAGTTGCTTTCAAAATAATTGGATATCCAATACTTTTCGTGATCTTTTCTAACTCATCCTTTTCTTCTGGGATTTCATCTGAAAAACCTGGAACACACTTGATCCCATAGTTTGTTACGATAGATTTAGCAGTAATTTTATCCCCCATTTTTTTAATAGTTTCATGATGGGGGCCAATAAATTTAAATCCACTCAAAGAACATTGCTCAGCAAAGGCATGATCTTCAGCTAAAAATCCATAGCCGGGATAAATAGCATCCGCATTTGTTAAATCAGCAGCCGATAGAATTGCAGGTACATTAAGATAGCTGCTCTTTGAATCCGAGGGGCCAATGCAAACGGATTCATCAGAAAATCTCAAACTTTTTAGATTTCGATCACCCTCGGAATAAATGCTAACAGTTTGTATGCCTAATTCTTTACATGCTCTTAAAGCACGCAATGCAATTTCACCTCTATTGGCAATTAAGACCTTATGTGACATCAGTCAATAGTTACTAGCAATTGTGAAAATTCAACCGGTTCCTCATCATTTACATGAATCTTTTTTACAACTCCCGAAAATTCCGATTTGATTTCATTCATCATCTTCATAGCTTCAACAATGCATACAACTTGACCTGCTTCAATTCTATCTCCCTCCCTTATATAAGGATCTTTATCTGGACCGGGTTTTCTATAAAAAGTACCTACTATAGGAGAGGTGATTTTTTTACCAACATCTTCACTTTTGCTCTCATTTTTACTCACAGAAATCTTCTCTGAGTGCTCGGTGGCTTGAGATAATGTTTCCCTGACAGATTGAATATTTCCACTATTTCTGGAAATGCGAACAGCTTCTTCTCCCTCGGTTACTTCAATCTCAGTAAGATCGGAGTCCTGAAGCATTTCAATGAGTTTTTTTATTTTTCTTATATCCATTTTAATTTTTATCCAAAATTTTCAGTAAGGCACTCTCATAACCAGAGGTACCAAATCCACATATGACTCCTTGGGCAATGTCAGAAAAATATGATTTGTGCCTAAACTCTTCTCTAGCAAAAATGTTGGAGATGTGAACCTCATAAAAAGGAACTTCGACTCCGATTAAAGCATCTCTTATAGCAATGCTAGTATGCGTAAATGCACCAGGATTTATTATCATCCAATCAACTTTTTTGTTTTGACAGGAATGAATTTTTTCAACAATTTCATGCTCCGCATTGCTTTGAAAAGTTAATAGGTTAATATTTTTCTTTGCGCAGATGTTTTCAAGACTGGAGATAATATCATCCAAAGACTCATTTCCATAAATTGAACTTTCTCGCTTACCCAATAGGTTCAGGTTGGGCCCATTAATCAATAGAATTTTCATAATTTCGATTTTATAAGCTTTTTAAAAGGAATTAAACGATTATAGATCCATTTATCGGAAGATGATTTCCCTTTGAACAGGAGAGTAACAATAGATATTTTCAGCACACCCTTGAAAAACAATCTTTAATGCATCTCCTTGTCTAAAGCTATGTTGGATTTCTACTACTAGTTCAGTTCTAAAAATTTCAGAATCACCCAGAAAAATATCTGCATATTTTTCTGATTTGGTAAGAAAAAGAAGACCTAATTCATTATCATTATGTTTAATCTTTATTGAATCTTTATATAAGAAATAATTGTCTTCAATCAACCAAACAATTTTGTTTTGATTTTTTAATTGTTTGGTCTGTAGTTCAAAAGCTTTATCAATATCTAAAATTTTCTGATCATCGAAAAAATTCTGGGACATTAAGTGCTGAGTAAAACCCAAAAAGATAAACAAGTATAATATTGAGTTAAGACTTCTATAAATGAACATAAGATTACGATAGCATGAATATAAATTTAATAAATTTTATCTTAAGATTATTTTTCTTCATGCCAGACTGGATTTTGAGGCTGTTTACATTGCAACCAAAAAAGTTTTCTCGAGGACAAGTATTTGACTATCAATCAATGACTTTTCTGAACCTTATTCAGCACTTCAGTGTGCCCCTCGACTTGGAGAATTTTTCCGAAACTCTCAGATCTGAGATCAACAACAGGAGAAAGGTTCTGTACCTTACTGAACCCGCTAAAGTGAGAACCACTTTCAAAGATCACATTTTATCTCATTGTGAAGATGTCTGCTTGAGAGAATATAGCGCTGTGGGCTTAAGTTCAGAAAAAATAGTTTTATTTTTTCATGGCGGTGGTTATGTATTATCTGATGTAGAAACTTACAAACCTTTCACTGATTTTTTAGTTGAAAGACTTCAATATAAAGTGTTTGCTCTTGACTACAGAAAAGCACCACAAAACAAGTTTCCTTTAGCACTCGAAGATGCTTTGGAAGCTATAAGATTTCTAAAAAATCAAGGCTACAGTGAACAAAATATAATTTTATTAGGAGATAGTGCTGGTGCCCATTTGGCAGCTTCATTATCTTTTGAGTTATATAGGTCCGATGAATTTGAATCACCAGGTCTTCAGTTTTTAATTTATCCAATGATTTCTCCAAGTTTAGAATTTGAATCCATGGATTTATATGCTGAAAATTTTTTGCTTACAAAAGATGCAATGCGATGGTTTTGGAAACAGTTTATAGGTGAGCAAAGCACCACAACCAGTTATGATTTATTGCAACAAAAATTTATACCCAATAAAGATTTTAAGTGTAAAACAGTTATAATTACCGCCGGTTTTGATCCACTATGTGATGAAGGTGAAGCATATGCTTTGAAATTGCATAATGCAGGATTTTATTTAAAGCAATTGCATTATCCAAGTCTCTTTCATGGTTTCATTAGTATTTCTTTGCTAAGGACTGCCCGAAGAGCAATGGAGGATATGATTGATACATTGAAAAAAGAGTTATGAGTAAAGAAGTATTAGCAATTAAGAATCTTACGGTCGGTTTCAAACTTCGAAAAGAAGTATTTACAGCTGTTGATAATATTTCTTTTAAAATTCGCAAGAATGAGACCCGTGCTTTAGTTGGTGAATCAGGTTCAGGCAAATCTGTTACGGCATTATCAATTTTACAACTGCTCCCTAAACTTAGGACTATTTATTCTCAGGATTCATCAATTCTAGTCAATAGTGAAGAGACCATTGGTCTAAATAATTCTGCACTCAGAAAGATAAGAGGTAATAAAGTTTCAATGATATTTCAAGAACCAATGACTTCATTAAATCCGTTCCATAAAGTTGGAAATCAAATTATGGAATCAGTAATGAGCCATAAAAAGATTTCAAAGCATGATGCAAGGTTGAGAGCAATGGAGCTTATGCAGCTTGTGGAAATTCCAGATTTAGAGAGAAGATTTGATGCATTTCCGCATGAATTATCAGGAGGGCAAAGGCAAAGAATTATGATTGCAATGGCACTGATAAACGAGCCCGATTTATTAATTGCAGATGAGCCCACTACCGCACTAGATGTAACGATTCAGGCTCAAATTTTAGACTTGATGAATAGGATTAAAGAGCAACTAGGTATGGCCATACTTTTTATCACACATGATTTAGGTTTAGTTGAAAAATTTAGTGATACTGTTTCTGTAATGAAAGATGGAAAAATCGTTGAGCAAGGAAATACTAAAGAGATATTTTCAAATCCGGAAGATGATTACACCAACAAATTGTTAAGTTCTGAACCGCAACCAAAAAAAGATACAACGTGCGACGATGAAAATATATTAAAGATTAAAAATCTAGATGTTTTCTATAAGATTCCCTCAAAAACATTATTTGGTAGTAATTTATTTCATGCGGTCAAAGGTGTGACTATGGACATTCCAAGAAAGTCAACCATTGGGGTTGTTGGAGAATCTGGTTCTGGAAAGTCAACACTTGGAAAAGCAATTATCAATTTAGTTGATTACGAGGGAGACATCATTTTTGAGAATCGTTTGCTAAGGGATATGTCTAAATCTGAATTACAAAAGGTTAAAAGTGATATTCAAATTATTTTTCAAGACCCTTATGGTTCTCTTTCACCCAGAATGACAATAGGTGAGATTATTGGAGAGGGCCTGGATGTTCACAAGCAAGAATTATCAAAAGTTCAAAAAGATGAAATGATCAAGGATGTTATGAATGATGTCGGGCTCGATCCTGATCTAATGTTTAAGTATCCGCATGAATTCTCAGGTGGCCAAAGACAAAGGATAGCTATTGCTAGAGCACTAATTCTTAAACCTCGATTTATAATTCTTGATGAGCCAACTTCTGCTTTGGATAGATCAATTCAGATTCAAGTTATAGATGTTCTAAAACAGCTTCAATTGAAGTACGAACTTACTTATTTATTTATAAGTCATGATTTGAAGGTCATTCGCTCAATGTGCGACAAGATTTTTGTTATGAGTGAAGGCTCCATGGTGGAGTACGGAAATGCCAAAGAGGTTTTTAATAACCCCAAAGAAAACTATACAAAGAAGCTTCTTGATGCTTCTCTTAAATATTCCTCTTAGTAATGAAAAATAGGAAATTCTCAAAAGTAATAGTTGATGGAGCTGAGCAGGCACCCTCAAGATCAATGTTAAGGGGTGTTGGATTTACTGATGAAGATTTTAAAAAATCACATGTGGGCATTGCCTCCTTAGGAGCAAGTGTTACTCCTTGTAATATGCATTTAGATGATTTGGCATCTATTGTAGAGAAATCAGTGAATAGTTATGGCTGTAAGGGCATCACATTTAACACAATTACAGTATCTGATGGTATTTCTATGGGTACCGAAGGGATGAAATATTCTCTAGTTTCTAGAGAGGTAATTGCTGATTCTATTGAAACTGTTGTCGGTTGTCTTGGATATGATGGCGTGATTGGAATTGGGGGTTGTGATAAGAACATGCCCGGAGTTGTAATGGCAATGGCAAGATTAAACAGACCCTCAATTTTTGTTTATGGGGGGTCTATTAGGCCAAGCATAGAGAATACTGATTATGTAACCGTTTGTGAGAAAACTGGAGAGTTTGCCAAAGGGTCTATTTCAGAGGACGATCTTATAGCTATTGAAAAAGTTTCAGTAGTGGGTCCAGGATCTTGCGGGGGCATGTATACCGCAAATACTATGGCATCAGCAATTGAAGCAATGGGCATGTCATTACCTGGTAGTAGTAGTCAAGATGCTATTTCAAATGCAAAAATTAAAGATTGCGAAGCAACCGGTTCTGCTATCAAGTACCTACTGGAAAAAGATATAAAGCCCTCGGATATAATGACTAAAAAAGCTTTTGAAAATGCTATCACTTTAGTAATTGCTCTGGGTGGCTCTACAAATGCAGTTTTGCATTTACTGGCAATGGCTCATACTATTGGAGTCCCTCTTACACTTGACGATTTTACAAGAATTGGAAAGAGAGTACCCGTGATTGCTGATATTAAACCCTTTGGAAAACACTACATGTCCTCTTTGAATGCTATTGGGGGTATACAACCCATGATGAAGATATTACTAGATAAAGGATTATTGCATCCAGAATGCTTAACTGTATCAGGTAAAACATTAGCACAAAATCTTGAAAACATTACAGCATATCCTAATGACCAAACAATCATTCGATCTCTTGATTCGCCTATTAAAGATACAAGCCATCTTAGAGTTTTATATGGCAACTTAGCCCCAGAAGGAGCAGTAGCAAAAATTACAGGAAAGGAGGGCATTACTTTTACTGGCCCTGCAAAAGTTTTTGATTCTGAGGAAGAGGGTATGGAAGCTATTCAAGGACGAAAGATTCAAAAAGGTGATGTCATAGTTATCCGTTTTGAAGGGCCTAAAGGTGGACCAGGAATGCGAGAGATGTTAAAACCAACCTCTGCCATTATGGGGCAAGGACTGGGAGATGAAGTCGCTTTTATTACTGATGGTAGATTTTCAGGAGGAACTCATGGTTTTGTTGTGGGTCATATTACTCCCGAAGCTTATGTAGGAGGACCTCTAGCAATCCTTGAAAATGGAGACGAAATCACAATCGATGCTCAATCAAATACTCTGAGTGTAGCTTTGTCAGAGAAGGAAATAACTCATCGAATGAACAATTTAAAGATCACCAAAAAGATTCCAACTAAAGGAGTTTTGTCTAAGTACTCAAAAAGTGTACAATCAGCATCCCTCGGAGCTATTACCGACTGATGATGTTTAACAGAAAATTTCCAAATTCTAGATTAAGAAGACTAAGAACCTCGAATAATTTGATTGATTTAGTCAGCGAAACAACTCTTACCAAACATGACTTAATCCAACCATTCTTCATCAAAGAAGGTCTGAAAGGTTCGGAAGCTATAGATTCCATGCCAAAAATAAGTAGACATGGACTTGATATCATTTCAAGCAAAGTTGAGCAGGCAATAACTGCAGGTATCTCATCTATTGCCGTTTTTCCAGTAATAGATTCCAATAAGAAAGATCAAGAAGGAAGTGAAGCGTTAAATCCAAATAATTTAATATGTTCTGCTATTTCTTCATTAAAGAAACAATTTCCTGAAATAATCATAATTGCTGATGTTGCTTTGGATCCGTATACGAACCATGGTCATGATGGAGTTCTCAAAGGAAATAAAATAGATAATGATGAGACTTTAAAATTACTGGGAGAACAAGCTACCTTTCTAGCTGATGCGGGGGCAGATATTGTTGCACCATCAGACATGATGGATGGTCGCATTGGTTATATTAGATCTAAACTTGACGAGTTCAATCATAAAGATACGATCATTTTATCCTATGCTGCTAAGTACCATTCAAGTTTTTATGGTCCATTTCGGGATGCAGTCGGTTCGAAAAACCAATTGCAAGGGGCAAGTAAATCATCTTATCAGATGAATATTGCGAACAGTGATGAAGCATTGCATGAGGTGGCTTTAGATATTGAAGAGGGCGCTGATATTGTTATGGTGAAGCCCGGTATGCCTTATCTTGATATTATTTCTAAAATTAAAAATACATTTAAAATGCCAACTTTTGCTTACCAGGTCAGCGGTGAATACAGCATGTTGCAAAATGCAATTGATCAAGGATGGTTAGAGAAGGAAGTTATGTTAGAATCATTGCTGTGTTTAAAGAGAGCAGGTGCGGATGCAATTCTCTCCTATAGTGCAGTTGAATTATTAAAGGAGTTTGATTTATGAGTTCGGTCTTAGAAGTTTCTACAGGTAATTTTGATGAAGAGGTTCTTAATTCTGATGTACCGGTGATGGTCGATTTTTGGGCTGAATGGTGTGGTCCATGTAAGCAGCTTGCTCCAAGAGTAGATGAAGCTGCAGAACAATTTAAGGGTCAAATGAAATTTTGTAAAGTTGACATTGAAGAGAGTAGAGATCTTGCCGTGAAATATGGTATTCGATCGATCCCCTCGTTGGTAATATTCAAGGATGGAGAGGTTTCAAGTTCCGAAGTTGGTGCATTAACATCATCACAACTAAATGATTTTTTAGAAAAAGAAATTTAAAGACTTTTTTTGCAAAAAACAGAAAAAACTTATATTATTTGAAATTCTTTGATACGTTTTACGTATCACATTCAAAACTTCAGAGGATTTTCATACAAATGAATTTAAGTGAAATTAAAACTAAACCAATAACTGAGCTTGTAGACATTGCTCAAGATCTTGGTCTTACGGATGTTGGTCGATTAAAGAAACAGGACATCATCTTTCAAATATTCAAAAAACAAGCTGATGAAGGCATTGATATTCATGGTGGAGGCGTTTTAGAGATCTTAAATGATGGTTTTGGTTTTCTGCGCTCGGCGGAAGGTTCTTACTGTGCTGGCCCAGATGATATTTATGTTTCTCCAAGTCAAATTAGAAAATTTGGATTACGCAAAGGAGATGAGATTCATGGAAAAATTCGTCCTCCGAAAGACCAAGAAAGATATTTTGCACTTTTGCAAGTGGACACCATCAACGATGATGATCCAAGTAATACCAAAAAAAAGATTCTCTTTGAAAATCTAACTCCACTTTTTCCAAATCAAAGGATGCTTCTAGAGCAAGGATCAGGCTCAAATGAAGATTTGTCTGCAAGAATCATAGATCTTGTTGCTCCTATTGGTAAAGGACAAAGAGGTTTAATTGTTTCTCCGCCAAAGGCTGGTAAAACTTTAATGCTTCAAAGTATTGCTCACTCCATCACTAGTAATAATCCTGAAACAAAACTTATTGTTCTGTTGATCGATGAGCGTCCAGAAGAAGTCACAGAAATGTCGAGGACAGTTAGAGGTCAAGTTGTTGCAAGTACTTTTGATGAGCCCCCAACCAGACATGTTCAAGTGGCTGATATGGTCATTGAAAAAGCTAAAAGACTGGTTGAGCATAAACAAGATGTTGTGATTTTGCTCGACTCGATCACTCGTTTAGGAAGAGCATATAATTCGGTACAACCGGCGTCAGGCAAGATTCTTACCGGTGGTGTTGATTCCAATGCTCTTGAAAGACCAAAAAGATTTTTTGGAGCTGCTCGTAATTTAGAGGAAGGTGGAAGTCTTACAATTATTGCAACTGCTCTTGTGGATACCGGCTCGAAGATGGATGAAGTAATTTATGAAGAATTTAAAGGAACTGGGAATATGGAAATTCATTTGGAAAGAAAGATTGCTGAAAAAAGAATTTTCCCTGCTATCAATGTTAGACGCTCTGGTACGCGAAGAGAGGATTTACTTACAACTGAGGAAGAACTTCGTTTAATGTGGGCTGTAAGGAAAGTTACTGATCCAATGGAAGATGCTCAAAGCATTGAATTTTTAATTGACCGTCTAAAGTCATTTAAGACTAATGCTGAATTTTTTGATTCAATGAAAAATAGTACTGGTAAGAAGAAAACTAAATAAAACCCCTTATTTGCCTCTCAATATTTCCATTAAAGTAGTCTATCAAGTCAGCGTGATAACCGAGCTGTTTTATATATTTAATTATTCTTGGAGAAATTCCAAAATAACTTGCTTTTAGTTTTGAAGTATAAATTTCTTTAAAGAAAATCTGTGCTGAAAAAGTACTTGGAAATATTATCGCATCAGCTTCATTAAATTGTTTTTTAACACTTTTATAGGACTTAAATTTTAATCTTTCATAGCATACCAATTCACTTACAAGAATATTTTTCTTCTTTAGAAAATCAGATATATCAGATAATCCCTCTTTCCCCTTAACAATCAAAAACCTTTTATCAGGACTCAATGTATTTTTTATAAGTGCATTTAATTCTAATGATCCAGGAATGTTTGGATTTGTTGAATTTAAACCTTTATCAAGCAATGATTGTTTAGTTGACTCACCCATCGAAAAGATATTTTTATCAAATAACTTACTATGATCATTAAAAAAATTCACAGCTGGAGTGCTTTGAAAGACTACATCTGTAAAATCATCAATCAATAAGTCGTATTTAACAGGCTTCAACTTAAATAAGGCTACATTTTGCAATTTCGTGTCTTTATCTTCAGAGCCTTCTGCTCTAGTATCAATAATGTTCATTGAGTAAGACCTTACCATTTTGTTGATGAAAGCTTTGAATTGCAGAATCTAGACACACTTTTAAATCATTTTCATTATAGTGACCAAGAGCAATTTTATCCGTTGAGCGTTCCTCGTGATTAATAGAAGACCTCGATTCAATTTTAATCCAATCTTTTTTCCCATAGATTTCTGCAGAAATGGATGAACCAAAGAAAAAATCATTTTCAGTTTTCAGTGCAATTGCAGAATGACAATCAGCACCGATACTCGATAAAAATTTCTTACCAAGGCTGACTTCATCATCAAAATGAAAACATTCCCACCATGAAAGGCCAATGTTTTTCCACCATGGGCTGTTCAGACTTAATTTTTCACTTATTTGACTATCTTGCTTTGTTTGGAGGCATATTGTACCTTGCAGGAATGAGGTTGCATGAGGCAACTCAATTGCATTCACATTAAGTTCAAGTCTATCAATCCCTGCTTTTGACAGCACTATACAGTCAAATTCACCATCGTAAAGTTTCTGGATTCTGGTATCAATGTTCCCTCTTAGGGAGCAGACATTTCTTGCCTTTAAAAAAAACTTTGCTTGCATTTTTCTTCTGAGACTTGATGTTCCAAGTTTCATATCGTTGGTGAAATTGGGTTCAAAACCATCTCTAAATATTAAAAGATCTGGACTTTGATTTAATTCTCCAAAATAAGGGTAGTAATTTACTAATCCTTCAGTAGCATTTGCAGGCATATCTTTGGCAGAGTGAATGGCAAAGTCAATTTCATTATTTAACAACTTCTGTTCTATACAAGACACAAAATGTGCTTTATCAAACTGTTCCTCACCTCTTTTACTTTTCTTATCACCTTCGGTAACAATTTTAACCACTTCATAATTCTCAATATCTAAATCTAAATCTTCCTTGAAATATTTTTTTAGATTCCAACTGGAGATCTTATTCATCACAATTTCTACTTGTTTCAACGCAAGTTTTGAACCTCTTGTTCCAATTCTAAGCTTCATATCTCATAAGAATGCCTTCAGCATCTCCAATTTTCTTTGATTTTAAGACCTCAAATTCATTCGGTATATAAAGTTTATCAAATGTACTTTTTTCAAAGTACACTAACCCATCTTTTTTTAATTTTTTTAAAACTAAATTATTCATAAATTTTTCAATTCTTTGATCATAAAATGGAGGGTCAAACATTAACAAATCAAAATCCAATAGAGAATTATTTTGTATCCATTGAAACGCGTTTGTCATCTCGACATTTGAAAGTTTTTCAAGGGAGAGTCTGTCGATATTTTTTTTGAGATCTTTTACTACTTGTGGTGTTTTTTCTAGGAAAGTCACATGTTTGGCACCCCTTGAGATTGCCTCAATCCCAAGAGCTCCGGTACCTGCGAATGAGTCTAAACAATTCATTCCCTCAATGTCAAATTGTAGCCAATTAAACAGAGTTTCCCGAAGTTTATTTGCAGTTGGTCGCAGATTGGAAGAAGACTTAAAAAATAGTTTGCTTCCTTTTAAACTTCCTCCAATTATTTTGATTTGAGAATTTTTCAAAATAATTCTTGGATAAAGAATTCCAGATTTTCTCTTGTTCTTTTTACCGACTTGACAGCAGGAGGCATTTCATTTTCTGGAAGCAACATAGCAGCTTCCATTTTTTTTGAAATGCTGCTTAAACCATGCAGGAAGGACCAAATTTTGATTGCTTTATTGGAGGCACTTAAATCATTGAGAGAAGGATCATGATTCTTAACATGGGTCAGTAAAGTTTGAAAAGCTTGATCGGCATAGCTAGCAACATCTGGGAAGTCTAAAAAATCTATTACGGTTGGGCTAAAAATAAGGTCATACATGTTTCTATGTTTGAAGGCATAGTCTAAATAGTTTTCAGCAGCTACAAAAACTGCTCTAGGATTATTTCCAAGGTTTTTATTGACATGTTTATCAAATTCAATAAAACCTTTCTTTACAATCTCTGCGTACAAATGTGATTTAGTTTTAAAATGTCTATAAACGGCAGTAGGTGATACTGAGCATAACTTTGCGATCTTCCGTAAACTCAATTGCGTATGACCATTATCGGTAACAAATATAAAAGCTTTCTTTGATATTTCATTACCTAAATTCGTATGATGGTAATTTTCTTTGGTAACCATATATGTTGACAGTGTAAACTAATAAAATATAATGAGGTTTACACTGTAAACATTATGGCAATTTTTTTGAAAAATATCAAAATTTTTTTTTGGAGTAGTTTATTTTTAGTTTCAAATATTTTTAGCCAAAATTCTCTTGAAGTCTTAGAAGTAAACATCCTTAATACTTATCAAATTCAGAAAAAGTTACCAGGTAAACTTTTGCCCTTCCAAAACTCCATGATTGCTTTTGAAATTCCTGGAAAAATTGAGAAAGTTTTTGTAGATGTGGGAGATAAAGTTATTAAAGGAGATGTGTTAGCTAAACTTGATGATAGAGAAATCATTGCAAATCTAAATCAGACAAAAGCTAAATTAGATTTAGCAGAACAACAGTTGATAAGATTTAGAGATTTAAATAATAAAGGATTCATCTCACAGCAAGAACTGGATAGAGCTAAGTCAGAAGTTACAGTTGCGAAATCTCAGTTTGATATTGCACAAGTAAAACAAACCCAAACATTATTGGTTGCACCTTACGATGGTTTTATTCAAGCAAGAAAAAAAGATGAAGGATCCGTGATTAATTCTAGTATTCCAATTTTTGAAATATTGGATTCCCAAAAAGTTGAAGCTCACATATCTGTTCCAGAAAATCTTATTAAAGAATTAAGCTTGAATTCAAAATATAGTTTTCTTATAGATGGGATTGAAGTAGAAGGAGAGTTATCTCGTTTAGCACCCATGTCAGTTTCTGGAAGTCAAAGCCGTTTAGCAATTTTTATTTTCTCTGAGTTTTATACTCCAGGTAAAGTTGTAGAGATGGTTTTCCAAGAGACCAGGCAAGCAAGTGGCACTTGGGTTCCAATTAATGCGATGACTCAATCAGATCAAGGGCTTTGGTCCGTCTATACACTATCTCCCGAAATGCAAGTTCAAAGAGAGGTTGTTGAGATTGTTCATTATGAGGATAACTATGCTTATGTTAGTGGCACTTTAAAAAAAGGAGACTTAATCATTTTGGGTGGATTGACCAAAGTCTTAGAAAATCAGATTTTAAAATAGATGCCAATAATTAAGATTTTCCTTGAAAAACCTAGAATTCTCATACTTTTTTTAGTATTCGTTGTTTTAGTTGGGGTATCAAGTTTCAATACATTGCCACGCCAAGAAATGCCTGAACTTGCCCAAAGATGGGCAACTGTTATCCAGACGTATCCTGGGGCCTCTGCTGAAACTCTAGAGACGCAAGTGGTTGAAGTCTTAGAAATTAGACTACGTGAGATTCCTGAAGTTAGGAGACTTGAATCAAATATTAATCAAGGATTTGCCACAACACTTGTTGAGTTAAAAGATGAAGTATCTTTTGATTTAGTTGAACAAATTTGGAGTGAGGTACAAGATAAAATTGAACTTGCTGAGCAAGATATTCCTCCAGAAGCAACTCTTAAATTAAATAGATCCACTGGTCCACCCATAACCGTAATGTATGCACTGCAATGGACAGGTGAGGGAATACCCCCGGTAATTTTGCTTTCTAGGATTGCCGAACAATTAAAACAAGAATTTGCTTATATGGGTTCCACGGAGGAAGTCTTGGTTCATGGGTCAGCACAAGAAGAAATTGCAGTTTTGGTAGATTCACAAAAACTTTCTGCATTAGGAATATCCCTGCAGCAACTTGCTAAAACTATTAGTAATTTTAATCAAAAGAATTCGGTTGGAATGTTACAAAATAGTAATGAGGAGATTTTGCTCAGAGTAAAAGATAACTTAACAACAACGTATGATATTGAAAAACTGCCTCTAATTTCTAAAGATAATTTACAAATCATTTCAGTTGGAGATGTAGCCCAGGTCAAGAAACAACCTGCTGAACCTATTGAAAGCATTACCTTGGTAAATGGTAATACTGCGGTCTTGGTTGAGGCAAAAGGATCATTTAATCAAAGACTTGATTTATATGCAGAACAAACAGAGATCATTGTTGAAAAGTTCGAGAAGACGTTACCCGAGGAATTCTCCATTGATTTAGTTTATGACGAATCTTTTTATATTAAAGAAAGATTTCAGCAGTTAACTAGAAGTATTGGTTCAGCAGCTATTTTAGTTTTGTTGCTAAGTTACTTTCTTTTAGGCTTAAGGTCGGCAATTTTAGTCAGTGCAATCCTTCCACTAACTATTTCTATAGTGTTATTTGTTTGCCGACTTATTGAGTTACCACTTCATCAAACATCCATAGTGGGAATGATTATTGCTCTTGGTTTGCTCATTGATAATGCCATTATTGTTGTTGAAGACTATCGTTATAGAAAGCTGGATGGCCTCTCTTCAAATGATGCAATTTTTGCATCTGTTAAACACTTATTTCTTCCATTGCTTGCTGCAACTGCTACAACTGCATTTGCCTTTATGCCAATCATCGTTGGTGAGGGCCCCAGCAATGAATACATTGGAGGAATGGCAATGACTTTGATTGCAGCAATTTCTACTTCATTAGCTTTGTCATTACTTGTCATTTTACCCATGCTGTTTTATTTAGAAAAACTTCCATATTTGCATCACACAAGATTTGCAAATGGATATTCAAACTCTACTCTTGAGAAAAAATATCGAGGTCTTCTTTTATGGTCTTTAGTTAGACCTCGACGAGCAATATTAATTTCATTAGTTTTACCCTTGGTTGGCTTTCTCTTGTTTAGCACTCTAAAACAAGATTTTTTCCCTGCAAATGACAGAAATATGTTCCAAGTTAAAATTGAGCTTCCAAGAAATACCTCTGCACAAACTACATTAATAACGGCAGAAAATTTACGTGAACAATTAGCAAAATATAATTTTATAAAAGAAGACATCTGGTTTGTGGGAAGACGGTTACCCAGAATATTAGGAAATGTTGTGGGAGGTGACAGTGAGCTAGGATCTAACAATATTGCTCAAGGAGTTTACTTCACAACAAATTACTGGACTATGATTAAAAATATTGATGAAATTGCAAAAGATTTAATTAAAAATAATCCAGAAATTCGCATTGTAGTTGATTCATTTCAGTCAGGACCACCTGTATTTGCAGATATTGAGTATAAAGTCTTGGGTGAGGATCCAGAAATATTGCTTGATCTTGGAAATCAATTAGAGCTAATTCTTAAAAAATCACCGGATGTTTATCTTACAAAATCACAATCAAATAATTATGAAACGAATCTTCTCTTAAATTTTGAGAATTCAAATATTATTTATTCTGATCAAAACTCAGAGTTCTTAGTTAACCAAATTTTCGCAGCAAATTCTGGAATTGTGCTTGGAAAACTGGTTGACGGTGATAAAGAAATACCTATACGATTGCAAAGTATCAATTCAAGTAGTTCCAATATTGCCCAAGCACCATTTTTAACTTTTAATAACAAAGCTTATTTTGGTTATATTGCAGATTATGCAGACATTAGTTTGGCAAGAAACATTGGCTCGATCAGTCGCTATAAAGGAAAGACTGAAAATGCTGTTCAAGCTTGGACTTGGCCAACATCACTGCCTTCACAAACTGAAACCCTTATTGAGGCAGAAATAAATGCTTTCAAAGAAAAACTACCTGTTGGCTATGTTATTGAGCAGGCTGGAGAAGCTGCGGAGAGTGCTGAATCAAATGCACAATTATTTTCCTCGGCAATTGTATTCTTCATTTTGATAATCGTTGGATTAGTGTTTGTTCTCAATTCTTTTCGCCAAACTGCACTGATAACTTCAGTTGCTGGATTATGTGTGGGACTTGCAATTATGGGATTATTTGTTGGAATGCAAAATTTTGGGTTTATTGGAATTGTAGGAGCTATTGGACTTGCTGGCTTGGCTATCAATGACTCAATTGTAGTTCTTGCTGCAATGAAAGCTGATGCTCAAAAAACAGATTACAAACTGCAGGAATTGGTTGAGACTGTCATAAGAGCAACACGACATATTATTACAACAACGGCAACAACTATTGGTGGTCTTTTCCCCCTAATTATCAGCAGTGTTTTTTTTCAACCATTAGCATGGGCTATGTCTGTTGGGGTGATTGGAGCATCTGTAATTGCATTATTTTATATTCCAGCAATGTTCAAAATTTTTTCAGGAATAAAGAACTAAACTTGCCGGCAGTTTTCTGAGCAAAAGACTAAGTTTTTTCTAGACAATGCCTTTTCTTTTGGAAAATATATACCGCAGCAATGACATTGAACTATGTTTTTGGACAAAGATTTAACCTTATTGCTGGTCATAAATAAGTATAAAGATATCGAAAATATTAAAGAAATAATTATTGATGCTAACAATTAATTGATGGCATTTGAAAGAATTGAACCAGCAATGATAACTGGCAGGGAGTTTGGTAGAGGAATCCTTTCAAAAAAAGAGCTATCTTCATCTGTTTCTGGAGGTGCTGGATTTAATCTTAATAGCTCATCAGTGCTGGCAACAAGATCGTCGTAACCTAGCTCTTGATAGGACACTTTGAGAATTTGAAGGGCACGGTGATTTTGAGAAGAATTTGGTATATTTTCAATTACATAATTTGCACGTCTAATTGCCGCAACATATGCTTTCCTTTTTATGTAGTAATCCGCAGCAGCCAACTCATTCTTTGCAACAAGATTGCGAATATAAACCAACCTTTTTTTTGCATAGGGGGCATATTGACTATCAGGAAATCTTGTTAAAAATTCTGTAAATTCAGAAAATGCCAACTTTGCACCAGAAATGTCTCTGGTAGAAAGATCGGTATTAATCACTCTTGCTAGAGTTCCAGAATCTCTGGTATAACTCGACATACCTTTCATAAAGTAAGCATAATCAATGTTTGGATGTCTTGGATGAAGTCTAATAAAGCGTTCAGAGGCAGCGTGTGCTGCAATGTCATCCCCATTCATGTATTGGCAATAAATTAACTCCACTTGAGCTTGTTCTGCGTATTTACCAAACGGATATTGTGTCTCTATTTTTTGAAGGGACTCGATTGCTCCATAGTAATTATTTACCTTAATTCTCCTTTGAGCTTGGTCGTAATAAACTTTCTCAGGTCTCTCAATCTCTACTTCATCTTTACTACAAGACGAATTAAAAAAACTAATTGCAAGGATCAGGGTTAATTGAAAAAGCTTATTATTAAACATATATGTTGCTATTCTACTCTAATATTTGATTAAAAAATTTAAAAAAAGTTCATTATGTTTTCTTCAGTAAGTGTGCCTGCAGAATTATCCAACCAAAGATTTGATAAAGTCGTGGCCGAATTGACACCAGATTTATCAAGATCAAAAATCAAACAGTTAATTTTGCTTGGCAAAGTTTTGTTGAATGGGGAAGTTACTCCTCCAAAACAAAAAGTTGAAACAGGTGATGAAATTGAGATTTTTTATACTAGACAAATAGAAACTGCGTGGCAACCTGAAAAAATTGCATTTGAGATAATTGAAGAAACAGAGGATTTTGTTGTCGTTAATAAACCCGCAAATCTCGTGATCCATCCCGGGGCTGGAGTCCAAAATGGAACTTTGGCAAATGGTCTTTTATTCAAATTTCCAGAGTTAGAGAACATGGTAAGAGCAGGCATTGTTCATCGCTTGGATAAGGATACCTCAGGAGTGCTAATTGTTGCCAAGAAAGAAAATTTTAGATTACATTTCATTCACCAACTCCAGGTAAGAGCAGTCAAAAAAGAGTATTTAGGTTTTTGCATTGGAAATTTACGCATTAATTCAACTATTGATAGCCCCATCGGTAGGGATAAAAGAAATAGAACTAAAATGGACTGTCGAGATGACGGCAAAGAAGCAATCACCCATCTAGATTTAGTTGAAAACTTAGGCGGTTATTCGGTTTTAAGGATCAGAATTGAAACTGGAAGAACCCATCAAATCAGAGTACACCTGGCATCAAAGAAAATGCCATTAATTGGGGATAAAACTTATAATCGAGGAAAAAATTGTGCCAAAGAAACCCCAGTCGATATTATCGACTATATAAAAAGCTTTTCCAGACAAGCCTTGCACTCTCATAACATAGAGTTTGTCGATAGTGTGGGTAAAACATACTCTTTCCAATCTAATCTCCCTGAAGACCTTCATTCTTTACATGTCAAATTGCAAGAAACATACCCTAAATGACTGTTTTTAAAAGCATTTTTAGGGTATAAAACCCTCAAATAAGAAATTTTATGAAACTAGCTGGTAACGATATGTTAATTCAATCACTCATCAATGAGGGTGTTGAATTTATTTTTGGATATCCTGGAGGGGCAGCTCTCCATATTTATGATGCTATTTTTAATCAATCTGAAATTCAGCATATTCTTGTCAGACATGAGCAAGCTGCAACCCATGCTGCAGATGGATATACAAGAGCCACTGGAAAAGTTGGTGTTGTTTTAGTGACATCAGGTCCTGGAGCTACCAATGCTATTACAGGTATTGCTACTGCATTCATGGACTCAATTCCAATGATTGTTATTTCTGGGCAGGTACAAAGTCATCTGATTGGGACAGATGCTTTTCAAGAAACAGATATGATTGGCATTTCCCGACCTATTGTAAAACATAGTTTTACTGTTGAGTCTCAGGAAAGTATCCCGAGGATCGTAAAAGAGGCTTTTTTCATTGCCACTTCGGGTCGACCCGGACCGGTTGTAATTGATGTTCCAAAGGATTTAACTCATCCCGACTTTAAATTTGATTTTGAGTATCCAAAAGAAGCCAAAATTAGATCTTATAATCCACCAATTTTACCTCTTGAGGACCAAGTAAAGAGAGCTGTCGAAGCAATCTTAGAAGCAAAACAACCTGTTATTTATGCAGGAGGAGGTACCATCTCAAGCAATGCATCTAATGAGCTGATTAAATTTCAAAAACTAACCAATGCTCCGGTTACAAATACTTTGATGGGCCTTGGTGTTTTTCCAGCTACAAATAAGTACTTTATGGGTATGCTAGGCATGCATGGAACTTACCAAGCAAACATGGCTATGCACAACGCTGATCTTATTATTGCTGTTGGCGCTCGTTTTGATGACAGAATTACTAATACTCCAGAAAAATTTGCTCCAAAAGCAAAGATTATTCATCTAGACGTTGACCACTCATCGGTTTCAAAAATCATAGAAGCTGATGTTGCAGTTTTTGGTCAAGTAAAAGAATCTTTGAGTGCGATTAATAAACTTTTAGAGGCATCCGAGTCTCAATGCCAAGATTTGTCAGCATGGCATGAACAAATTCAAGAATGGAGAAGCAAGCATGGGCTGAATCATAACCTTTTTAAGAATAAAGATGATGAGCATCCCATTTTACCTCAAGCAGCTGTTCAACACATATATCAAGCCTCTGAGGGTAAAGCTTTTGTAACATCAGATGTTGGTCAACATCAAATGTTTACTGCTCAGTACTATCATTTTGATGAACCTAGAAAATGGATAAATTCAGGTGGCTTGGGAACAATGGGTTTCGGTTTACCTTCTGCAATGGGTGCAAAATTGGCATTTCCCGAAGAGGAAGTTATTTGCATCACAGGAGAGGGAAGCATCCAAATGTGTATCCAAGAATTATCTACTTGTGCTCAATATAAGTTACCAATTAAAATTTTTAATATTAATAATCTTGCTTTGGGTATGGTTAAGCAATGGCAAGACATGAATTATGATGGACGTCACTCATCGATAAGTTATGAAGATTCTCTCCCTGACTTCGTGAAACTTGCAGAGTCTTTTGGGCATGTAGGTATAAAGATTACCAAAAATTCTCAACTACAAGATGGCATTGAAGAAGCACTATCTTACAAAGATAAATTAGTTTTTGTTGATATCTATGTAGATCCAGATGAACATGTTTATCCCATGCTTGTTGCTCCAGAGGGTAGCATGAAAGATATGTGGTTAGATAAAGACTTAAAGACATGATTAAAAGAAAGCTCATTTTAATAATGGAAAATAAACCTGGTGCATTGGCAAGAGTAGTTGGTTTATTTCATCAACGAGGCTACAACATTGATAGTTTGCATGTAGATCCAATTACTGATTTCTCTCCATACAGTTTTATAGAAAAGGAGTTATCAATCACCTTTAAAACTGATGAAATATCGAGACTAACAATTGAAACAACTGTATCAGATTCGTTAATGCGACAAATTTTAAGACAAATTAATAAACTCATAGAAGTTTTAGCAGTCAGCAATGAGAAAAGTACTTATTTAAAGGGAGTCTTAAGAGATGAAAATTTATTACGATGACGACGCCAACTTAGACATTATAAAGAGTTTGGATGTTGCCATTATTGGATATGGTTCCCAAGGACATGCACATGCAAATAATTTGCATGATTCAGGTGTGAATGTAACCGTTGCTCTGCGATCAGGGTCGTCATCCTGGCAAAAGGCAGAAAATGCTGGTTTACAGGTCAAAACTGTAAGCGATGCAGTTCAAAGTGCTGATTTAGTGATGGTATTAGCTCCTGATGAGTTTCAAAGTGATTTATTTAGCAAAGAAATTGAACCAAATTTAAGAAATAATGCCATATTAGCTTTTGCACATGGATTTAATATTCATTTTAAAAAAATTATTCCAAGCAAAGATGTCAGTATTATTATGATTGCTCCAAAGGGTCCAGGGCATACTGTTCGCAGTACTTATGAAAAGGGTGGAGGGGTCCCTTCATTGATTGCCATAGAGCGTGATGTGATCTCTGGAGAAGATTTTACCGCAAAAGATGTTGCACTATCTTATGCTAAAGCAAATGGTGGCACACGTGCAGGAGTTTTGGAGACAAATTTTAGAGAAGAAACTGAAACTGACCTATTTGGAGAGCAAGCAGTTTTATGCGGGGGGATAACAGCTCTTATTAAAGCAGGTTATGAAACTCTTGTAGAAGCAGGATACAGTCCAGAAATGGCATACTTTGAATGTCTGCATGAAACCAAATTGATTGTTGACTTGCTCCATGAAGGTGGAATTTCTAATATGCATTATTCAATATCTAATACTGCTGAATTTGGGGATTATTTAACTGGCCCAAAGATAATTACCGAAGAAACCAAAAAAGAGATGAAAAATGTGCTGGCAGATATCCAATCAGGTGCGTTTGCTGACAAATTTCTTGATGATTGTCGACAGAGTAATGATGGATCAGGTGGACCATTTCTTAAGAATCATAGGGAAAAAACCAAAAAACATTCAATCGAAAAAGTCGGGAATGAGTTACGTTCAAAAATGAAATTTCTCAATCAAAAAAAGATCGTTGATACCGAAAAAAATTAACTGAAAAAAACTGTATCTTTTAGGCAAATTTAGTGTAGAATTCACCTTCCGGCCACGAGCCGGTAGTTCTTTAACAACATTTGGTTACTCGTGTGGGTGTTCAAAATACGAGAATAATTTAATAAAGTTTTGTTGTCTTTAAAACAACATAATTGATCATAATTGAAGAGTTTGATCATGGCTCAGATTGAACGCTGGCGGTAGGCTTAACACATGCAAGTCGTGCGAGAAAGTACCTTCGGGTACGAGTAGAGCGGCGGACGGGTGAGTAACGCGTAGGAATCTACCTAGTAGAAGGGGATAGCCCGAGGAAACTCGGATTAATACCGTATACCTCCTTAGGGAGAAAGAGGGCTTAGCTTTGA
>Ga0066835_10000031_pt1 | contig 29443 bp, 31 predicted proteins | sample ETNtaG_3_FD_67280 | JGI IMG/M metagenome (GOLD analysis project Ga0066835, IMG submission 67280) | Marine microbial and viral communities from oxygen minimum zone, Eastern Pacific Ocean - ETNP201302SV84 | ecosystem: Environmental > Aquatic > Marine > Unclassified ... | reverse complement strand
GTGCCGTCGGAGATTCGCGACAAGTCTGGAGCCGTAATGGATACTATCGTTTCACAGGATAATACGTCTTCCGTTGGGCATATTTTCCCACCTCTTTTCTCATACTCATCATTCGAATGGTTCGCATTGACTCCAGCGTCCTCCTCTATGAAAACTTCAAATCCAGACTTAGATAATTTGGGTATAGAGTTGGGCACTATAGCTACCCTCATCTCCCCTTCTGGCTCTCTGAGAACTCCTAGTCGCATGATATCACTCGTTGGTCTACGACCAAGATTAATCCCCCGAGATGTTAGCGCTTATTGAAACCGTCGGCTCACTATTCTCATTGTCCATGAACCATATTCTAATGACCCATGCGGAACGTTCTTTCGCAAAGTGCTAATACTCTAATCACTATCGCCGGTATGAGGAGAGATAGTGCCCACAGATTCTACTAAAAATACGGACGTTGTTGGAACGAAAATTAGTATGAGTAAATCAATTCGTGTTGCTGTAACAGGAGCTGCGGGAAACATTGGTTATGCTCTGTTGTGGCGGATAGCAAGTGGGGATTGTTTTGGGTCGGCTCAACCAATCAACCTGCAGCTTCTGGAGATACCACCCGGAATGCAACGCCTAGAAGGAGTAATAATGGAGCTTAATGACTCTGCATTTCCTCTCGTACACAGCATAATAGGTACGGATGATCCTAATGTCGCATTTCAGGATGCAGATGTAATTTTCCTAGTCGGCTCACGGCCAAGGAGTAAAGATATGGACAGATCTGATCTAGTAGCAGCGAATGGCCCTATATTTGTTGGACAGGGCAAGGCGATAGAATCGGTAGCCTCTAGAAGTGTTAAGGTAATCACAGTGGGTAACCCCTGTAATACTAATGCATTGATAGCCTGTGCTAATGCTCCGAGTATATCTTCTCGGCAGTTTACTGCAATGACACGCCTCGATCAGAATAGAGCGGTTGGACAGATAGCGGAACACGCTGGAGTTCCCGCTTCAGCCGTTAGGGATGTGTTCATATGGGGCAATCATGCAAACACTATGTATCCTGACCCACGTTTTGGCACCGTTGGTGGTTTACCAATAACTAACCTGATTGACGCCGAATGGTTGCAAGGCCAGTTCATAGAAACTGTCTCAACACGTGGAAAGGCGATTATTGTGGCCAGGGGGGCGTCCTCAGCGGCGTCCGCTGCGTCAGCTGCCATAGACCACATGAGAGACTGGTGGCAGGGAACTAACGGGAGAATAGTATCCATGGCTATTCCATCAGAGGGATGGTATGGAGTTCCTGAAGGATTAGTTTTTAGTTTCCCATGTAGATGTGAAAATGGCGGTATAGTAGTAGTTGAAGACCTCCCCATAGATGCATTTGCACAGTCAAAGATCGATGAGAATATTGCTGCCCTATTGGAAGAAAGAGATGCGGTCCGCGAACTATTAGGAAATTAGATGGGTGTGTCAATGGGCAAGCATGTTTACCTAGAGTCAGATGGTAAATTGCTGTTGGTTTATGGTGATGGCAGTGGTCCAGCAATCCCAAGAATGGGAAGAGTAAATCTTGATTCTAGCTCAGAACTAATACGTTTACCAACTGAGGAAGAGATAGAGGGTTTTGGAATTCCCTGGGAAGAAATTCGTACTAACAGATTTAGACTAGCTCAAGAGGAACATGTCGTAACTCATGGGAAGCCATTAATTGACTGGCCTGGCGAATGGGCATGGAAGGATTCTGTAATTAGCGACAATTCAGTTGACCCGGTTGCTAGAGAGTCCGTATACAGAACCATACACAGAGTTGTTAGTAAGGTACTAATTATAAATTCAAAAAGGGAAGTGTTAATGGCGAAAGTTTCAAGAGGATTTTTCACGGGTTGTTGGACACTACCAGGGGGTTTCGTAGATTATGGTGAGCACCCTCGAAATGCAGCAATTAGGGAGGCTAAAGAGGAGCTTGGTATTGAGATTGTTATTGAGGATCCCAAGGGTGAAACTGGAGATTCTTTTGGAGATGATGATGGCGCATATATCCGTGAAGAAATTTTTACAGATGATGGGATAAATTGGATTTCATTTACATACAAATGTCATGCAGATATCGAACATAAAGAAATCACTCCTAAACAAGATGAGATTGAGGAAGCGATGTGGTTCAATATTTCGGATGCGATAGACAATGCAGTATCGATATTTGATATTGAGGCGCTTAATAGACTGAAATGATGGTGGGCCCGCCTGGATTCGAACCAGGGTCAAATGCTCCCAAAGCATCTAGCATAGACCAGACTAACCCACGGGCCCCATAGGGTCGCAAGACTTCTCTTGAATGAACGTTACTGGAGAATTGACCAAGAGCTATTTGAACTTCTAAGAACCATAGAAGATGTTTCCAGAAGCTCCATAAACCTCTCAGCAGTCATTTTTTGGAGATTTAATGTAATCATTGATTCACTTACAGAACTAAGAGTGATTGAGTCATCAGGAAGTTTGGCTAGAGATAAAATTTTGTTGATATCATCACTGGTAAAATTCTCATTGGAACGTTCATTATTTTCATATGATGCTAATCTGGAAGATAGCTCTTTGACAATCTCATCGGGGACATTTGCTTTGGAAACTGCATCTCTCAATTCTGAAGATGAAGAGAAGGATTTGATAGTAGTCAAGGATGTTTTTTTGTTGCATCTTGGGCAATTAGAATTAGAGTTAGCCCTCGATCCGAAATTTCTTCCACACTGACATCTCAGCATCACCCAACTACCTCCCATAAACTCTGATAAAATCCGAGGTACAAGAGGTTGACTGATTAATCCCAACCCGGACAGGAGACCGTGAGTGGTCTTATACGAGCGACTGGTTGGATAGTTTCCCTGGCCTTGATGATGCTATCTTTGTACTCTATAATCTCATCCGGTGAAGTAGGCTATCAATCCTGGATTTTTCTCCTACTGATTCCATTTTCTGTAGCATTGGCACTATCATCAAAGGGTGGAGAAATTGACTCTAACAATATCTCTGAAGTATGGGACGAAGATGAAACTGAAGTTGAGAATAATCTCCAAGTTGGAGATTTTGGATTCGATACACCTGTTCTATAATCATACCAGGCGGAGTGTTTCTAAATTGTCAGGCGCGTACGTTTGTACTTTGAATCTCTCTCTTAGTCCCTTTCTGAAGGCATTGCATGTTTGTGGATCACCATGGTGACAAATTATCTTCCTAGGAGTGGGGTTTAGCGCTTTGACATAGTCCATTAATTGATTTCTATCTGAGTGTCCACTGAACCCATCGATAATGACCATATTGCACCGAACATCAATCATTAGAGTTTGACCTTTGTCAACCAAAGGAACTTGCGAGTGTCCATCTTGAAGCCTCCTTCCCAGAGTCCCTGATGCCTGATATCCTACGAAGCAAAGTGTATTTCCAGGTTCGGGGGCCCAGTACTTGAAGTATTCCACAATTGGGCCACCTGTCATCATTCCACTTGTCGCTAAGACAATGCAAGGTGTTGGGTCTAGAAGTATTGATTCTCTTTGTTCCCGAGATTCGACTTGCTTAAACCACTTGGAATTGAACGGGTTCTCAGAGCCTCCTCTTAGCATCTTTCCCCTAAGGTCCTTATTCAGGTAATTGGGATGGCTAGTGTGGATAGCTGTCGCCTCTGAAATCATTCCATCTAGCCAGACAGTGACTGGTGTGACCTTCTCAGATTTAAATAGTTCATCGATGGCCATCATCACCTCCTGAGACCTTCCAACAGCGAATACAGGGCAGAAAATTTTGCCTTTTCTTGATAGAGTGTCTATAATCAAATCTTGGAGATCTTGGGTAGCTTGTTGTCTGGTTGGTTGGATGCTTTGTGGACCTCCATATGTAGACTCTACTACCAGAGTGTCAACCTTGTTGAATCTAACAGTAGCCGCATCGAATAACCAAGATTTCTCATATTTTATGTCTCCAGAGAATAGTAGTTTGTGCTCATTTCTACCCTCTCCGATTTGCATGTAGACACTTGACGAGCCAAGAATATGACCGGCGTTTTCCATGGTCATTTTAATGTCGGGGGCTATGTCAGTTTTCTCCCCCCAATTAATATCAACTACATGTTTAATACATTCCTGAATATCGGATTTTGAGTATGGGGGATCATTTCCTTCTGCTTGTGCCACTTTGATATAATCCATCTGTAAAAGAGTCATAAGGTCCCTAGTTGGTTGGGTGCAGTAAACAGGGCCTTTGTAGCCATACTTGAACAGAACCGGGAGCATCCCAATATGGTCAACGTGAGCGTGGGTAATTACGACAGCATCGATATTATCCAGAGGAAGCATCTCAGGAGCGGCAAAGAAAGGTTGGACTTCACTTCTGTTGTTAGTGGGTTTAGCACCACAATCAACGAGAACCTTGGACTCATTGGTGGTAACCAGATGCATAGCTCTTCCAACCTCTCTGTATGAGCCTAGTGCGGTAACTCTGACCCATGATGGACCTGGTCTCTGAGGCCTGTATATCCTAGTGCCGAATTTTCTGAGTAACGTTTTCCTTTCGTCGGCTAGCTCCTTTCTGAATCTCCTAATATCTGTCTGAGTCCTACTCTCTCTGGCGGGCGCCCTGACAACATTTACCAACCACCCAATCTCGTTTCTCAGCTGTTGGATGTTGGTTCCCTTCTGACCTACCGCTGACTTTGGATCATCAGCTTCAATTGTGACTTCAGATAAAGCTGGATCAAGCCAGATTCGTCTAATTAGAGCCTCTTCTGGCATTATTCTTGATACCGCATCATTCACCTCATTCTCACTAGAAAGTAAATCTGGATGTGGTCTGATTACAACTCTTCTCCTAATTGCCTTAGCAATCTTGACTGTAAGACTTTGTCCTCCTGCTCCTCCGAATGATGCGGGCTCCTTAGTGATAACAGAAATAGATCCAGCTTCTAGATCAATGTCATAATCTATTCCTTCGGGGATAATTTTTTGGATTTTATTCTTAATTTCTGAGAAAGTAAGCCTCATTATTTCACTTCCTGCTCACGCTAACTTTCCTGTTAGACACAGGTAAGTGCACTAAGCGTGAATTTCAAAGATTTTTGATGAGTTCGGAAACCTCATCTTCTGACAATTGTCTATAGCCAGAATCTGGAGTAATTACAGCGAGATCCATGCCATTACCACTAGCAGCATCCCTCTGTGCGGATGCTAGAAGTGCTTTGGCGGCAACCCTGAGGGCTTCCTTCTCAGACATTTTGAGTTTAAACTGATCTTCCAGAACCCCATACATGTAAGGACTGCCTGATCCAGTAGCGCAGTAGACATCTGGTATGGACCCACCTGCAGAATCTATGCTGTAAACACTAGGTCCTGAACTATCGACCCCTACGATGAGTAACTGGACATAGTGTGGCCTTCCGACTAGGATATTGGCAGTTAGTGTTGCGGCCCCTTTGACTGTCATCGGTTTGCCCTGCTTTAGCTCATACAGTTTCAATTCGGCTGATAGAGTTCTGGAGAGGGATTGTGCGTGACCCACAAGGCCTGCGGTTGTAAGAGCGACATAATTAGAAATATCAAACAATTTCTTGACACTCTTGTTTGCAATAAAATGACCCATGGTGGCCCTATGGTCCGCACCCACTACTACGCCACCATCAAATGTAATTCCAATGGTACTGGTACCGGTCTTAACTGCATCTAGTGTTGGATCCATAGTGTCACCGCCGGTGAGTGCCGACGACCTCTTCTCAGGACAGCCCCTTATGAATCCGACGGGGCCATGGTTTGAGAAAACCCTCAACATATGGTTCTAATCTAAATTTCCGACCGGATACATCAAGGGGCATCTGTATTTTGCAGAGTCGTGGGGAGAGGGGGGCGTAAAGAGCCGAAGTGGATCGAGGTAAGAGAATCTGAGTCAAATATGGATAGTATGGCACCCGGCCAGGATTATCATGATCTAGGAACCTCTTACCCCGATGCACCAGTTCCAAGAATCATTGGCGACGTCGTAATCAGGAGGTGCGAACTTGATGACCTAACTGGAATCTCCGAATTGATGAATTGGATTTCTGATGGAGACATGGTGATAGTTAAGATGGGTGAGATAATAAAAAATGACTTAGAGCTCAGTGTAGCCGTAAGTAAAATTCAAAGATTTGTTGAAGACGATATAGCTGGAGAGGTTGTTAGGCTAGGGGATAGGCGTCTGCTACTTCTGCCTTCCAACTTCACAAGTAGAATTGGTAATTGAGGGTCATTATGGAGAGTCATGTAGAGCAGTCATGCCCGATTTGTGGTGTGGAGAATAGTCTAAAGATGCTTGCACACACCTCTGAAATACCGTATTTTGGAGAGCACACACAAATCACAATGTCATGTGATAGTTGTGGTTGGAGGGTCACCGATTTTATCCCGGCTGAGGGAAAGAAGGCCGGTTCATGGAAATTGGTTGTAAGTTCTGCAGAACACGTTAATACAAGAGTAGTAAGATCGTCTTCTTGTACTGTTAGGATAGATGAGCTTGGTCTAGAGGTAACTCCGGGTTCGAGTTCTACTGGATACATATCGAATGTAGAGGGTGTTTTAGATAGATTCTCGAGTGCAATAGGCACGATTAGGAGACAGGCTGATGCGGAAGCTGATGAAGATATTTTGAGAAAATGCGATGAACTACTTTCTAAGATTGATATGGTAATGAATGGCCATCTAACTGTAACTTTGGAACTTCTTGATCCTATTGGCCACAGTCAAATTCTTCACGATGAGGCTGTATCTTCAGAAATTTCAGATGAGGATGCAAAGGAATTAGACCCAGGACCGGTATATCCGGTTTTTGATGTCTCAAGCGAGTAATTATGACGAATCATGAGAAATGAACTCATGGGTCCTATCCCTCCAATACTCTCTTTTTTCAGATATTTCTTCTAACCAATTGGAGGCTTTATCAATACATAATTTCTTCATTTCCCCGGCTAGCATTCTGCCGCTTTCGTAATCTCTTCTAATCTCGTCTATCGCAGAGTCCTCCTGCTCAAAGAAGAACTTCAGGTACTGGAAAGAGATATCTTTGGAACAGTCACCCCCTAGTCTTCTGTGTTCCTCAACTGTTGCCATCCCCCCGCTAACAGCCCTGTTAACCTTCTTAGACACTGACTCGAAAGAGTCTGTCATGAAAATCGTAGTTTCAGGCTTTGAAGATGACATTTTGCCCCCGGTCATTCCTGGGGCGAATCTGTGGTAGGTTGAGCAGGGGGGCATCAAACCTAGTCCTCCTAGATTCCTTTCTAGTCGCAATAACTCGATTTTTATCAGGTTCTTATCTGATATAGTTGCCCCGGGAATATTGATTGTTCCGTGCTTCGGATTGGAAGAAAAATCTGCGAATCCAATTGGAGATATTAATTCAACAATTTTGCTGAAAATTAAGTCCCTTGAGGATCGGTCTAACCTGCCTTTGCTATCAATGCCGAAAATTGCCGAGTTTTCAGGTTGTATGGACAGTGAGATAGTTAGGCCACCTGATTTATTCTCCTTGATATTAAACCAGTTGGTCTTACCAACAATATCTCTGGTAAGTCTGAGATGTGGGTCCTGGTCAATTCCTACTGGGACTACAATGGGCCTGAGGCCTCCAAAATCCTCAAGCTGTGGGTGGACGATGTCTCCAACTTGCACAAGAGGTGCCTGCACATGTGCTAAATTAGTCTCACCTGTAAAGCCGTAGATAGACTCAAATTCAGATAGATTTGTTCTCCTGCCTAGTGTGAAACCGAGTTTTTGGACTTCTGGTCTGGAACTCTGGAAATACACTTCAGTCTCCGATGGTTCTAAGCCTAAGGCAGCATAGTTCAGAACATATTCCTCTAATGCGGTCTTGCGCCCTTGAGCTATCGAGGTGCCTCGGGTTGCTAATGCTTCGAGATCAGCTACTGCAACGGTGACGTCGGCTCCGTGTCCTTGGAACCACTTGACCTGCTCGATTACCATACTATGTCCCAGATGCATCCTTCCGCTAGGCATTAGACCTGTTAGTACGCCCAAGGGGGACCTATCCCTTATGGAACGCAATGCTATATCTAAGTCCCTGTGAGCGAAAATAACACCTCTGCGATGAAGCATACCCGGATTGGGTACGGTGCTTTGATCAACTATTTCTAGACCAAATTGGTCAACGATTCTGGAGTAGTCAGTTTCTCCATCGGAAGACCATGGGTCAATACCGAGGCCCTCCTTCATGAGCCTTGGAATGTATAGTCCTCAATCAAGTCATCGCCGTTTAAGGACTCAAAATAGCGAACCGAAGGTCAATACGCTAGCGCTGGCCCCAAGCAAATATGAAGTTGGTGCATTGTTTTGGAGTTGGCTTAGTGGGCTCATTTGTAGCTAGAAAACTGGCTGAAGGTGGCTGTGATGTGTCCGTTTATGATATAGAGCCAAGAAATAGTATGTTTGAGGTTTACACGAATATCACTGTGCATGTGGGGGATATATTTGATTACGACTTGGAGGCCTTTGGAAATGAGGCTATATTTGTGAATATGTTACCAGGCGAAATCGGCCACAAACTTACAAAGAGGCTTGCCCGGGTAGATGGCCGGCAGATTGTGGATCTTAGTTTTAGTGAGAAAACTCCTGACACATCAATAGAAGATATGATTGGTATTGGAACTAAAGTCCTCTGGGATGTTGGAATAGCACCTGGACTATCGAACATGCTCCTTTCTGAGGCATATGGGAAAATGGGTAGATTGAGCACAGCTGAAATAAGAGTGGGCGGAAATCCTGCTGAAAAAAAAGGCGGATGGAACTACATGGCCCCATTTTCTCCTTGGGATGTCATAGCAGAGTACACTAGGCCCGCCAGAGTGGTTAGGAATGGTATGGTGGTAACTCTCCCTGCACTTACTGAGAGGCATTCAATAGAGGTTGAAGGCAGAGGGACCATGGAAGCATTTCTTACAGATGGGCTTCGATCGGTTATGAGCTCCATACCTGCAGAAGAGATGTCAGAGTATACGGTCAGATGGCCAGGGCATATTGAGAGATTTGTCAGGGAAAGAGAATCTAACTCACTAGATATAGAGAGATTGATTGGTGAGTGGCGTTTTGATTCAGAGACCCCTGAATTCACTTGGATGGAAGTTTCTGCTATCGATCATCTCGGAAATAGAATGAACTGGATAATTAACGATTCTGGAGGAGAGGATGGATCTTCCATGGCTCGAACGACGGGGCTTGTTACTGTCGGATGTATTCTGGCATGGATAGAGGACCCGGGTATGCTTAAGCCAGGGATACATGCTCCTGAGAGCCTTCCAACTAAAGTCGTGAGCTCGATCATAAAGATGATGACAGAAAACGGAGTAGAGATTATTGGCCCTGTTGTCAAATAACAATTGATTGTAAAATTGGGACTGGAATATATTATTCCAAATCATCCATCTCAACTATTCTCTTGACAATAACTGGAACCGCTATCAGAACAGATAATGCAATGATAGGGAGGCCCCAGTTAATTTCCTCTATGGAAGGCCTTTCTACTAGCCAAGTAAATGTCAATATAGATTCCTGATAGTCCGAAGACCATTGGAAGAGATTTGTTGTGTGGTGCCCCACTACTGTAATTGCATGGTGTAGGCCATTAAAAGTAGGTAACGGGGAATAAGAGAATTCATCGGGCATATCATCGATTGTAATCTCCACATATGACCCAGGCATTATTGTGAATAATGCTCCATTTTCATATGTCCTCCATCCATGTTTCAATTTCCTATCCGTGATGCTCAAATCTGGAAATTGTTCACCTTGGTCATCATTAACTTCGATGATGTCTCCATCGATTTCCAAAGTAACCGAGCCTGGAACATCCCAAGTATTTGACGACTGAGGATTAGAAAGAATTATTTTATTTTCTAGAATATTAAGTTCAATGTTACCACCTGAAATTTCATGGAAATACCATTCTCCCCAGGTCGTAAACCAAACATCTTGTTCTTCGAGCCAAGTCATCAATTCTTTATCTTCCCTGACCTTGATATCATCAACTCTAGCTCTCCACCAAATACTAACTAAGGAGTCTTCTTCAGCAGACTCCAGTAGCTCCATATTTGCTGAGTTCTTCTCCAAGCTACCTCCATTTCTCGAGAATACAACTAATCCTTCTGGAGCGTTTTGAATCATGTCGCCTGTAATTAAAAAGCCTGAGTTCACCAGAGCAAGTGCTGTTTGGTTATCTACATAATCGCCGGTAATTCCAAAAGAAATTGGATCTTTCCCCCACCTGGAAGAATCGGTGTGAGAAACCAAGTATTCCTTACATGCTTCGATAACCCAGTTTTCTTCCAAAGTGTCTATGTCTTCGAATCCATGGCATCCGAATTCATCACCGTTTTCCATCCTTTCTGGCCCAATCAAATTTGTCAGCCACCCATCATCGGACCATTCTCCTGCAACACTAGGTGAAATAATCGGAATTAGAAATACCGATGCTAGTATCAGAGAGAGCGCTTTGCGCGATGGCATGTACTCGGCAGGGGGTAAATGTCTAGAATACTTGCCATTGCATCACAAAGAGTGAAATGACATTCTTTGTCGGGGTTGTGTGGCTAAGCTCTCTGCAGAGGATGTTCGTTCATTCTCATACCTATCGGATATTGGAGGCACAGATAAGTCGTTTTCAATACCCTTGAGTTATCGGTTTCTAATAAGGTTCCTCTCCCCCCTGGTTCGGTTCTTCTTCAATATTAATTACTCAGGCCTGGAAAGAATACCAAGAAAAGGAGCTATGATTATCACCTCTAATCATGTGTCCAATCTAGATCCTATCTTCAAGATCCTTGCCGCTCGTAGACATGTTTTTTACCTTGCTAAAGAGGATCACTTCCAGAAGCAACCAAACAAATTTATCATGAGGAGTAATGGGATGATTGAGACAATTAGATCAGAAGGCGGTAAAGATGCACTCTCTAGAGCTCATGATGTGTTAACCTCCGGGCTTGCAATAGGAATATTTCCAGAGGGCACCAGATCTAGAAATGTTAAGCCTCCATTCCTACAGGATGGAAAGACTGGTGTAGCTAGGCTTGCAGCCAGCTTCCCAGAAATTCCAGTGGTTCCAATTTGTATTATTGGCTCAAGGGAGGTAATGCCTCCGGGTGCGAATTTTATTCGATTCTGGAAAGCCATAGAAATCCACATTGGAGAGCCAGTAACATTTGGAGAATGGCTCATCTCGAACGATGGTGGTGACTTCAACAAGAGTCAATTGGAGATGTTGAGTTCTGTAGATGAACATGGAAGAAGCTCGATAATGAAGTCCCTTTACCGCAAGTTCACTGATCAATTGATGGGAACGATCGAAGAAATGGGAGCACCCTGATCAGCCGCATCGTTGAAGGACTGCCGATATGACGTGGGTATGATGCAACAATACTTGGACTTCCTTCGAAGGATTCTCGATGAGGGGTCTGTGAAGGAAGACAGGACTGGTACTGGAACTGTTTCTTTATTTGGGCACCAGATGAGATTTGATCTCTCCGATGGATTTCCTGCAGTGACAACAAAAAAAGTCCATTGGCCCAGTGTTATTCATGAGCTCCTTTGGTTCCTTTCAGGCGAAACTAACATAGGCTATTTGAGAGATAATGGTGTCAGGATTTGGAATGAATGGGCAGATGAGAATGGCGATCTGGGTCCCGTTTATGGAAAGCAGTGGAGGCGATGGGAAACGCCTGACGGGAAGGTTGTAGATCAAATCAGTAATGCTGTGGAGATGATAAAGGAAAATCCTGAGAGTAGAAGAATAATAGTCTCTGCATGGAATGTTGGGGAGTTAGATCAGATGGCACTCATGCCTTGTCATGCTTTCTTCCAGTTCTACGTCAGAGATGGAAAGCTATCTTGTCAACTGTACCAAAGAAGTGCCGATGCATTTCTTGGAGTGCCTTTCAATATCTCTTCATACAGTCTGTTGACATGTATGGTTGCACAAGTTTGTAACCTTGAACCGGGGGAATTTATCTGGACTGGAGGGGACTGTCACCTTTACAATAATCATATAGAACAAGCCAGAAAGCAAATAGAGAGAGATCCTCTCAAACTCCCTGATCTAGAGTTAGATCGTAATGTTCAGTCGATTGATGATTTTAGATATTCAAGTATCAAGATTTTGAACTACGAACATCATCCTCACATTCCTGCTCCGATTTCGATTTGAGGTGAATAAATGAATATTTCAATAATCGTTGCGATGGATGAAGATGGATATATTGGATTAGAGGATAGTTTACCTTGGAAGCTTTCGAGCGACTTATCCAGATTCAAGAGGCTCACAGAAGGTGACGGATTCAATGCGGTTATCATGGGTAGGAAAACCTGGGATTCTCTTCCGCAGAGCTTTCAACCACTGCCAGAAAGACTCAATATCGTAATGTCCAGAGACACTGGATGGCACCACGATGAAGCTGAAAATGCCCTATATCCAGGCAGAGCAATTGAGATTGCCTATGCAGATGGCTGTGAAGAATGTTGGATAATAGGGGGGTCACAAATTTATGAAATGTTTCTTGAACAAGTCAGTGAGATACATCTGACTACAGTGCATACATCCGGAAGTGGGGATACTATGTTCCCAGAATGGAGTAGAGAGAATTGGGTAGAAGAGGTAGTAGAACATACTGAGATTGACGAAAATAATGAGTTCCGAACGACCTATTCAATATGGAAGCGGCAGTGAATGATTTTCCTCGATAGTATTCTAAAAATTATGAAGGGTTTTTCCGCTCTCTTTGGTGGGTTGTTCTTTTTCTATGTAGGAGTCCTTCACTTTACAGACACGAATTGGTTTGAACCCATAGTTCCACCAATTTTTGGATCAGCAAGATTCTGGGTTTTAATCAGTGGGGTCGCTGAAATACTAGTTGGCTTGGCATTGATAATCTCTGCCTTCGAAATATTCTTCAGCTCGAGAAATTATTACAGGAGAAAGGCCGGTTTAGCCAGTGCCCTTCTTCTTGTTATGCTATATCCTGCTAATCTTTACATGTGGATTTATGATATCGAATTGGGAGATGGGGCATCATTATCTCCCACTGGCCATATTGTGAGGTTTCTATTGCAAATTGGTGGGATTATAATCAGTCTATGGATAGCTGATTTTAGATATAGTTTTACAGATTCGCATGAGTAGGTTGTGGGTCAGGAACGCTCTAAATCTGGCGGCATATGATTTACAGAATGATTTTGGCATTCAGCTTAGTACCCCTTAATTGGAGAAGCTTGTAGAGTCTTGATCTACACGATATTCCGTAACCCTGATTCCCAAACCTCCCTTTTTTGAGTCTCTTTTCATTATCTTATCCATTTTCTTATGAAATTCTGACTCCAAGTCAACCTGCATAGCAAGAGAATGTCCTAGAATGAGTATCAGGAGATCTGCAAGCTCTTCAGATGCCTCAGATTGCGGTTTACCCTTGGTTATAGCCGCGGAAAGCTCACCAAGTTCCTCTACAGTTAGAGCTAATCTGTAGCCCATGTCATGGCCATTATTCTCTGGGGACTGGAAAGAGTGCTTATGGTGGAATTGTGCTACTCTACCCATCATTGTATGCCAGGATCCGTCGGGATTAGCAGACACGTCGCTTGATATCCAGTCATCTACGCTGACTTTCCTGTTCATAGCGATCCGAGGGGTAAGGTAGAAATCAACTTTGAGTTTTATTTTTTATATTCGACTAGAAGAGATTTGATACAATAAGAGACTAAGTCCCTCATGGAAGAAGCAAGCCTGTCGACTGAGAGATGGTCAATGTTGGCTTTTGGATTCTTGGGATCTCTTCCAGCCGCCCAGTTGGAAGAACACGCGAGAGCTACATGAGGAATCCCAGCTTCAGATATGAGTCTACTTTCGGGCCCTAATGTCATGCCCACAGTATCGGCACCGAGTCTTTCTAGTGCTGAGATTTCGGCAGGCGATTCGAATTGAGGGCCTACGCATTGAGCAACTATTATTCCCTCTGGAACATATCCTTGATTTTTTGAGAGTGATTTTGAAAATATGGACATGGCACTTGAATCGAAGGGCGAGGTCCTATCAAAATGCTGAGCATCGTCATCATGAAATGTCCAGGGTTTTACAGCCAAATCTAGAATATCTGAAGTGATACCAATTTTACCAGGAGGGAAATCATCTCTCATAGATCCTACAGAATTGATACTTACTACGATGTCTGGTTCCAGACTTCTCACAGCCATAACATTAGCCCTGTGTTCAATCATGTGGGGAGGGGTCCTTTTTTTTCCGACTGAGTGGTGCCTATCCACTACCGCTACCATGCCTTCTGGCAAATGGGATATTGTCACGGGTACTTCGCCCCATTCTGTATCTACCCTGACTATCGTATTTTCGCTTGGAGGTGAAATATCATTTGATAGGCTGCTCATGCCGGTACCGCACAACACCGCAACGCGGGACATTGTATTACTCCATTATTCTAGAAATAAGGTCGGCTTTCTTGCCGGAAACTGGCTTACCTGCTTCTTTGAGAATTACTTTAAGTTCTGCTACAGTCATACTTTCATAGTCTATCTCTTCGTCTGTGTCTTCTGATTCCATTTCAGATTCCGATTCATTTATTTCGTCCTCAATCATATCTTGGTGTTCAGTGCTATCCTCACCGTCTTCTACCTCTGCAGTTGATTCCTTCGTTGCTTCCTCTTCTGCTATGATTTCCTCTAGTGTTGGGCCATCATTTGTGACAACTCCTGACTGTATTAGTTGGGTTCTTCTGATCATAACCATTCTGATGGGGCTTATTTTTGATGCTTCTTCCTTGATTAAGGCGTCAAGTTCACCGTCCATAACTGATTTTTGCATTGAAACCCATGTTGAGGAGGCGCCAAATTTCAAAATTGTGTTCCTAGCTACAGACCTAATCTCATTCTTCTGACTTGACTTGACTCTTTCTCTTGTGAGTATTAAGGGTTTGAATCTTACATAGAATCCGTCTTCTGTGACGACATCCACTGTGTCATCAATTTTGCCTCGGTCCCTCCTAACTTGCCTTCGGACATGATCTTGCATCATCTGGTGCCCAATGAATTCAGTGATTGCATCGCTTCCCAAAACATCAGAGACTCTGAATTTTATTTTAACATGCATTTTTGAGAAATCGCCATCAAGCTCGTTCTGCATAATCTCATAATTTCTTCCGATTAGCATCTCTGGCTCTTCGGCCAAGGTCTCACCGATAACTCTGTATGACCATGGATTTCTTGGAGCCCTTATGGAAAACCATCTCTTGGACTTCCACTTATCTCTCTGCCTTCGTGCCGCTGCTCTCGCCTTTGCTCCCTTTGCCATTACAACGACCTCATCATCGGGGGCTTCCCCGCTTGCGCCCTTCCGACCTACACTTAGTATTTGAAACAGGCCCCAATGATATCTATTCAGGTAAGTGACTATGAATGGCCTATTCCTGCGTAAAGATATGGGGATACTCAGAGCTGAATGGAGGGTACACGCGTGCGAGCTAGATGATATGGCTCTAATTCAGAGATCTCTGGAGTGGTTGTCAGGAGTCGATGATTGTGTCGTTTGGGAAAAAGACAAGTCATTTCACGGTCCTCCAATAAGTATTGGTATTGTCAGGATCGAAAGAAAGAAATTAGCCAGAGAGAGCCTGGCTAGAGTTGGTAGTGAAACCCTAATGCATCTACTCTCAGATGGTCTTGAAAAAAGGATTGACGATGACAAGAATATGCACTTGAGAATATCTCTTTCTAAACTCGTCAAGGGGGAAGTCAAGATCTGTTCTAAGGATAGAAGTGAGGCTTTCGTGAAAGGGGTGTTCAAGATTGAGTCCTATCCCGGAGAGCACCATCTGGATGTTATTACGGATTTAATTAGAAGCATGACATAGTTGTTTATTCATTGTGAATAAGAGCAAGAGTTCAAATGTATTGGCTGTGGAGTAGTAGCGTTAACATGACACACGTAGTGACTTCAGCATGCGTCGATCACAAGTACCAAGATTGTGTTGCCGTTTGTCCGGTTGAGGCGTTCAGAGAAGCTGACAACTACCTAGTCATTGACCCGGACGAGTGTATTGATTGTGCCGCCTGTGTCTCTGAGTGCCCCGTAGAGGCCATTTTTGCGGATACTGACTTGCCAGATGAGTTCGAGAGTTGGCTCGATAGAAATGAAGAGGAAGCTCCAGACCTTCCGATTGCAGAAGGGGACTCTCCTGTTCTAGCCTAAATGTAAAAATTATTATTACATAGGTTCTTGAATGGATTGTTGTAGCGATGTACATGAACACTGCCTTTGATCTAACAAAGATGCGTCACGGAACCGAGCTCTTGAAGAGGGGTTTTGCCAAAATGCAAGAGGGAGGAGTAATCATGGATGTTGTCACACCCGAAGAGGCACACATAGCTGAGGATGCAGGCGCAGTTTCAGTCATGGCATTGGAGAGAGTTCCCGCGGATATTCGAGCCATGGGAGGAGTTGCGAGGATGAGCCACCCACAGATGATTCAAGAAATAATAGAAACTACTAGCATCCCTGTAATGGCCAAGTCCAGAATTGGGCACAGTGAAGAAGCCCGCGTATTAGAACAACTAGGGGTTGACATGATAGACGAGTCCGAAGTCTTAACACCTGCAGATCCATTCTTTCACATACCCAAGAACGATTTTACAATTCCCTTTGTCTGCGGCTGTACCAATCTAGGCGAGGCAGTTAGAAGGATTGCCGAAGGAGCCGCGATGATCAGAACAAAAGGAGAGGCGGGGACAGGCAACGTTGTCAGCGCAGTGCAGCATGCTGTTCTCGTCAGTAAAGAAATTGAGTATGCTTGCGAAATTAGTAAGAGTTCGGATGGCAACAAGTACGAAGAATTCATCTCATCTATAATGGACGGATATGAACGGGTTAAGAAAGCCTCAAAATTTAATTTCCCCTCCAAAACAACACCGTTTGGAAGAGTCGAAGAGCTCCGATCTGAGGTAGAGTCTGTAGTTTCTGAGGTAGTGCGAGATAAACGATTACCCGTTGTTACCTTCTCAGCAGGAGGTATTGCGACTCCTGCGGATGCGGCCTTGATGATGAATCATGGGATGGATGGCGTATTTGTGGGCTCGGGCATATTCAAGAGCTCGGATCCAGCTAATACCGCAGAGGCTATCGTCATGGCCACCCACCACTACAACGATCCATCTATCGTTTCTGAAGCATGTTCGATGATTGGTGAAGCAATGCCTGGACTAGAGATTGAGACGCTAGAAGTGAGATTAGAAGAGAGGGGATGGTAATACTACTTTCTCGTTTTTCTAAAGGCGCCTACTTTCCTGGATTTCCTTCTTTTTTGAGGAGCCATTGCGTTTGGGGATGCTTGGGGATCGCCTGACATTGAACCACCTAGGGTCAGTGAACCTTCGGAAAGTAATCTATCAGTAAGTGAGTCTGCAAGAACCTCGTCATTATCAGGTGTCTTTAGGGCCTTCCTAACGGACTCATTGTGATCCCTTATTACTCTAGCCCTTTCCTCTCTCCTAGACTTCATTTCATCTCTGGCCTCGTTTACCTCCTTCAGGAGTGCTTCAATCTCAGCATGAACAGAGTTTGCCAATTCTTTAGATTCGACGAATATCTCATGGAGCCGGTCTCCCTCAGATCTAAGGAAGTCTCTTTCTTCGAGCATTGGTTTTACTTCTTCCCAGATATCGTCAGCTTCTTCATGTGCACTTTTCATTGCTTCATGTTGCGCATCGGCTTCTGCCTTGAGTGTCTGAATAGTGCCTTCCAAATCTCCTAAATCGATATTTATGGCCTCAAACTCGGCGGCCTTTGGAAGTAGTTCATCTCTCCTAGAAGCTAAATTCTTAAGCTTTCTAAGTAGCCTATTCTCAGACTTCAGGGTCAGCGTACCGTCCGTCATTAGCTTGTTTTCTATTTCAGAAATCTCAGCAATAGCTTCTGATAGTTCAACTACATCGGACTTGGCCTTCCCCGCTTCATTTCTTCTACCCTTCTTACTAGTTATGATTTCCCTAATTCTTGCCTGTATGGCATCTCTCTGAGCCTGATGGGATTTAGCCCTGGCTCGAACTTCTTTCTGCTGAGATAATTTTTCCTCTATGTTGGACCTTATATCCTTAGACTGCTCTTGAACTGAATTTCTAGAATTAGCCGCCCTTCTGGCGTCTTCGTTATGAGATGCCCTTTGATCCCTCATTCTCCTAAGTCTGGCCTCCATGGCGTGGAGCCTAGTCTTTAGGTCGTCGTCAGGACCCTTTTCCTCATCCTTCACGACCATCCGACGAGGTAGAAGTTCTTGAATGGAACTCATCAAAGTAGACCAAGTACAGAGCCCGCTAAGGGCAAAAGTGGTGATGTGATAGCGATAAGGGCCCCGATCATGAACATTGCACCGACTGTCCTTCTTGTTCTTGTGATTAGATCACTCCCAACTTGGACATTGAGTACCCTTCCCGAGATGAGGTTACCAGAGTCGTCCTCAAGTCTCACTGTGACTGTAGCTTCTCCTTTAATAGAGGGTAACAAACTTTGCCAGACGATACTTGTACTATTTGTCATTTCTTGGATCATAGAAGAAAGCGAGGAAGGGTTCAGTGGATCTGATGACGAGACTAGAGGCGAAGAATGTAATTTGTAAACGCATTCGTTCGGTTTGAAGTCAGGAGTTTGAATCTTCAAAACGAGATCTTTTGGCTCTTCGCCGGAATTGAGTATAAAAGCAAATAAATTAGCCTGGCCCACAACCAGATTCTCCATATCTACATCAAACCAGAAGCCTCCATCTGAGCTACTGATTCCTCTCCTCATCCTCATCCTGTCATGTAATCTAAAAAACGGCTTACATTCACTCCTTGCGTGTTGAAGAAGCCTGTCCCAAGTTTCCTCCCCTACTTCTGGGTGTCTGAAAAGTCCGTCTATTGCCGCTGGTTCAACCATTAATTCTAAATTTTTTCTAAACTCAGATTCGGATATTAGAGAAGATCTTCTCAAGTGAAGCAGTAAGAGTAAGGACTCTTGCAACTCGGACATTGTATAGCCTTCTCTGAGTTCCGATCTAACTGTTTTAAGATACTCAGTAATTCTTATTCCAAGTAGGGGGTCAATATGGGCTTTTATGACGTCGTTGAATGGTCTGTTCAGCAAAGCTGGGTGGATTGGAGGAGAAAATGCCTCAAGCATGCCCCATGGTTCAGATGCATTGAATCTAGATCTTATAGAGATAAGTTGGACCCCGTAACCTGCCAGTAGAGACCCGGTTGATAGTGCCAGTAATACTGGACTAACCTGTTCTTGGCCAGATGGGAACCATAGGGATAATGCGAGAAGAATTGATGAAATAGCAATCAATGATGAGATTGCTGTAACCTGTCTAATCGATCCATCTAGCGTCGCCCTCATCTCAGCATAACCATGAGAACTCCTAAATGTTAGGCCAGAGGAAGTTAGTGCATCTGCTTCGTAGTGAAATATCGTTCTGGAATATGTCATCATCCTAAGCAAGATGGTCAATAAGAAAATGTCTGCGATTAGTATCAGTAATGATATAGCATATGTTGTTCGGACTAATGAAAAACCACCTGCTGCTTCCCTTAGAGTATCATTCCACCAGTCCGTATCATTGCTACCGTATGACTGCGCCGCGCCTAGTAGGACAATTGCCAACAATGGTAGAAATAGTACCAGTCTAGCTCCTCCGCTCACCAGTAATCTATCCAATCTTAAAAGCGCTGATTCTTTTGAGCGGAGTGTGTCGTCCATCCAGGGAGTTGCTGACGCAGAAACATTAGAAATTGGAACTGAAGGAGCTGGAGGTGCAATACCAGATAAGTCATCCGCTATGGATTCCAGATCCATGTGTTCGTGCTCTTCAATTGACATTAAGATCCTCCGTGCGACATAGAATCCTCCTCATGATAGATTCACTAATGGAGATTTGTTGCCCGTTAGAGTATACGCCTTGCTCGCGAACTTCTATTCTGGATCCTATCCCTAAGCCTGACAATTCCAGTGTCTTCACATCGGTTGGCTGAAGGGCAATCACCTCTATGGTTGCTGAAGAACCAATAGGGAGGAATGAGAGAGGTAGCAAAAGGCCATCATGATGAGGTTTTACTGAGCGCTTTATAGATGGAATTTTTTTTCCTTTTGGAGTCTGCTCTGGATACCCTAACATCCTATCCAGCGATTCTTCTAAATCGATCGAAATGTTATGTTCCATCTTACACGCAGTGGCATCAACGTCTCCGTCAAATCCAATTACGTCGGTGAGTAATATCTGCAACAACCCCTCCCTTCTTTTTATCCTAGCCGCCGTGTTAAATCCTATCGGAGTTAGTCTGCATCCCTTGTAAGGAACATATGTCAATAGACCCCTATCTGATAGTCTTTGAATCATTTCTGTTGAAGAAGCGTTGCTAACAGACATTATTTCAGCTAGTTGGGAGGTCTTTACAATAGTACTTGGCTCTGAATCATAAATCTCAAAAATTCTCTTTAGATACATCTCTTCAAATTCACTTAAATCATCCATCCAAATCACCTCCAAAAGCCATAAACTCACACCTGCATGCAGGACATCTAGACATTACGGGTCTCTTGGCCAATGGCACCTTGAGTAACTGATCACAAGATGGGCATGAAAGTATATCGCTGTCTGAGGATGAGGAGATATCTACGTTTTTTTCTGTGTCTTTACTTTCCATTTCTTCCTTTTTAGCGGGCGGGTCAGTACTAATTTTGATTTCCTCTCTGACTCCAACTTCGAAGCTGTTTGAGCATGCGGGACATCGCACTCTACCCACGTGATCTCCCGGGATACTGAGTCTTTGACTACAAGTTGGACATGAAGCCTCTATGTTATTACGCTTCATCCTTTTTTCAATTCTTGATGTAGATTCTAGTTTCTTCTTTTCTGTGTCGGGAGTCCTTTCTGTTGCAACTCTCCAGAACGCGAGTAAAATCATCATCAAAACTAGTCCGGAAACTGCACCTAGGAGGGCCGCGGTCGGGTCGAATGGAATCTCAAAACCTTCCAAAGGCCTTTGGTTAGCCTGAACCGCTACACTTCCTGAGGAGGTGCTTACGGCAGATGAAAATTTAACCTCCAAGGCCGTAGTACCCTCGTCCTGCCAGTTTGGGACAGTCAATGATATTGATTTTTCCTCTCCAACATTTATCTGAACCATTGATAATCCTGATTCGCTGAAGATATAACCGTCCGAGACCCTAGAAAGTGAGATTTGGCCCGGTAGAGAATTTGAGTTGCCTGTATTTTTAATTGTACATGTGATAATTAGTGTATCCGAGAATTCCAGAACATCTGGGCTCTGTGTACATGAAGAGATCTCTATTATAGGCTGTGGGCTAATTAGTTGTACGTCTAAATCTGGGATTTGTTCCGAATACCAACTCAAAGGATTCACAGAAATTTCAATCCTGTCTAGTCCCGGACTAGGATCAGTAATCTTAATCTCGAGTTGTCTCACACCCTGGTTGAGCGTGATTGTGAATTTCTGGAGTTCTTTTGAGATACCCGATTCAAATTCATTTATCGAAACCTGGACATTTCTTTGGGGCCCGTCTGTGAGAGATATCCAATAGTCAATTGATAATCCATTAGAAACTGACCAGTCACTTGATGAAAGGCCTAATCTGACTTCCTGATGCGGAAGAATTGTAATTGTATGGTTTCCAGATAATTCCGGAGATACCCCTCCTAAATCACTGTTGATTTTCCACTGGAACCATTTTTCACCATATGAAGAAAAGTTGAAATCTACTGAAATTTCCCTGCTGGAGCCTGGACTGATTAAAACAGGCTCTCCTGAGAATAATGCCGTTGAATCTATATCGTAGAGCGAGAGCATTACTGATCCTTCCGAATCCCCTTCATTACCCACCAATATTGAAGCTGTAAGAATATCGCCAATATACGCCGGTTCGCCTGTTATTGCGATTGACGCCTCTCCCGCTGAAGTGAAGAGTATTGGATTTGGAGACACTGTAATATGTATGGATTCAGAAATGATGGAAGTAGAATTTTCTATTGAAATTTCAAATTTTAGTGTCATTGTCCCTTCATTGAGAGGACCTAGGGTCATCTCAGATAGTCGATCGTCATTGGCATCCCATGTCTCGTTTCGACCAACCGATGGGTGCCATACTCCTTCAGAATGTAATTTTAATTTCCAACTACCATCTATACTCTGATTTCCTGTATTACTCACCTTAACTGAGATTCTCACATAATCGCCATCGGAAAATGTTTCGTTACCATTCGGCAATGATGTAGATTGTTCGATAACTATTATTTCCCAGTCAGAAGACTCTTGAATTTCTAATTCGGATAACTGTGAGTCATCGGCAGATGCAGAATTGGAGGAAATAAGTAAGAAAGAGAGTAATATGATGTATGATACGGTATGCTTCATATCCTCACCTAAAAACTTCCGAGATGTGAGGGCGTATGAAACAAACCCCTTCTAAGGTCACATAGTGACCTTTAACCGACAGTACCGGCTGGAGCCAAACACAATGGACGTCCAACATTTGCTAGAGGTAAAACCCGTTGAGCTAGCTGAGAGCTTGCTAGCGCGATGGAAGGCATTAGAAGAACAACTCCCCAATGTAATTAGGAATCTGGAGGCAGAGGAGGAAGCTCTCTCCCCACGTGTTAAGAGAGCAGTTGAATCTCACAGGAAAGCAAATGAAATTGTAGCTGAAAAGAAGACCCAAAGGGATTCTTCACAAGCCGTTGCCAGAGCGAAATTATCCGAAGTTAAAGAATCAATAGAGTTACTCTCTGAGAAGGGAGGGATGGTTAGTCTAGACCCCGAGTGGAGGAAAGTAAAGCTTCTTGAAGAGCTTGAGGATATAGAAGATAAAATAGAAACCTCAGCATTGGACCACAAAGAGGAGGGGAAGCTGATTGCCCAGCGCAAGAAGCTCATTGAAAAGAATGAGAAATGGCTCAAAGAAAGGAGAGAGTCTAATCCTGAGATGTCTAAGTATGTTGATTCAAGGAAGACTATGATTTCCAATTTTAGAATTTCAGAAGTGGCACATTCAAGGATGCTCAGGGCAGTAGAAAAGGCACAGCCTCTGTATGAAAAAAAGGTATTACTACAGTCTGAAATCAGGGACATAAGGAGACAGTTAGATAGAGCTAGAGAGCTATACGCCCAGTCATCAGATGCGATTTCACTTTGGGAAGGAAAAATATCTACAGGCTTCGGTGATAGCTCTACGGGATTTGATGACCTTCTCTCAGACATGAATAGGGTGTTAGATGGCGGTGCTTCTTCGTTTGCGAGGAAGAAATCCAAGAAGAAGGAGGAAGAAGAATGAGTGAAGATAATCCCGCCAGCTCATTCAGTGACCTAGAAGATCTTGATGGTCATGAGGTTCAAGAGATGAGGAGCGGCCTTGAGAGAGAGTTAGGTTCTATTGAGAGCGAAAAGAGAGACCTGCGTTCAGAGAGGATGGATCTAGTTAACAGAGTTAGGATTCTCCGTGGCATAGTTGGAAAGATGGAAGGGGCCAATTCAGAGAGAAGGGGACTATTAAGAAAATTTCACGAAATAAGAAAAGCTGCTGATTCATCTAGGAAAAGGAGAGACGATGTGAATAGGCTTATTCCCCCCCCAATGGATGTATTGAAGGATTGGCTATCTGAGACATATAGGAGATTGACTACCATTGACAATGACTTGACAGCTGTTCCCACGCTCTCGCGAGAGTTGGAGGCATTCAGAAGGTTTTTTGAAATTCAAGCATCTATTTCAAAAAAGGCCGAATCGGAAACAGCACACTCCGAATACGTAGAGAAAGCCAAGGAAATGAGAGATGTTACAATAAAGCTTGATGCTGGACGAAAGGAAAAAGAGGTATTAGAGAATGAAGCTGCATCAGAGTCTGGAAATGAAAATAAGACCAGTAGAGCAGAGGTTAGTAAAATTAGTAAGAGGATTTCAAAAATCGATAAGCGGATTGATGTGATCGAGTCCAAAAGGAAGTCGTTGAAGAAAGTGCTATCCAGAATTAAGACTTATCAGAAGATAACTGGTGGAAGAAATAGGAAAGTCAGGTTTTCTGAAATCAAAGCCAAAGCCAAAACAGGTGGCTCACTGAGTACTGTAGAACTAGATGCGCTCATGGGATCGGGAAGACTATCGGACTTGACTGGGGGAGGTGGAGACATTGGGACCGAAGTTGGTACCAAAAATACCCCTACTAAGAAGAAGAGAAGGATTGGTGTCTCTCGAAGGGGACCTAGAAAAGGTAATCTTGCAACTAAGAGAGAAGATTGAGTAAATTACTGCTCTACTATGTGCTTAAATGTCAGTACAAATTCGGTAATGGTGGGGTCACATATTGGAGCTCGACGAGATAATGGAAGTTTTTGCTCCAGCGAAGCAATCTCTTGAGTCAGGATTAGACGAGAAGCGTGAGTTACGTGACGAATTGAATGCCAAAGTTAGAGCATACTTGGATACGAGGAATGAGGTAAATAGGCAGGTCAAGGAGCTGATTTCCGAAGTAAGGTCACAGAAGGAGATTCGTGATGAGGCCAATACCAGAGTCAAGGATCTAAAGCTCGAAAGAGCCGTTAAATCAGATGAATTAAAAATAATCAGAACAGAGTTAAGGGAAATATTGTCTAGATTGGAAGATAGCGGTGAGAAATTAAAGAGAAATTCTGGACCCTCACCTGCTAAAATTCGGGCGAAGATGGATGCTCTTGAAAGGAAGTACGAAAGAGGAGGCTTCACAGGCGCCAGTGAGAAGGGTTTCTTTAGAGAAATGAAGAAGCTCAGTCAAGAGTTGAAGGAAGCGAAAGAGTCGAATAAAGATGGAGGAAGGCTTAGCGACTTGAAGTCCAGTGTCCGTAGCGCTGAAAGGGCCCAGGAAGAAGCTCACAATAGAGTTGAGAAGGCCGTAATATCAGCACAGGAAGCTCACGACTTGATGGTAGAACTGTCAGAAGAGGTTGACAGGTTGCGTGATCAGGCTAATTCTGCTCATTCTGGATTGACTAAATCCAAGAAGGAAGCTGACTCTATACATAGCCTATATATCGTCTCATTAAGATGTATTCACTCCATTCAAGACATGATTAAAGCGATTGAGATGAGAACGGATGAGAATTTATCTGAAGAAAAAACCGAGGTCTCTGATCTCATGTCCAAGTTGATGTCAGGAGATACTCTCTCTACCGAAGAGCTGATGTCCCTGCAACGCAACTAGGGCAGTGGGTATGTCCTGCCATTTATGCCATGTAACAGGACATCCTCTCTCCCCTCGACATGAAGTATCCATGCGGGAAATAATGCATCGATAGATCGGATTGTTGTTGATTCCAAATCCACTCTCCACCATTCTAGCATGATGCTCCTTACTGAGTTCTCGTTTTGTTCAGATTCACCTTGTCTTCTTGCATCCAAGAGTGATGGTAGCTTCGATATTAGCTGCTCTTGTTTCATCCACCTATTTTCCGGAGGTGGTATCAACCTAAGGTTAGGGGTCGCATAATTTTTTTCTTTATCTTCGAAAATTGATAGATTGGAAGACCACGGGTCTTCTATGATCATCCATATGTCTCTTTCTGAGTCCCCTTTTGGAGAGACGATTTCCCCTTTAACCTCCCAAATTTTACCTTTCAGAAATACTGGAGAGGTAAGAGCGCTTTCAAGATTTTTTTGTATTAGCCACGAGTCTAAATTTACCACTGATTCTAGAAGCCTTGTTTCGCTATTTTCAGACTCGGTTGATGAGGTTTCGGAGTTGGTTTTGAGTTCTTGCTCATCAGGGAGAGATACTTTTAGGTCACCAGAAAGTATTGCTTCACCGAACCAAACTGACATTTTATTGGGCCCCCATGCAACCACTTGTGAGTCGGCAGGGAATATAGAGTAGAGATCACTGGGAAGCTCCCTTTGACTGAGAAGCCAATGCCTGCCGGGCGGCATGTCTACGCACCACCTCTCTAGCTCGGCCCTACTAATAGGAAGTATATCGGATGGAATATGCCAAACAGTAACGGGCGATCCTTTCAGTTCACCAAATTCTGGTACCCTCTCTGCAACTCCAAGAAGTATGAAACCGGGAGTTGTTGTATCTTGAGGAGCCTCATGTAGGCGTACTCCTCTAACTGCCAGGAGTTGTCTGACTGCGTCTTCCACGCCGTATAGAAGGAGTTTACAGACTTGAAACGTCCTATAGAATGGAGTAACAAGTGAGCTCTTTAGAACTATCACAGGTTATGCTGGAGAGTAAGAAGATCGCTCTGTCCTGGATCTACTACACATAGTGAGCTGACGGCGAAAGGCTTAGCGCACGCGGAGCCTAATTGCCTATTCACCATTAGCACCCTGTGGATTGGAACTCCGGGATGAGAATTAGACAAATCGGACAGGAAACTTTCCGGGCAGTTAGCTGCGACTAAAACTAGCCTGGCTTCTCCTTTTGAACAGGCACCCATGGTTTCTCTCTGTCCAAATATAATTTTTCCAGTACTCAGAGCCTGTTTTAGGTTTCTTGTTAGATCCATTTTTTCACCTCTATGCCTCGTCTGGGATATAGAACAGATCCACACTTCCCGTTCCCAGTGCTATTGGCTGTCCTACGACAATATTCTCAGTGACACCTCTCAACTCATCTCTTTCTCCGATGATTCCAGCCCTTAGTAAGTGAGAAACTGTAACTTCGAAGGCAGACCTAGCAAGAATACTATGCTTCGTTCCGCTGACACCGTGCCTTCCAATAGCCCTTACCTCGCCACTGCTTGTCATGACATCTGATACTGTAATTAGATGTCTAACATCAACATCTAGTCCAGCTCCCTCCATGGTATCTAGCATCTCATTAATTATGGCCTGTCTTGCGGCTTCTATTCCGAGAAAGGACTGTATTTCATTGATGTTGTTAGTGTAGGTTCTTGCCCTATCAACACCTGCGAACTCACTGACCTTTGCAAGATTTGATCCGATTGTGGAGATGTAGTACTCATCGTTCTCTCCAGCTTGTACATTTGCCCTAACAACTCCTCTGATGCCTTTCAATTGGAGTTTCTTGATCTTATCTTCAAGCTGGAGGAGGTCTGTATAGGTTGGCGGATCTGTGGCTAGTGTCTCCAAATCCTCTTTCTTAGCAACGCCTGGAATTATTTTCAGCTCTGAGGGTTTATCATCGTTGTCGGATTGAATGTAAAGTCTGAGTGCTCTGCTGAGCTTGTCTTTGACTTCTGCCCCGTTCATGTTCTTGAGTCTCATATTGGACTTGTTTAGCTTCAGACTAAGGTATCTCTGAGCGACTTCGACATCGATGTTAGCTATATCGCTGGTTGTAGTAGCCTCTAGTCCAGCCGCAATCTCTCTGACTAGCTTTTCGTTAGTCCTGAGAGGCTTTCCTTTGGAGTTCTTCTCATTCAGGTAAATCCTCATGGTAGGAGTGTTAGGTGTTTTCCTTGCATCTACGATCTCAATTATTCTTGGAAGACCCTGTGTTACGTTGACAGTGGCTACACCAGCGTAGTGGAAGGTCCTCATAGTCATCTGAGTACCAGGTTCTCCGATTGACTGTGCGGTGGTTATTCCGACGGCCTCATGTGGATCAGCTCTTGAAGTGACTAATGACTCACTGGCTGAATTGATCACTTTCCTAGCCTTTGCAGGTGTTATTTTCTTCAAACCCCTAGATCTGATTCCCTCTGTTAAATCCATAATCATTCTAGGAGTAAGGCTGACGTTTGCATCCACGGAAGCGGATAGTAGATGTTGGTATATCTCATCTTGATGGTCAACGTCTCTGAGTATCTGAGACAGCTTGAAGTCATCGTTAAATCCTTCTAAAGGAAGCATTGATTTCCTTCTCCTTCTAGATGCTGCTGACTTTCTCCTGACAACGGTTTTCTCAGTGGAGGCGGCCGCGCTCCTAGCGGATTTTGAAGATGCCGCCATTAGGTCACTAATTCTCTGAGCGGTACCTGAGTCGATACCACAGATCTGAGCTATTTGACCCGGTGTCAGGACCTTGACATCATCCCACTTCCGGTCATCCGCAAGCTTGTGAGCATACTCCTCATCAATCTGCAAATCCATAAGTTTCTTTTTTGTTGCACTCTTAACGACCATCAGTTCTCACCTCCTAATGCGTCATCAAGTACCATCGTTACATCAAATGGCTTCCCTCCACGGCTTCGGGCTGGATCAACACCATCTTCTCCGTACTCGAACTGAATGATTCTGTTAGCAGTATTCCTGACAGAACCCATTCCATCGTTTACAACCTTCAAGTCATCCATTGCATTGATGAGCCTTCTCTGCATGTATCCCGACTTAGCCGTCCTAACGGCTGTATCAACAAGTGACTCCCGGCCGGATACAGATAGCATGAAGAATTCTGTTGGTTCCAGTCCACGCTTGAATGAAGAGCCAACGAACCCTTTCTCCTGGGCTCCCTTGGAATTGCGTGGGAAGTGAGCCAATACCCTATCCTGGTACCCTCTTTCCAGACGCTTACCGCGAACCTTTGGTTGACCTATGGAACCTGCCATCATGGCGAGGTTATCCATGGACCCTCTGGCACCTGAGGTAGCCATCATTACAGCGGCGTTATCTGAACCGAGGAATGACTTGGCCACATTACCTGATTCGGTCTTAGCTTCGTCGAGAATCATCAGAATATTTTCCTCTAGGGTTTCCAGTGGCGTCCTCCCTGGGCGTGTCTCATATCTTCTTCCGTCTTTCCCGAATTTCTCTAACTCGGCATCGACAGCATCACTTCCACGTTGATTAATCAAGGATATTTCCTCCTTGGCTTCTGGAGGAAGATCTTCGTCATCAATTCCAGTAGTGAATCCTAGGGAAGTACATATTGAAATTGTCATTCTAGTCATTCTGTCCAAAAACTCGGCACCGGCCTCCGGGCCATGAGTGTGAACGACGGCATCCAGAAGTCTTCCATCTTCAGCTCCGATTCCCCTCTTGTCAATCGTCCCTGAAACATTACCTTTGGTGACATTGACCTGGTCTCCTATTCTGCTAATGTAGTCAAGCTTGAATCCCTCTGGAACAATTAGGCTCAGAACATCACTGCCTCTGTATCCTATCACTCCGTCTTCCTCTATCTCTGGAGGAAGTTCTCCATCCCAATTCGTATCTCCTAAGACTTGCATTACTAGGTTCTTTGGCAGAATTCTATCGCCATGCGTAAGCAGATATGCTCCTGAGATATGATCGTGTATTCCACCGATTACGCTACCTCCGTATCTGGGTGTTATTATGTGCTCCTGAACTCTCATCAGAATCTTGGCTTCAGCTCTGGCTTCTTCACTCTGTATGACATGCAGATTCATTTCGTCACCGTCGAAATCTGCATTGTAAGGAGTACAGTCTGCTAAGTTGAATCT
>Ga0066835_10000029_pt1 | contig 30628 bp, 29 predicted proteins | sample ETNtaG_3_FD_67280 | JGI IMG/M metagenome (GOLD analysis project Ga0066835, IMG submission 67280) | Marine microbial and viral communities from oxygen minimum zone, Eastern Pacific Ocean - ETNP201302SV84 | ecosystem: Environmental > Aquatic > Marine > Unclassified ... | reverse complement strand
TTATTTTGTTTATCTTCCATTTTACTTGCAAGATAAAAGACAAGATTTTCACTCATTTTCAAAGGAGGTTAATTGATGGAAACGAATTATGTTTTTAGTGATACTGAAACCACTGGATTGCATGAAACAGACTTTATACAAATTATTCAATCAGCATCTATCCTAACTGATACTGAATTTAATATTTTGGATACACAAAATATTCTTTCAAAACCATTACCTTGGGTTATTCCTACTCCGGGAGCCTTTGTGACGCATAAACAAATTGGTTCTCTGGATTCGAATAGATCACACTATCAAATGATGAAAGAAATTTATGATACTTGGCAAAAATGGAGCTTTAATAAGAAAACTATTTTTTTCACCTATAATGGTCATCGCTTTGATGAGGAACTTTATCGTCGCCAATTTTACTGGAATTTGTTGCCTTCTTTTACTACCAATACGAATGGTAATGGAAGAAGTGACATTATGTTTTTAATGTTGTTATTCTCCTATTTATACCCTGATGCTATAGATTACGAAAAAAATAAATACGACGTACCAATGTTGGGCCTCGGTAAAATCTTAAGCCGAATTGGTGTTGATGTTGCAGATGCTCATGATGCCTTAAAAGATACAGAATTTACGATAGAGTTGATGAAGTTTGTTGCAAAAACAAATAAAGATCTTATTACTGATTTTTTAGAACTATCAACAAAAGAGAGTTATCTAAACTATTTGAATACGAGAAAATATTTTGGATTTGTTGATAAGATGTTTGGGCAAATTTATACCTATCCTTTAACGTTTTTAACTTTAAATCCTGAAGATACTAACAAAGCAATTTTCCTAGATTTATCTTGGCCCTTTGAAGATGTATTGGATATGGACTACGCAGAATTGATTTCTTGTATTGCTAAACCTAATAAAGAATCTCCGTTTAAAGTTATTCCTATTAACAAATCTAGAGCATTGCTTGATGCTTCAAAGTTTGACTTTAGATTTGAAATATCTCAAACAGAGTTAGCAAAAAGGGCAGATATTGTGTCTTCAAATATTGATTTTAAAGAAAAGGTTATGGCAGCATGTGGTGACATTATCCCAAGATCGTATCCAGAAAAAAAATATGTTGATGAGATGGTGTATGGAGGCTTTCCTTCAGCAGGTGATGCTTTGTTATGTGATCAGTTTCATCAAACAGATACTTTCGAAGAAAAACAAAAAATTCTCTTAAACTTTGAAGACTTTCGTTATCGCGAATTAGCAAAAAGAATACTTTATGTGCATTATCCTGATCAAATAAGTCAAGAAGATAGAAAAAGCATTGAAGACTTGATCAAAACTAGATGGACTGTAGAAGAGGATAAAGCATGGCCAAGTCCTGAAAAAGCTAAAATTGAGTTTTTCAAAGAAATGGAACGAGACGATCTAGACAAATTGCAAAAAGAGATTCTTGAAAAACTTAAACCACTCTTTAATGATTAGTTTTGTCTGATAAATTTGCATTTATGCAAGTAGCTTTATCCTATGCTCAAAAAGCTAGTGATATGAATGAAGTACCTATTGGCGCTGTCATTGTGAGAAATAACCAAGTCATTGGTGCTGGCCATAATTCTACAATTACTAAAAATTCAGTTACAGCTCATGCCGAGCTTGAAGCTATTGATGCTGCCGGAACATTGTTAGGTAATCATCGATTAATTGATTGTGATATGTATGTTACTGTTGAGCCTTGTCACATGTGTGCAAAAGCAATTGTTCATGCAAGACTCAGAAAGTTATTTATCGGTTGTTTAGAACCTAAAGAGGGAGCTATTTTCTCCCAAGATAATTTTTTTGATAAAACTTTTTTAAATCATCAAGTGTTTGCAGAGCATGGCATTTTAGAAAAGGAAGCAAGGCACTTAATACAAAATTTTTTTAGAGAAAGAAGATAGTTATTTTAGTTTTAGCCAAACTGGACAATGATCCGAAGGTTTTTCTAAGGCTCTAGCAATATAATCCATGCCTGCTGAGTGAATATTTTCCTTAAGATTATCCGAAACTAAGATTTGATCAATCCTTAATCCCCTTTTTGGTGTCATATCAAACATTCTTGATCGATAATCAAACCAACTAAAGATATTATCTGTTTCAGGATGGAGATACCTCCATGAATCAATATATCCAAGTTGAAGAATAGATTCCCACATTTCAATTTCCTCAGGAAGGAAAGCACATTTTCCATCCCTAAGCCATCTTTTGGCATTTACTTCACCTAATCCAATATCGTTAGGTGATGGTGCAACATTAAAATCTCCCATAACAATAGTATTTTTAAAGGACTTTTTTACTTTTTGTATATACAAGTTTAAATCACTATAAAATTTTACTTTTTTTGGGAACTTGATTTCATGAGATCTGTTCTCACCTTGAGGAAAATATCCATTCATTATATGAATTTCGTCATCTTGATAGGGATAACTGGCATGAATAAATCTTTTTTGGTCATCTATAGTGTCAGTCTCAAAACCCTTTTGAACAAAAGTTGGTTTCACTTTACTTAACAAAGCAACTCCATAGTGACCCTTACCACCCCAAAATTCAGGGTGATAACCAATTTCTTTTACCATCTCTATAGGAAATTCAGGATCATCTACCTTTGTTTCTTGGAGACCGATAATATCTGGATCAAGAGTATCTCTTAAGTGAATTAATTGATGCGGTCTTGCTCTAATACTATTGATGTTAAATGATACAAAGATCATTTTGCTCGACCAAATAGTTGCGTTTCCCCATATGAAACAAAATCTGAAATAATTTCAATGGATTCCAAAAGTAAATAGTCAGACTGAGTATTTATATCATCTAACTCTAAAGTATCATTGAATGCTTCAAGGTCTTCATAAGTCTCAAAGGACGTTAACCCAAGAGCAGACCTTCGTTTATTTTCTACTGTGAGATACCACTCTTTTCGTTCCAGTTGTTCTTGTTGGCGAACATTTAAGACTAGACTCAAGTTTTTCTTTTCATTTTGAGTATCAAATCTTTTTCTTACATCTTGAAGATAGATCAGATTAGGATCAGACTGCATTCGAACCAGATTATTTCTCTTAGTAACTTCTAACAGGTTCTTATCAAGAGGAAACATGCGATACCTCGTTGGTTTTACTTTATCCCAGGGAAGATGCGTAGGCAAAGCACTTTCTCCAACATCTTCCAGATTACTTGTAGTTGGCAAAAGAATATCAGGTTCAATTCCTTTACTTTGTGTGCTGTCTCCTGTGATTCTATAGAATTTTGACTCGGTTATCTTCATTTGACCAACTGAGAGATTTTCAATTCTTTGAACAGTGCCTTTTCCAAAAGTTCTTTGTCCTATTACTAAGCCCCTCTGGTAATCTTGGATTGCCCCTGCAAAAATTTCAGAGGCTGAAGCAGAATATCGGTTCACTAAAACTGCCATTGGTTTTTTCCATATTTGTTGAACTCTACCATCGCCCCAGGGAAAAACATTACCGGTTGCCTCCTTGATTTGTAAAGCAACTCCTGGAGCATTAAAAAGTGCCGTAAGTTTATTTGCTTCTGATAGTGCTCCCCCTGAATTGTTTCTGAGATCCAATATGACTGCATCAACATCGTCTGCATTAAATTGACTTAAAATCTTTTTAACATCTTTACTACTGCTTTTATAGTTAGGATCTTTTTCCTGCCATGCCTGAAAATCAATATAAAAAGAGGGTAGATCAATTATTCCTATTTTATAATCCTTATTCTCTCTCGAAATATTTACAATTTTCGACTTAGCCTCACGTTCTTTTAACTCTACGATTTCTCGAGTAATGAGTACATTCTTTCTTTCAGTATCATCTTCAGAATCAGCAGGGATGATTTCTAATTCAACTTTAGATTGGGGTTCCCCTCGAATATTTCTGACAATTTCGTCAATTCTCCATCCAGTAACATCAGTAAAAACTTCATCATTTTCTTGTCTAATTTTTACAATTCTATCCTCTTCATTAAGTTCACCTGAAAGCTCAGCAGGACCTCCTGGAACAAGACTAACAATAATTGCATAATCATCTTTTGTAGAAAGCAGGGCACCAATGCCTCCTAATTTGAGACTCATATCTATTTCAAAATCTTCAGCATTATATGGGGACATATACGAGGAATGAGGATCAAACTGATTAGTTAGTGTATTCATTGCCAGTGAAAAGACATCTTCGTCATTCCTTTGAAGTATTCTTTTTGATCTATTGGAATATCTTGAAAGAAGACTATCCTTTATATTATCTTCTTCAGTATCAGCAAGCAGAGAAATAAGAAAATCATTCTTCGTTGTCTTTCTCCAACGTTGCTTCAGTTCATGTCTTGTTTTAGGATAAACATTGTCATCGGGATAAATATCAAGGTTTTCATCAAGGGTAAAATCAAAACTTTCTGTCATGATAAATTGTGATTGATAATCTGTAACTTCCAAAAGCCTATTAAAATAGATGTTAATAATTTTATAGGCATCCTCTAAATTGAAGAAATTTTGCCTTGAGGACTTAAAAACTTCTGCCATGCGTTGGAATTTCCTGACCTCATAACCAAAAAAAAGGTTTTTATTAGGATCAAGTTCTTCAATTAGTGCATCAATATATTGGACATGAAAAGTTTGCTTTTCTATCTTATTGGAGTAGTGATGATCGGCAATATTTTCAAAAATTTCTTTACCTAAAATGATATTCTCATCATTGACCTTAAAATTAAATTCACCCGATGAAAATACTTCAAAAGTGGAGAAAACTATAAGTAAAGAGAGGATTTTATTAAGATTTAGCATACCCGTTTAATTATAATCCTTGATGGTGTGCAGCTTCTCTACGTAATACCTCTGGAGCACCAAGCAATTGTCGATTCATTCCAATTCTTTTAAACCAAAAATGAAGTCCTAATAGATCTGTAAAACCCATGCCTCCATGAACTTCTGTTGCTTTTTTGGCAATATTTTTACCAATTTCTGAAATATGGGCTTTTGCATGACATGCCATCATTAATGATTCGTTAGATTGTTCATCAAAATTGTGTCCTGCATGCCATACCATGGCAAAACAAGGTTCAATATCTGCTGTCATTTCCGCACACATGTGCTTTACAGCTTGAAATGATCCTATCAGTCTATTAAATTGTTTTCGTTCCATGGCATAAGCTATAGATTTATCGATCATGCATTGCGCAGCCCCTAGAGTATCTGCAGCAAGTATGAGCCTTCCAATATTTGCAATCTTTGAGCAATACTTGCTTGTTTTCTCACTCAACGGTAATACTTCAACATCCGCATTCTCAAAAATAATTTCTGAAAAGCTTCTCGTTCTATCTATAGTTATTAAATCATTAATTTGTAAATTTTCGGATTGGGCATTCACAATAAACAAATTGCCCTCAGAATTTGCAATAATAAAATGTGTGGCATTTTTGGTATCAATTACAAATAATGATCTCCCATTGATCTTGGAATTTTTAACTAGAACTTTAGCATCTTCTCGAGCTCCAACAAATTCTGTTAATCCAACCCCAAACTTTATTTCATCATTGACTATTTTGGGGAGGAGTTCTTGTTGCTGGTTTGGTGACCCTGCTTCAAGTATTGCCAGGGGTGCAAGTACATAGGGTGCAAGAAATGAGCTAGGGTTTATGCCAAACCCCAATGCTTGCGACGTAGCTGTTGCAAATAAAATATTGAGATCTAATCCTCCATATTTCTCAGGAATTAATATCCCACTAATACCAAGATTTACAAGACCATTATGAATCTCTTGTTGTAAATTATTGTCACCCTGAGAGATTTTTTTGACAATTTCTATCGAGGCTTGCTCTTCAAGATATTTTTTAATACTGTCTTGAAAGAACATTTGATCTTCAGATAAGCCAAAATACATATTTAATTCTCTTTAAACTTTGGAGCTCGAGGCATTCCAAGACCTCTTTCAGCAATAATATTTTTTTGGATTTGGTTTGTCCCACCTCCGATTATTAATCCCAGATAATACATATAGATAAATTGCCAGCTACCTCCGTCTCTAATTAAAGGACTATTTTCATACAAGGTACCAATTTCTCCCATAATATCTATCGCAAAACCTTCAAGTTCATGCCGTAATTCCGTTCCATAAAGCTTCTGTATCATTTTGCCAAGTTTCACATCTTGTTTGGGATTAATTTTTGAAGAGAGTACTCGTAAACTATGTGACTGAAATGCTAATACCTTGCCTTGCAAAGCCATTAACCTATCTTTGAAGACTGGTAGATCAATGATTTTTACTCCATCGATACTTTCAGTTTTCATCAATTCTATGAGACTATTTAAACGATTAACTGTTGCATCTGGATTTGCTAATGAGCCCCGCTCATGTCCTAATGTTGCATTAGCAACTGCCCAACCTTCACCTCTTTTACCAACTATATTTGACGCAGGTATTTTTACATCTGTAAAAAATACTTCATTAAATCCTGCTTTTAAAGTCATATCAACTAGGGGTCTAATTTCAATTCCCGGTGTGTCCATTGGAATTAATAAATAGCTTATACCGGCATGCTTTGGAGCATTTGCCTCAGTTCTAACTAGACAAAACATCATATCTGCATATTGAGCAGTACTGGTCCAAATCTTCTGACCGTTAATAACCCATTTGTCTTCAATCAATTCTCCCTTTGTTTGGAGGCTGGCAAGATCACTTCCAGCATTAGGCTCAGAGTAACCTTGGCACCAAATCATTTCCCCCTGAAGAGTTGGTTTAATATATTTTTGTTTTTGCTCCTCTGTTCCAAGTTCGAGCAGAGTGGGTACAAGCATATCAATTCCTTGTCCACCCATCCCAAAAGGAACTTTTGCTTTTGAAAATTCTGCAGCAATTATTCTAGATTTAATAATATCTGGCTCTCCACCAAAACCTCCATATTCTTTTGGTACCGATCTAGCAAAATAACCATGATCGATTAATACTTTTTGCCATTCCGTTCTAGTCAACTCCGGTCCATTACAGTCTTCTCCTTCAATTGCTAGGGGATTTTGATCACTATTAACAAATTTGAGACCTTTATAGTCCTTACAAAAAGCTTGAACTTCTTCTCTAAAATCATCATATTCTGAGCTGAAGTTCAAATCCATTATAAATTCTCTGCTAATTTCAACATTTTGTTATTTCCATTCTGGATCTCTTTTCTCCAAAAATGCTTTGATACCTTCTTGAGCATCGTCACTTTTAAGACATTTTTCTAATTGATCTTTTAAATAAGGGATAGCCTCATCAAAATCCATTTTATCTTGATAATTGAATGCTTCAAGACCTAATTTCATGGTGTTGGGTGCAAGTTTGGATAGTTCAGAAGCAATATTATCTACTTCACTATCTAATTCTTCTTTTTTTACAACTTTATTCACAAGACCGAATTTTTCAGCGTCACAACAATCAATTTTGTTGCCTCTCATAATAAAATCTAGACCTTGTCTTTTTGGCATCACCCTAAATAGACCTGCCATAACCATGAAGGGCCAAATTCCTCTTTTGATTTCAGGTGCAGAGAAAGTTGCCTCCTCTGCAGCAATGGCATGAGTTGCATTGGTAATTAAGAGAAGTGCGCCTGCTAAAACAGGACCCTGAATTTTGCATACTACCGGCTTGTTAAGGTTTTTTATCCTAATACTTATTTCCTCAGTTCCGCCACCCAGCGAGGGCACATTTGAACGACTACTTGATGAATGCCCTGACATGCTGCTAAGGTCGCCTCCTGCACAAAAAACATCACCAGTAGCACTTATGATTACTACTCTTATGTCATGTTCTTGAGCAGCAAATGCAAGAGAAAAATTAATTTCATTAGCCATGATCGGATTGATAGCATTCTTTTTTTCAGGTCTATTTAAGACAATATGCATAATATGGTTTTCAACTGATAACTTAACTGTCTCAAAGATAAGCCCTTCCAGCGATAAATTCTTACTATCCATCTTTGATTTCTCTCAAAAGTAATTGTGGGACTTCAATATATTTTGCTCTTAAGTATTCCCCTAGTGATTTTGCTTGCCCATCTTTTCTATTATTTGACGAAATCCCATCTTGAAGGATGCCGTGAATATAAAAGTTCAATGATTTTATATTTGGAAGATCATATCGATCTATTTTGAAAGTAGATAAATCAGGAAGTAACTCTTTTAATTTTTTTACAGTCAAAAAAGAATTGAGAAATGAAAATGCATCATCGGTCTTAGCCCATATTCCTAGATTTGCACAACCTCCTTTGTCACCGGATCGAGTTCCAAAAATTTTACCTAAAGGTATTTCCTTTAAGGTATCTACTGGGCATGATGCAATATCAACGGTTTCTTTTTGATAATAGATTTCATCAAGTGATAGTTCACTAGTTGGAGAAACTTCAAAGACTTCGTTTTCCAAATGGACCAACTCTTTAATATGTTTGCTATGAACTAATGCTGGCCAATAAACAATGACAGGGCCACTGCCTTTAATATTACCCTGAGCAAAAAAACCAGGATAATTTGCTAGTGAAAGCTCAACAATTTTTGCACTGAACAAGCGTCCAACTAAATCTGGATCTGATGATTTTACCGAGAGTGATAATGTGGCCATTGCCTCTTCATTGGAACTTGGATTTTTTTTATCAGTTCTATGAAGATCTGTTCTAACCTCATCAAACTGTTCTTTACCACCAACCAGAGTAAAAAGAGTGTTAATAAATGTTTCAGCTTTTTTTTCAATATCAAGACCTGTCAGAATGAGATCCATGCCATTTTTGTATCCTCCAGCAAGATTGATACATACTTTATGCTTAGTAGGAGGAGAACTTCCTCTGCATCCAGAGATAAAAACTTTATCTTTGTCGATTTGCTCAATTTTTAGAGTATCAAAATGACTAATTACATCTGGATTGATATATGCAGGAGAACTTATCTCATATAATAGTTGAGCTGTAACCGTTCCAACAGAAACAAGGCCTCCAGTGCCTGGATGTTTTGTTATGAAAAAACTGCCATCTGATTGAATTTCAGCAATTGGAAAACCTACATTTTCAAAACTTGGGACTTCTTCAAAAAAAGCATAGTTCCCTCCTGTTGCTTGACAACCACACTCAATGATGTGGCCCGCAGCAAGAGCACCAGCTAATTTATCAAAATCATTTCTCTCCCAGTTAAATCGCCAAGCAGCTGGACCCATAACAACTGCTGCATCAGTCACTCTTGGACAAACTACGATGTCAGCACCTTTATCTAAAGCTTCTTTGATACCCCATGCACCAAGATAGGCATTTGCAGTCAAGACAGGAAACCCAGAATCTTTAAGTGATATTTCTTTATCAATATTAGTAAACTCTTCTCCATTTTTTTGCAGTTCCTCTATGCGTGACATTAAATTATCTCCCTCGATATATGCCACCTTCATATCAATATTTAATTCATTTAAGATTTGCCTGATCTCATTTGTCATTGATTGAGGATTTAAGCCTCCAGCATTGGTAACAATCTTTATATTTTTATCTTTACAAGTGCTTGCAATGTCTTGCAACTGCTTTAGAAATGTCCCAACATATCCTTTATCTTCTCCTCTTTTAAGTTTCTGATTAAACAGAATTGCCATCGTTAATTCTGCGAGATAATCTCCCGTTAGAACATCTATGGGGCCACCATCGACCATTTCCCTAGCAGCAGACAACCTGTCACCATAATAGCCACTACAATTAGCAATTCTTAATATTTCTTCACTCATTTATTTTTTAGGCTCGAGAATTAATAAAGTTGCACCATTTTCAACCTGATCATTTTTTTTGAAAAATAACTCTTTTACCAGACCATCACTTGTTGCTTTTATGGAGTGTTCCATTTTCATTGCTTCTAAAATAAGTAAAGTATCTCCCTTTTTGACTTTTGTTCCTACTTTGGTATTTATTCCAATAATTTTTCCTGGCATAGGAGCAGTTAAACCTCCTGTCTGAGTACTTTTTCCTGGGAGCATAAATCTTGGTTTTAAAGATAGTAAGATGTCACCAAAGGACTGATGAATTAAAAGTAACTCACCGTCTTGCGTTACTTTTGCACTTAATCTTTTAGAGTTGAATAATATCTCAACCACGTTACTGCTAACATCTATAATTTCAACTACTGAATCAAACACTTCTATAATATTGTCAGATATATTCTTATAGAGAACAGAAATTTCATCTCCTTTAAATATAAAAGTATTTTTTTGCTTTGGTAATCTTCCATTCGTCCAATTTGCTGGAAGAGATTTTGCAACATTTACATATTTCTTGTTATTTTTTTGAATCCAAACTGTTGCAATGGCTAAAACTTCATTTAATTCTTGATCAGTAAGATGCTTTCCTCTAGAAATGCCTGCTACCTCTAAAAAATCTGATGTTGTATCACCATCTAAAAATTCTTCTGATCGAAGAATTGACACTAAAAAGTCCCTGTTATTGCGAATCCCACCGATATGAGCACTTTCCAGGGATTTTGCAAGTGATAATGCAGCCTGCTCCCTTGTCTTCTTCCAGGATATTATTTTTGCTAGCATCGGATCAAAATCAGTTCCAATTATTGAGTTAGACATGACTCCATTATCCCATCGAGCATCATCATTAGGATGCTTTTCAAACGCAATCATTTTTCCAATATCCGGTAAGAAATTATTTTCAGGATCTTCTGCATAGAGTCTTGCTTCAATAGCATGACCTTTGAAAACAAGGTCCTTTTGAGAAATTGAAATTTTGTTTCCTTGCGCAATTGAAATTTGCTCTGCAACGAGATCAATACCAGTGACCATTTCTGTTACAGGATGCTCAACTTGCAATCTTGTATTGACTTCTAAGAACCAAAATTCATCCGTTTTATCATCGTATAAAAACTCTATGGTTCCTGCAGAAGTATATTGTAAATTTGTTGCAAGATTAACGGCTGCATCACACATATTTTTTCTTACCTCAACGGAAATTCGTGAGGAGGGAGTCTCTTCTATGATTTTCTGATATCTTCTTTGAATTGAACACTCTCTTTCGCCAAGATGAATTATATTGCCAAATGAATCTCCTAGTATTTGTATTTCAATGTGACGAGATTTTTCAATATATTTTTCAATAAACACTCTATCATCATTAAATCCTGATAGTGCTTCTCTTTGAGCAGCTGCCAGTGCATCCTTGAACTCTGTTTTTGAATAAACTACTCTCATACCTTTACCACCCCCACCTGCAGCAGCCTTAATGAGAAGGGGAAAACCAATTTTGTTAATTTTTTTAGGATCAGAGGTTTTTGGCAAAGTTGGAATACCGGACTGAATAGCCAGTTCCTTAGCTTCTAATTTATCACCCATCTTTGAAATAATTTCAGAACCGGGACCAATCCAGATTAGCTTTTCTTTTTGTATTTTTTTTGCAAAAAGAGCATTTTCAGACAAGAAACCATATCCTGGATGAATTGCTTCAGCTTTTGAAATTTTTGCAGCATTAATAATTGTATCAATATCTAGATAACCACCATCAGAAATTTTTATAGCTTCATCTGCTTGTTTAACAAAAGGAGCATCTTTATCGGCATCAACATATACGGCAATGGATTTAAGACCAAGTTTTTGTGAAGTCTTGATAATACGAGATGCAATTTCTCCTCGGTTTGCAACAAGAATTGAGTTAAATTTCATAACCTGAAAACCCCAAATTCTTTTGCTCCTTTGATAACTTCATTTGAACATATCGATAAACAAAAGGTGATAATTGATCTTGTATCTCTCGGATCTATAATTCCATCATCGGTAAGCATGCTACTTGCAACCAAAGCATGCGATAGTTTTTCAGCAGCATCTTCAACCATTTTTACAATTTCAGTATCTTGCTTTTCATCAAATTTTTCACCAGATCGTTCTGCTTTTGCTCTTCTTACAATTGACATAACTCCAGCTATTTGTTCTGGACCCATAACAGCAATCTTTGCGGTCGGCCATAGAAATGTAAATCTATTGTTGTAAGCCTGCCCAGACATAGCATAAGTACCAGCCCCATAAGATGCTCCAATGATTATCGTGATATGCGGGACATTTGAATTTGAGACTGCATTTATAAGTTGCGAACCTTTTTTTATGATGGCTTGTCTTTCAAAGTCCTTACCAACAAGAAAACCGGTAACATTTTGTAAAAAAATAAGTGGAATATCTCTTTTGTTACAAAGTTGAATAAAACTTGCAGCTTTCTCGGCTGACTCAGGATAAATTGGGCCATTGTTCCCTAGAATTCCAATTTGATAACCATTGATACATGCCCATCCACAGACCATAGTGGCTCCATACAAAGATTTAAATTCTTCAAATTTTGACCCATCAACGAAGCGAGCAATGATTTCTCTAATGTCCACTGGTGACTTGAGATCTTCACTAATCAATCCTAATAATTCTTCTTGTTCATAAACAGGTTCTTCAGATAATTTTTGAGGCGGAAGACCCTTTTTTTGCCAATTAAGATGGGATACAACTTCTCTGCAAATTCTTAGGGCATCCATTTCATCTTCGGCAAGATAATCGGATAAGCCAGAAACTTCAGAGTGCATTTTTGCACCTCCTAATGTCTCATCGTCAGACACTTCACCGGTTGCCATTTTTACCAAAGGTGGCCCTGCCAGAAAAACTTTGGACTGATCTTTTACAAAAATATTGTAATCAGACATTCCAGGTTGATAAGCGCCACCAGCAGTCGAAGAACCAAAAACAACAGATATCACAGGGATTCTTAGTTTGGAAAGTTCAGTCATTTCATAAAAAAATCTTCCTGTTGCCGCAAAATGAGTTGTTTGAAGAGTTGGAGCAATAGGTTGTTGACCACTTTTACTTCCAGTTCCCATGCTCAAATCACCACCTGCTGATTCAACAAAACTGATAAATGGGATTTTATTTTCTCTTGAAATTTGAATTGCGCGCCGCCATTTTTCAGCAACATAAACTGTCATAGCCCCGGCTTTTACTGATGGATCATTAGCAAAAATTACACATTCAACTCCAGAAACAATGCCAATGCCACTTACACAACCACCACCAACCGTGTAGTCAGTTCCGTATGCCGCATAAGGACTAATTTCTAAGAATGGACTATCTTGATCAATTAAATTTAGTACTCTTTCTCTAACCGGTAACTTACCTTTTTTAGCCAATCTTTTGTGATGGTGTTCTCCTCCACCCAATTCAACTAAATCTAAAAGAGATTCAAGAAAATCAAGTTTTTCAAGCATCATTTTTTTATTTTTTTGATAGTTTTTTTCTGAAATTTCAATTTTTGTTTGTATGATTGGAGCAATATTTTTAGATTTCATAACAGTTATTATTTGGGGGTGATATTATATCAATATAAGGGAATTTAATGATAAAGATTTTCAGCTGTAATGATTCTAGAGGAGTCAGACCAATCTGGACCGCTGAAGAAATGGGTCTTGAATATAATCTAGAAATGCTACCGTTCCCCCCAAGATACTTTAAAAAAGAATTTTTAAATACAAATATTCTAGGAACAGTGCCTTATTTGGAGGATGGCAAAGTTCAAATGACTGAATCCGTTGCAATGTGTCAATATCTTGTTGAAAAGTATGGTCCAACAAAACTAAAAGTTGAACCAAATGAGGCAGATTATGCGTCGTATCTAAACTGGTTGTTTCATTCCGAAGCAACTCTAACCTTTCCACAAACTGTCTATCTACGATATACATTCCAAGAAACCGGTGTTGCAGATAAAGCTGCAGAAGGATATCGAAGATGGTTTATTGCTCGATTAAAATTACTTGAAAAGAGTTTAAATAAGCAAGAGTTTCTTTGCTGTAATCGTTTTACAATTGCTGATATCAGTGTGAGTTATGCAATTTATTTAGCTCAAAACTTGGGGATTGAGGAAGCAATGCAACCAAATATCACCAGATGGACACAGGCATTGTTTGAGCGAAAAAGTTTCAAATCTGCGGTATCACAAAGGTTTAAAGAAATGAATTAATGATCAACAAGATCATTCATTCTTTCATAAGCTTCCAAGAACTCTTCTTTAAATTTTTGTACGGTTTGACCAGCAGTTAAAGTCTCAGTAACTAATCCAATACCTTGACCTACCCAATAAGTTTCAAGTTGTTTGGCACCCTTGTGACCAATTGCTGCTTGATCGGTAACCATCTTCAATGCAGGCTCACTTACCATTGTTTGAAGGGGCATTGGAAGGGGCTCAGGAGCATCTTTATTTTCCCAAGCATCTGTCCAAGGTGATCTTAACTGTCGGGAATGCTTTCCAGTCCTACTCTTAGATCTCACTGTATGACTAGATGAAGCAGCAAGCATTTTTTCTTTAATATTTACTGAAGTCTCTGATTCAGTCGTTGGTAAAAAAACTGATGCACACCAAACTCCATCTGCACCCATAGCCATAACTCCTGCCATTTGCTCTCCAGTACAAATACCACCAGCAGCCAAGATAGGAACATTTCCATAGGGTTGGATAGCTCTTTTAACTTCTGGTACCAAAACCATTGTCGAGACACTTCCACAATGACCACCTCCCTCAGTTCCTGACACAACCAAAAGATCAACACCAGCTTCAACTTGTTTAATTGCATGTTGCTTTGCACCAACCAACGCAGCAACTGGTACTCCATGATTTTTCCCCATCTCCAACATCCATTTGGGAGGAACTCCTAATGCATTAGCAACAAGTTTGATAGGGTGAGAAAAAGCAACTTCTAAAACTTCATGAGCAATTTCAAATCCTTTACCGAGAAGAGCATTTGAATTTTTTTCAATATGCTCTGATTTGCTATCTGATCTGAGACTTTCTCCATCCAATTCATACTCATTCAAAATATCAGATCGAAAATCACGGTACTCTTGAGGAATCATAGACCTTAAGTCATCTAATGAGGTTTTTTCTCCTTTACCTTTGTAAGTATTAGGTACTAAGACATCAACTCCATATGGTTTACCATCAACATGTTTGTCAATCCAATTAAGATCAATCTCCATTTTTTCAGGAGAATGTGCAGTAGCTCCTAAAACCCCCATGCCACCAGCTTTTGATACCGCAGCCACAACATCCCTGCAATGACTAAAAGCCACCATGGGGAATTCTATACCAAGCAGTTCACAAATTTTTGAATTCATAATTGTCTAAAAATTAACTAACCAAAATAAATTATAATATTTAAATGGTAAAAAAAGCAGAATTTTCAACATGTGACTTAAAAGATCAGTTTCCTAAAAGTACTTTCCAAAGCCTGGAAGACTTCTTTTCATATGGGGGTATAAAAAAATTTTATGGACAAGCAGTTATAATTTCCTGTCCAGATGATAATTCTATGGTTAAAGAAATTGTCAGAGAGGATGGATCAAACAAGATTTTAGTAGTCGATTCTCCTTCTGTAAATCATGCTGCTATGCTCGGTGATGAAATTGCATCATCGGCTTTAGTAAATAATTGGTCTGGATTTTTAATAAATGGTTTTGTAAGAGATCGAGAACATTTAATTAACATGGAGATAGGGATACTAGCTAGAGGTACTATAGCTTCAAAAACTGCTAAACATGGACTTGGAAATAAAAAAGAATTCGCAATTTTTGCAGGTGTAATAATTTTAAGTGATAGTTGGATCTATGTTGATGAAAACGGGTTTCTTGTAAGTCATGACAAGTTAAAATTTTAAATCATCAATAGTTTTATCTTTAATAATCCAAATTTCATCCATCCATTTTCTAAAATCTTTTCTATAGTTCTCATCATGGATATAATTTTTGTTTTTTAGTTCCGGAGGGATTTTATATTTTTTTACTGAAACCTTCGCATCGGAAAGATCACCCATCAAAAAGTCCCAAAAAGATCTTTTGTGACTTTTATATTTGAGGGTGTAATCAATGAGATATTCAATTTCCGGAAAAGCACAAAGGGCAGTAGCTATCCCTCCTATTTTTGGTTTAAGCAAATTGCTGTAGGGAGAATCTTGCAATTCATGTTTCTTTTTTGTATTCCTGGTACCTTCTGCAAAACTAAATATTGTTGTTGGTTGCCTTGAAAATCGTTTGCAGGAAGCAATGGTATTATTGTAGTCTTTGAATCTGAGATCTGGATTTTTTTCTAGTTCTTCTTTTGAGTGCCGATTCACAAAAGGCATGTTTAGCGTTACATTTGCAAGAAATACTGGAGGCAACCACCAAAGATCTTTTTTCATAAAAATTTTAAACAAAGGCACTTTATAATTTGCAGCTGCAAGAACTATAAAAACATCACCCCATGATTGATGGTTAGATGTAGCAAGATACCAATGATTTGAGCTGAATTCGTTATTATCTATTACTTCCCATCTCTTTTTGTGCATGAATTGAATGAAAATTGCCAAAGCACTCACAACTAAATTACCAATATAATTCGAGATACTTGCTAACGAGGTTTTAAAAGGCTTATAACGTATTATGATTCTAGGGAAGTTAATAACTGTCAGAGTGCCAAAACCTAAAAAAAGAATAATTGCGATTCCAAGTAAGATAACAAGCGCTCTGATTGAAAGTACTAATTTATACACATTGAGTAAATCTAAAACCCTGCAAGCTTAGCATATCTCTCTTGATGGAATGTTGAGCTACCTAAAATTGTTTCAGACACCCTAGCCCGTTTTAGATAAAAACCAATATCATACTCGTCTGTTACGCCAATACCCCCATGCATTTGAATTGCCTCATTAGTCACCAAGTGAGCTGTTTCCCCAACTATAGTTTTTGCAAGACTTGATAACCTTTCTTTATCATTTGAATTCTCTTCTATACCTTTCATTGCCCCCATCACTGCAGATTTAGTCAATTCAATTTCACAAAACATTTCCGCAGCTCTGTGTTGTAATGCCTGGAAAGATCCAATCCGAACACCAAATTGCTTTCTTTCTTTTAAATATTCAAGTGTCATTGAATATGCTTGTTCAATGCTTCCCAGCATTTCTGCAGACAAAGCAGTTCGACCAATATCAAGAATTTTGTCAATTTCATCAAGACTTAAATTCACATTTCCAATTACTTTTGAAGAATCAACTTCAACATTATTAAAATAAATATTGGCATAGTTTCTATGATCTGCCATTTGAAGTTTCTGAATATCAAGATTTTTTGTAGTTGCAGCATCCAATGAGAAAATACTAAATCCATCTTTATCACCTTTATCTCCAGATGTTCTCGCAATAACAAAAATAATATCAGCACTTGCCCCATCCACAACCCCAACCTTTTTCCCATTTAATATGAAACTGTCTCCATTTTGTGATGCAAAAGGCATAGAGTTTATTGGATCATGATGAGACTCTTCATCGATTGCAAGGCATGTTGTGATTTCTCCATTTGCAATCTTTGGTAGAAGATCTTCTTGTTGTTCATGATTTCCAAAACTTGTGAGCACTGAAACACCCATTACACCAGTTGCAAATAATGGAGAGGGGGTTAAATTTTTGCCACACTCTTGCATGATCACACTCATCCCAGTGATACCAAAGTTTGATCCCCCGAATTCTTCAGGTACTAAAATTCCTGACCAACCTAAAGCAACCATTTGTGACCAAATTTCTTTATCCCAACCAAGTAAGTCCTTGTTATCACGCAGTTTTCTAAAATGATCAACAGGTGTTTTTTCAGAAACAAAATTTTTTGCAGTTTCTTTTAAAAAAGATTGTTCCTCGGTAAGAATTAGTTTCATCAGGATGATGGAAGTTCTAATACTCTTTTTGAGATTACATTAAGTTGTACCTCAGATGTTCCACCTTCTATTGAATTACCTTTAGTTCGTAACCAGGCACGTGTGAGGTTTTTTTCATCTTGGTCAAATTCATCACCGTCCCAAGCTAAACCATTTATCCCTGAGGCAGCCAACATTAGCTCATGACGTCTTTTATTATGCTCTGTACCATAATATTTAAACATTGAAGCAACTGCTGAAGCTTTTCCACCTTCATCACCTGCTCTTTGTAATGTTAGACCAAAAGCATGCTCTTTCATTTTATGATCAATAACTTTGGAACGAAAAATTGGATTTGCAATCTCTCCATCAAGTTCTCCAAAGTGTTTTTTTGCAATTGATACTACATCCTTTTTACTGCCCATTGCTGCAGCTAAACCAAAATTTGAAATAAATTTTCTTTCATGTTGGAGTAATTTTTTTGCAATGGTCCAACCCTTATTGAGATCTCCAATTAAATTTTCTTTGGGTACCTCAACATCATCAAAAAAGGTTTCGCAAAAAGGCGATTTTCCACTTATTAACGTAATAGGTTTTGTAGAAACACCTTTATGATCCATATCTATTAGTAAAAAACTAATACCATCATGCTTGGGTTCTTTAGGACCAGTTCTTACAAGGGCAAATATCCAATCAGCATGATCAGCATAAGATGTCCAAATTTTTTGACCGTTAACTAAAAAGTGGTCTCCTTTATCTTCAGCTTTGGTAGCTAGACTAGCTAAATCAGAGCCGGATCCAGGCTCGGAATAACCTTGACACCATCTAATTTCACCTTTGATAATTTTAGGTATATGTTTTTGTTTTTGTTCCTCAGTTCCATATTCAAGGAGCACTGGAGCAAGCATCCAAATACCGAAACTAAGCAAAGGTTGTCTGGCACCGATAGCAAACATTTCTTCATTTAGAATTTTTACTTCTTCTTTAGAAAGGCCACCACCTCCATATTCTTTAGGTACTGTAGGCATTGTCCAACCTTTTTCACCCATTCGATCCAGCCATATCTTAGACTCAGGATTTTTATATTTTGCTTTCTTTCCTCCCCAAACTTCATCAACTGGAGCATTTGAAGGGGCACCTGATCGCATTGTTGGTGGACAGTTTTTATCTAACCATTCTTTTGTTTCTTGTCTGAAATTATCTAAATCACTCATAATTAAAATTAGTTATTAAAAAACATGATTTTAAATATTTTTAAGCTAATATCAAGAAATGTTGTTTAAATCTTCAATCAAATTTTTTTAGGGTTATAATTTGGCCATGTTTCAAAAGATAGGAGTTGTTTTCAAAGAAACCTTGGATTTTGAAAGTCAGGTTGTCCCAAATCTAGAAATAGTCCATGAGTTTTGCTCTGAAATATTAATTTTCGGTGAGGAACTAAAAATTCCAAAAAATAAATGGGATTTTTCAAATAATGTTGATGTGTTTATCCAACAAGTTGATTTGGTTCTTGTATTTGGGGGTGATGGGACTATTTTAAAAGCAGCCAAAGATTTCATTATCGGGAATAAGCCAATACTTGGCATAAACATGGGAAATGTGGGGTTTTTAACTGACGTTTCCTTGGACAACTTATCAAAGTTGTTACAAGAAATTTTTTCTGGTGATTTTGTTATTGAGGAACGCTCTTTGGTGCAAGCAACAATAGGTGACTATGAAATTTTCGGTTTAAATGAAATAGTTATTCATTCTGGATCTTATGCACAATTGATGCAGTATAGCTTAGAACTTGATGAAAAAACTGTTTATGAACTCAGAGCAGATGGGTTAATAATTTCAACATCTACTGGTTCAACTGCATACTCTCTTTCTGCTGGAGGATCAATTATTTCACCAAAACTTGATGTTTGGAGCATAATCCCAATTCTATCTCATAATTTATCTTCAAGACCATTTGTGATTTCATCGGAGCAACCTCTTACTGTAAATCTTATTAATGGGCCAAAAAATGAAGCTTCAATCAGTGCTGATGGGCAAAAAGATATCAGCGTTCCATTTGGAAAATCTATCACAATTAATAAGAAGAAGGATAAGTTAAAACTTATACATCCCAAAAGTTACAACTTTTTTGAAGCTTGTAGAGAGAAATTGGGATGGTCAATTGGGACTGATAAAAATTAAAAGTAGTGTCTGACAAAGTCTACATATACATTATTGGTTTAGCTTGTCTCGTGGCACTAATATCAAATTTTGGATCAAACATATCAATAATTGAGCCCCTTTTTTTTACAGGATTTGAAATTTCAAATGCATCTATTATATTTTCTCAAGTCAGTGACAAAAATTTATTTATTGAGGAGTGGTGGAGATTAATCACCCCAATTTTCATCCATTTTTCACTCACACATTTAGTATTTAACTGCTTATGGATGTACATCTTGGGACAAAAAATTGAAGTGATTGATGGAAAATCTATTTTTATTTTAATTTGTCTCTTTTCAGCCATATTTGGCAATTTGATGCATTTTTACTTCAGTGGATTATCTTTATTTGGGGGTCTTTCAGGAGTCGTTTATGGGTTATTGGGATTTTGTTTTTCTCAAGAACTAATGGAAAGTAGAAATAAATATCTTTTACCACCAGCTTTATACTTATTCATGCTGATTTGGTTATGTCTTGGTTTTACTGGTCTTTTGGATTTGCTGGGATTTGGAAAAATTGCTAATTTTGCCCATCTTGGAGGTTTGATTGGTGGATTTACAATGAGTTCTATCTTTAAGTTATATAATGATTCTAAAAGTTATGAGTCAAGTTAAAAAAGCAGTATTACCAGTTGCTGGTATGGGAACTAGATTTTATCCAATTACAAAATCCATTCCAAAGGAGATGTTGCCCATTATAGACAGACCGCTCATACAATTTGCTATTGATGAAGCATTCAATGCTGGTATTGAAGAAATTATTTTTGTTACGAATCATACAAAAGATTCAATAAGACATTATGTAACTGAGCAACTAGAGCTGAATAAGAGGTTGATTCAATCAAACAAAGAAAATTATCTTAAATTAGTGAATCCAAATAACTTTGACTCAATTACCTTTAGTTTTGTTGAACAAAAGCAGCCATTGGGCTTTGGCCATGCCGTTCTGCAAGCAAAAGACTTTATTGATGAACCTTTTTTTGCCATCTTGCTTGCAGATGATTTAGTTTTATCAGAAAAGTGCTGCTTAGGTGAAATGATTGCAATTAATAATTCTACAAATGACTCAGTATTGGGTGTTTTTGAAGCATCGGATTCCCAAATACCGCAATTCGGCATTATAGAAATGGATGGTAATGATAATGAAATAGTCAAAAAGATTATCGAAAAACCTGATATAAAAGATGCCCCATCAAACCTTGCAGTTTTTGGAAGGTATATTCTTTCAAAAGAAATTTTTGAGCTACTTGAAGAAACTCAAGTTGGAAAAAATGGTGAAATTCAACTGACAGATGCTATTCAAAAATTATTACAAACAAGAATGTTGCGTATACATCAATTTGATGGAATGAAATTCGATTGTGGAAGCAAGAAAGGATATGTAGATGCAATAAAATTTTATGCAAAAAACTATGATTTTTAAATAGATATGAAACACTTACTTAATTTAATTCGAAAGCTTCCTCCGGAAACCTCTCACAAAGTTGGGCTGAATGGTCTTAAAGGACTCAATAAGATCGGGTTACTGGAAAAGATGTTTGATTTTGACTCGACACAGGAGCAACATAAAGCAACTTTGCTAGATTTAGATTTTAAAAATAGGTTAGGGATAGCAGCTGGTTTAGATAAAAATGCTGAATATGTTGATGAATTATCAAAGTTAGGTTTTGGTTTTGTTGAAGTTGGTACAGTTACTCCAAGACCACAATTTGGAAATAAAAAGCCTCGCGTTCATAGGTTTCAATCTCAAAATGCTGTTATTAATAGCCTAGGCTTTAATAATAAAGGGATTGATTTTATGGTAAATCAAATTAGAGATAAGAAATTTGATTGCATTCTTGGAGTCAATATTGGACCAAATAAAGGATCTAGAGGCCAGCAAAGAATTGATGATTACTCTGAATGTTTTAGCAAAGTTATTGAGCATACCGATTATGTTACGATTAATATTTCGTCACCAAATACACCGGAATTAAGAGATCTTCACGAAATTAGTGAGTTAGCAAAAGTCTTTAATGAAATTAATAGAATTAAAAAAGATAAACAAATCAACATACCAGTACTATTAAAGATTTCTCCGGATGAGGATGAGAAGACTCTTGATCTAATTTTAGACAATATCAAATCTTTTGATATCTCAGGACTCATTGTCTCGAATACTACTATTGACAAATCTGTGATGAAATTAAATGGCCTTCCTGATGGAGGTATCTCAGGAAAACCATTATTTAAAAAATCAAACAAAACACTGAAATATATATCAAAATTCTTAAATAAACAGTCTCAAAAACAGGATAATTTTGTTCTCATTGGAGTCGGGGGAGTTTTCACAAAAAAAGATTTTGATGAAAAGACAGAGAATGGTGCAGATCTTGTTCAATTGTATACTGGATTCATCTACGAAGGTCCAGCAGTTGCAAGGAATATCCTATCCTAGATAATGTCTTATCTTATTGCTTTGATAGCCATTTTATTTTTAATAGGCAGTTTCAGTTTTGCATTCCCATCTGCAAAAATGCGAAGACTATCTAAACTTAGATTGGATGCAAAAAAACATGGTTTCAATATTTTCCTAACCCAATCATCAAAGAAAGATTTTCTGTCAAAAGATGTTAAATTGATTCATTATCAATTAAAGAATATTACAAATCTTCATGATGCTCATTTCGTGAGAGCAAATGATGGAATGATTTGTGAGGGTCCAGTTAAGTTAAAATTTAGTAGGGAGTTTGACAAAATTCTCTCCATTCTGAATCAATTACCACCCTCGGTTCAAGAAATAATTTTTTACAAAAAATATATACATTTTTTGTGGGATGAAAAAAATACTCATAAAGAATTAAATGCAATAAAAGATATTATTTCCAAAATTTTAGTTTAAAATCTTGCGCTGAATAATCATTTTGTGATATTTGTAAAAAAGAAATTATGTCAAAATCATTAGTAATCGTTGAATCTCCAGCAAAAGCTAAGACCATTTCTAAGTATTTGGGAAGTGACTTTAGAGTCGAGTCAAGTGTAGGACACATAAGAGACTTGCCAAGATCTTCTCAAAAGCAAGCTAGAAAAGCGTCCCCCAAATTCACTTCAATTGAAGAAAAAGAAAAATATAAAAAGCAGGTTGAAAGGGAAAGGGTTATTAGAAGAATGGGTGTTAATCCTGATAATAATTGGACAGCTAGATTCGAAATTATTCCAGAAAAAGAAAAAGTCATAAAGCAATTAAAAAAAGCATCAAAAGATGTTGAAACTATTTTTTTAGCAACCGACTTAGATAGGGAAGGTGAGGCCATTGCATGGCATCTCAGAGAGGCATTGGGGAAAAATAAATTTGAATACAAGAGAGTCAGATTTAATGAAATTACAAAATCATCTATTTTAAAATCTTTTGAAGATCCCAAAGAAATTGATCAAAATCTTGTTGATGCACAGCAGGCAAGAAGGTTTCTTGATCGAGTTGTTGGTTTTGAACTTTCACCATTGCTTTGGAAAAAAATTGCCAGAGGTTTATCAGCTGGTAGGGTTCAATCTGTTGCTCTAAGACTGCTTGCCGAGAGGGAAAAGTTAATTTCTCAATTTAAGCCTGAGGAGTATTGGGAAATCAGTGCAGAAGTGCATGACCATAATAATAATCCTATCAATTTTAAGTTGAAGAGAAAAAAAAGTGACCCACTTTTATCAGAAATTGATGCCAAAAATATTGAATCATTAATAAATGCTTCTGAATTAAAAATCACAGAAATAACCAAAAAACCGACCACTGTGAAACCAAGGGCTCCATTTATAACCTCAACACTGCAACAAGCTGCAAGTTCAAGATTAGGTTTTGGAGTTTCAAGAACTATGCGTGTTGCTCAGAAATTATATGAGGCAGGAAAAATTACATATATGAGGACTGATGCCCCCAGTCTGAGTAATGACTCAATCGAAGATGCAAGAAACTTCATAACTAGTAACTTTGATTCAAAATATTTAACTGAAAAGCCAAGAATTTATTCTAGTAAAGAAAATGCTCAGGAAGCTCATGAAGCAATTAGACCAACAAGTGCCTCACTTTCTCCTGAATTATTGCAAGGACATACTGAAGAGGAACAAAAGTTATATGATTTAATTTGGCGTCAATTTATCTCTTGTCAGATGCCAGATGCAAAATATTTATCGATAAATGCTTTTATTGATGTTGAAGATTTTAGATTGTTTGCAAAGGGAAGAGAGGTTGTATTCGATGGATATACAAAAGTCCAGAAGGTAAACATTAAAGACGAAGAGAATTTACCTATTTTAGAAGAGAATCAAACACTTAAATTAATTAAAGTAATAAATGAAAAGAAATATACAAAACCACCAAGTCGATTTTCAGAGGCAGCTTTAGTTAAAGAGCTTGAAAGTAAAGGTATTGGCAGACCATCAACATATGCAAATATTATTTCTAATATTGAAGATAAGGGTTATGTCACTCTCGAGAATAAAAGATTTTTTGTCAACAAGATTGGATTAATTGTTTCTGAGAGATTGCTTGAAAGCTTCGAGGACATAATGAATTATGATTTCACAGCAAATCTTGAAGTTGAGCTAGATAAAATTGCAAATGGTGAACTTGAATGGAGATCTGTTCTGAATAAGTTCTATCATTCCTTTAAGGATGATTTAGAGAATGCAAATATGGATGATGGAATGAGACCAAATAAACCGACACCTATTTCACTTGTTTGTCCTCAATGTGAAAAAGATAATTTAATGATAAGAAACTCTTCCAATGGAGTATTTTTAGGCTGTCAGGGTTATAACAATGCGAAAGAAGAGCAATGTAAAAAAACTCTAAATCTTATTTCTGGTGAAGAGGCTGTAAGTATCGATGATCAACAGGAAGCTTCAAACTTATTTATTAAAAAAAGGTGCAAAATCTGTGATTTAAGTATGGATAATTATTTGATAGATGAATACAAAAAAATTCATGTTTGTTCTGGCAATCCTGACTGTTCTGGATTTGAAATTGAGGAGGGTGTATTCAAAATTCGTGGTTATGATGGTCCAACATTGGAATGTCATAAATGTGGATCAGAAATGCAACTCAAAACAGGGAGATTTGGTAAATATTTTGCATGTCAAAATGATAATTGCGGAACTACAAGACAGCTAATGCGTAATGGAGAACCAAAACCAATATTCATGGATCCTATCGATACTGGTATCCCATGTCAAAAAGTTGAAGATACCTATTTGTTAAGAGACAGCCTAAAAGGCTTATTTTTAGCTGCGAGCAAGTTTCCAAAAAATAGAGAGACTAGAGCTGTAACTGCATCAGAATTATGCAGTATTGTTGAAATACAAGAACATCTTCCAACAAAGCATCATTTCTTATTATCTGCTCCAACCACTGACAATGAAGTTCCTTTGATTATAAGATATAACAAGTCTGCTGATACCCATTACTTATCAGCTGAAAAGGATGGAAAAAAAACAGGAATAACTTTTTCCTTTCAAAGTGGAAAATGGAAAAGAAAAGAAAAGTAAAAAACTTGATTTCTCTTAAAATGTTCTTAAATATAAGTTAGTTGTTCTTTTATTTTTAATCAGTCAATGCTAACCTTAGAAACATATTCACTATGACAAATTATTTGGAACTTGCTCAACTATCTGATGGATCAATTGTTTTAAGAAGGTCTGATGATAAAGATAATCCTCTAGTAAAGATTCATTTTTCAAAAGAGTCAATGGATTTGCTTCAAGGTCAACAACTTCATATTGCGAAAGAAATGATTCGCGCTGGTATTGAATCTATCAATGGTGATTTAAAAGATTTTGATGATTTTTTTGATTCACAAATTGAGCAGTTAAATAAGAAAGAAATTACTCTTCACTAATTTTCTCTTATTAAACCAACACTCTTTCCAATTATTGAAAAATCGTTTCGGTTTTGATCAATTATGATCTCATCAAATTCTTCATTAGCTGGGAGAAGCTTAATATCTCCATCTTTACTTGAGAAATATTTGAGAGTTACTTCGTCATCTATTTTAGCCACTACAATATCACCATTTTTAATATCTTGGGTCCTTTTTATTGCAACAAGGTCATCTTCCAAGATTCCAGCATCCTTCATGCTTAGACCCTGAACTTTAAGAAAGTAATCAAACTTGCTTTCAAAGAAGGTATTCTTACAGTCAATAAAACGCTCAACTTCTTCTATAGATTCAGTTCCATATCCTGCTGCAATAAGTCCAATAACAGGAATTTTGTTTTCGGAATTTTGTTTTTTTACTAAATTTATTCCTCTAGATGCTCCACTTGTGATTTCAATGAAACCCTTTTTTTCGAGTGCACGGAGATGGCTTTCAGCAGCGTTCGGTGATTTAAAACCCAACTCATTGCAAATATTTGCTCTTGTTGGAGGAAAACCAGTCTTCTTGATGTAAAATTCAATACATTGAAGGACTTTTTTCTGTTGAGAAGTAAGTTCTTTCATTTTATGCTATATATTTATACAGTATATTTAGTTTTTTTATTTTAATCAAGTATGAATAACTCAAAGTTAATTATTGGAATCTCTTCAAGGGCACTTTTCAATTTAGACGAAAGTCACAAAATTTTTGAAAAAGATGGACTTGAGGCATATGGCAAGTACCAAATCAAGAATGAAGATAAAGTTCTTGAACCTGGAAGTGCTTTCTCTTTAGTCCAGAAGATTCTTAAAATTAATGATCTTTATGAAGAAAAGAATAGAGTTGAAGTAATTCTTTTATCAAGAAATACTCATGATACAGGTCTAAGAATTTTCAACTCAATCGAAGCTCATGGTTTAGACATTACCAGGGCAGTCTTTTGTGGTGGTGAAAGCCCACACAAATATGTTAAAGACTTTAATATTAATTTATTCTTATCCAGCAGTTCAGAAGATGTAAAGATGGCAATTGAAAGCAATGTTGCATCAGCTACTATTATCTCCCCAAATCAAAATTCACCATCTGAGGAGCCCCTATTAAAAATTGCATTTGATGGAGATGCTGTAATTTTTTCAGATGATTCTGAAAAAATTTTTCATGAAAAAGGCATGAAGGCTTTTATAAAGAATGAGGTAAAAGAGGATGGTTTGTTAGAAGCAGGACCTTTTAAACCATTCCTTATTGAGTTAAATAAACTTCAAAATGAATTTAAAATCAATGAATGTCCAATTAGAACTGCTCTAGTTACAGCAAGGTCGGCACCAACACATAAAAGAGTGATTAAAACTCTTAGAAATTGGGGTGTAAGAATTGATGAATCCTTCTTTCTTGGGGGTAAATCAAAATCTGAATTTTTGAAATCTTTCCAAGCAGATATTTTTTTTGATGATCAACTAAAGAATGTTGAGCGGGCTTCGGATACAATTACCTCAGCACATGTTCCATACGGAGTAAAAAATAAGAGAAATTAAATGGAAATAGTTTGTTTAGATATGGAGGGTACACTCACTCCAGAAATTTGGCAGCAAGTTTCTATCAATACAGATATTAAAGATTTCGCAAAAACAACCCGTGATATCCCAAGTTATTCTGACTTAATGGATGAAAGAATAAAAATTATGAGAGATCACAAAATATCACTCAAAGATATTCAGTTTGCCGCATCTCAACTTGAACTTTTAGAGGGTGCTAAAGATTTTTTAGATCGAATTAGAGAAAAATTTCAGGTTGTAATACTATCTGATACCTTTCATGAAATTGCTTCTCCTTTAATGGCAAAACTCGGGTTCCCTTTTCTTTTATGTCATACATTAAAAGTAGAGAATGGAATGATAGTTGATTATGAATTGAGACAAGATAAAGCAAAACAAAAAGCAATTCTTGCTTTTCAAAATCTTGGATACCGATGCTTTGCAGCCGGTGATTCTTTTAATGATATTCAAATGTTTGATGTTTGTGAAAAAGGTTTTTTTATTAATGCACCGGAAAAAGTTTCTTCAAAACATCCTGAAATCTATCTCACAAAAAATTATCTTGAACTAGAAGAATGTTTTCTTGCCAATTCTATTTTCCAACATGAATAAACTATCACTTTCAGAATATATCAGGCCAACTGAGCTGGCACTTAGCAAAGGTAATAATAATTTATTGTTACATAGTTGCTGTGCTCCATGTGCTGGAGAAGTAATGGAGGCAGTGAAAGCAGCAAATATAAACACAACAGTTTATTTTTATAATCCCAACATACATCCTCTAGAAGAATATCTAATCAGAAAAGATGAGAATAAAAAATTTTGTAAGATTCTCGGTTTTGATTTTATTGATGCTGATTATGATAAAGATAATTGGTTTAAAAGAGTTGAGGGGCTAGAAGATGAACCTGAGCGAGGTAAAAGATGCACCGAATGTTTTGACATGAGATTTGAGAGATCAGCCCTTTATGCGCATGAAAATAATTTTAATTATTTTGCAACCACTTTGGGCATCTCAAGATGGAAAGACATGGACCAAATTAATTCATCGGGTATGCGTGCTGCAAAAAGATATAAAAATTTGAAATTTTGGGATTTTAATTGGAGGAAGGATGGCGGTTCATCAAGAATGATTGAGATTTCAAAGAGAGAAAAATTTTATCAGCAGGAGTATTGCGGGTGTGTCTACAGCTTGAGAGATACAAATCGTTGGAGAAAAAAAAATAATAGGGACAGAATTATAAGAGGAGTTAAATTTTACTCGTAATATGTCAGAGACAACTAACTTTAGAGACCTGCTTAAAAATAATAAACCACTCAAAATAGTTGGGGCAATCAATGCTTATTCTGCAATTTTGGCAAAAAATGCAGGTCATAAGTGCTTATATCTTTCAGGGAGCGGTGTTGCAACTGCATCTTATGGAATTCCTGATTTGGGCTTAACTTCACTTGTTGATGTTAAAACTGATGCTCAAAGAATAACAAACTCATGCTCATTACCATTATTAGTGGACATTGATACTGGATGGGCTGAAAGCAATGATATATCTTTTGCGATTGAAGAAATGGTTTCTGCTGGAGTTGCGGCAGTTCATTTTGAAGACCAAATTGATGCTAAAAGATGTGGTCATCGTCCCAATAAAAGACTTGTTTCAATTCAAGAGATGAATGAAAGAATTAAAAGTGCACTATTAGGAAAAGGCACCAGTGAAATTTTTTTAATTGCAAGAACTGATGCACTTGCTAGTGAAGGTTTAGATGGTTGTATTGAAAGGGCTAAAGCTTATGAGGGAGCTGGAGCAGAAGCTCTATTTCTAGAGGCCGTTACAGAAATTAATCAATATATTGTTTTGAAGGAACACATCAATATCCCAATTTTAGCCAATATCACAGAGTTTGGGAAAACACCTCTTTTTACAGAAGAGCAACTTCACAGTGCTGGTGTTGATATGATGTTATTCCCATTATCTGCTTTCAGAGCAGCCTCCAGAGCCTCACAAAAAGTTTATGAAACCATTTCAAAAGAGGGGACTCAAGAAAGTCTTTTAGATATAATGCAAACTCGAGATGAACTTTACGAAAGTCTGGATTATTTGAATTTTGAGAAGAATTTAGATACCTACCTTAAAAATAAGGAGAATGGTAATGACAAAGAAACTTGAAGGAGCTGGTCTTAGAGGTCAGGTTGCAGGACAAACTGCACTTTCAACTGTGGGAAAAGAGGGAAAAGGTTTAACTTACAGAGGTTATGCCATTGAAACTCTTACTGAAAAATCCTCTTTTGAAGAGGTTGCTTACCTGCTTTTATATGGAAAATTACCCAATCAAGATGAATTTGTACATTACAAACAAAAACTAAAGCAGTTTAGAAAATTACCTAATGATTTAAAACTAGTTCTTGCTAAGATTCCGAAAAGTACTCATCCGATGGACGTTTTAAGAACAGGTTGCTCCATGCTTGGTAATCTGGAGCCTGAAGGTGATTTCAAAAATCAAAATGATACAGCTGACAGAATATTATCAGTATTACCCTCTATCATGACGTACTGGTACAGATCTTCTCACTTTGGAGAAGATATAGAAACTCTTACCGATCATGACACGATTGGTGGACATTTTTTATCGTTATTAACCAATTCTGAGCCAAGTGATGAGCAGATAAAGGCTCTTGATACCTCTTTGATTTGTTATGCAGAGCATGGTTTTAATGCCTCAACTTTTACTGCCCGTACTTGTGCCTCAACATTGTCTGACATGCATTCATGTATAACAGCTGCAATAGGAACACTGCGGGGACCTTTACATGGAGGTGCCAATGAAGCTGCAATGGAAATGATTGAACAATTTTCTTCTAGAGATGAGGCCAACGTTGGAATTAAGGTAATGCTTGAAAATAAAGAAAAAATAATGGGTTTTGGGCATGCCGTCTATTCAAATGAAGATCCTAGAAATAAGATCGTAAAGGCATGGTCAGAAAGGCTCAGCAAAACTGCAAAGAACCCAATTATTTATGAAATTTCAGAAGAGATTGAAAAAGTCATGAAAGAGGAAAAAAATCTTTTTGCAAATACTGATTTCTATATGGCTTCTGCATACAACTTTTTAGGAATACCTACTCCAATTTTTACACCTTTATTTGTAATTGGTAGGACATCAGGATGGGCAGCAAATGTGATGGAGCAAAGAGCTGATAATAGAATTATTAGGCCCAGTGAGGAGTATGTTGGCCCTGATTCTGCTCAATGGATTGATATAAAAGATAGAGTTTAGATGCATCATTACTATCCAGTAATTTTCAAATACTTTGCACTCAGTTTGTTTTTTCTGTCCTCAT